>Ga0157369_10001691_pt1 | contig 26913 bp, 28 predicted proteins | sample C25metaG_FD_113461 | JGI IMG/M metagenome (GOLD analysis project Ga0157369, IMG submission 113461) | Corn rhizosphere microbial communities from Kellogg Biological Station, Michigan, USA - C2-5 metaG | ecosystem: Host-associated > Plants > Roots > Rhizosphere > Soil | place: USA: Michigan... | reverse complement strand
CGCGTCGGCTTTCTTATGTTCGTATTCGAGGTCGAGGACCTGTCCGCCGATCATGCCGTCAACCGTGCCGACCGCATGCGACACCTCGCGCAGGATGGCGACTGTCTGGCCCGGCGGACACTTCAAGCGCGCGATCACTTCGAAGGCTCGGGTCTGGAGCGCGTCGCCGGCGAGGATACCGATCGCCTCGCCGAAGACCTTGTGGCACGTCGGACGCCCACGGCGCAGATCGTCATTGTCGAGCGCGGGCAGGTCATCGTGGATCAACGAGTAGGTGTGCAGCATCTCCAGGGCCGCGCCCAGTTCGTCGATGCCATCCGGCCACGAGCCGGCGACCATGCGTCCGGCTTCCATGCAGAGGATCGGACGCAACCGCTTGCCGCCCGCAAAGGTGCTGTGCCGCATCGCCTTGTGGATCGAATCCGGACATTGGGTCTCCGGTTCGAGCAGGCGTTCCAGTGCTTCATCGGCCATCTTCTGGCCGGAAGTTAAGAGGTCTTTCAGCATGAATGAGCTGAGTATAATACGCGCCGAATTCTCCATGACGACCTCCCCACAACCCGAACCAGGGCCGTGGCCCGACTCGCTGGATGCGGTGGTCGCCGCGCCGAAACATCACGTATTGATGCTGGAGAACAGCGAAGTGAGGGTTCTCGACACCAGGATCGCGCCGGGCGAGAAAGTACCGCTGCATACGCATCGATGGCCGAGCGTGCTGCACGTGCTGAGCTGGAGCGATTTCGTGCGGCGCGACGAGCGTGGACACGTCACGCTCGACTCGCGCGCGTCGGGCATCACACCGCAAAAGGTGATGTGGTCAGCACCCCTGCCGCCGCACACGCTAGAGAATGTCGGCGAGCAGGAGATTCACATCATCAGCGTCGAGCTGAAGCAGTCGACTGTTTGACCAAATCGAGAAAGAACTTGTGCACGCGCGTATCGGGCGAGAGTTCAGGATGGAATGTCGCCGCAATCACGTTCCCCTGGCGCAGCATGATCGGCGTGTCGCCGTCTCGCGCGAGGACTTCGACGCCTTTCCCGACGCGGCCGAAGCGTGGCGCGCGGATGAACACCGCTTCGAGCGGGCCGCCGGGCAGGGAAGTCGAAACTTCGCGGATGGAGCTGTCCACCTGGCGTCCGTAGGCGTTGCGCTCGATGGCGGCGTCGAGCACGGCGAGCGACTGCTGCGGCGGGTTCTGCACTTCATTGGAGAGCAGGATCGCCCCGGCGCACGTCCCAAACGTCGGCTTCAGCCGCACGAACTCCTGGAGCTTGGCTAGGAACTTGTCGCCTAGCAGCTTTAGAAATGTCGTCGACTCGCCCCCGGGGATCACCAGCGCATCGATCCCGTCGAGTTGCTCGGCCTTGCGAACTAGGACCACCGTGGCGCCAAGCTCTTCGGGCCGCCGCTTGTGCGCATCGAAGTCGCCCTGCAGGGCGAGCACGCCGACCGTGATGTCCTTCTCTGCCATCCTGAACGATTCCGCAAAAGCAATCAGCAATCAGCATACAGCCGTGAAGTGTCTGGGCTGAAAGCTGATTGCTGAGAGCTGATCGCTTGTCTTTACCAACCTCGCGTTTGCAGCAGAGCCTTTTCTTCCAGCGCGGCGACGGCGAGTCCCTTCATCGCCGTATTCGCCATCTCGCTGACTTCGGCGAGCACCTTGGGATCGTTATAGTGCGTGGTGGCGATGACGATGGCGCGAGCGCGAGCTTCCGCGTCGGTGCGATCGGTCGGATCGCTGAGATCGAGCGGCGTCGCGCGCTCTTTCATGAAGATCCCGCTGCCGACAAATACCGCTTCGGCGCCAAGCTGCATCATCAGCGCCGCGTCGGCCGGAGTCGCAATCCCGCCGGCGGAGAAGTTCGGCACCGGCAGGTTGCCGTCACGCGCGACCATGCGAACGAGTTCGTACGGTGCCTGGTGGTTCTTTGCCGCGGCGTAGAGTTCCTGCTCGTCCAACACGGTGAGTGCTTTCATCTCACTCACGATCTGGCGCATGTGCTTCACGGCGTGGACCACGTCGCCGGTTCCAGCTTCCCCCTTGGTGCGGATCATGGCCGCGCCCTCGGCGATGCGCCGCAGCGCCTCGCCCAGGTTGCGGGCGCCGCAAACAAACGGAGTCTTAAAGGCGTGCTTGTCGACGTGGTGCGATTCGTCGGCTGGGGTGAGAACCTCGGACTCGTCGATGTAGTCGACGCCCAGCTCCTGGAGAATCTGCGCCTCGGCGAAGTGTCCGATGCGGCACTTGGCCATTACCGGAATCGAAACCGTGCCCATGATCTCGCGGATGATCTTGGGGTTTGCCATGCGGGCCACGCCGCCTTCGGCGCGCAGCATCGCCGGCACTTTTTCCAGCGCCATCACGGCGGTGGCGCCGGCCTTTTCCGCGACTTCAGCTTGCGCCGCGGACATGACATCCATGATGACGCCGCCCTTCAGCATCTCTGCCAGGCCGGTCTTCAAACGTAGTGACGTTGTGTCAGCCATAAATCCTCGATTCGCTCCCGGATGAAGAGACGGACGCGGGCAACGACTGTTAGGAAACAGCTATTTTAGCAACTTTTGGAAGCGCACCACAGAGGACAACGGACTTGCCGGGTCACAGCTTGTCCTGCCGGCGGCGAAAGAGAAAATGGTAGCCCGCAACCAGGACCACGCCGCTAAGAACAAACCAGCCGAATTGCAGCGACTCGGCGCGGTCAAAGAAGAACAGGTCCAGCCATCCGACGGCGATTACCATCAGGACGAACAGCGCAATCTTGAGCGGATCGCGGCGCTGCGGGGGTTCGCTCACGCGCGTCCCTTCGTCTTGAAGTGTTTGCCGAACATCGCCAGCGGGTCGATGGCGATGAAGGTGCCTCGACTGGATGCCAGGACGTCGCCGCGAGCGTTTCGGATCTCGGCGGCGTTGATGTGCTTGCGACCGCGGACGCGCACCTCGTGTCCTTCGACCACCAGGGTTTCGCTCAACGGCACAGGCTTGAGGAAGTGCACTTCCATGACGCGGGTGAGCGCAACCACGTGCCGCAGCTTGTTCACCTTGCCCATCGCCTCATCGAGGATGGTGGCGATGATGCCGCCGTGCGCGTGCTTCGGAGGACCGGTAAATCGGCGCGACAACCGGAAGCGGCAGACGAAGCGCTTGCGCTCTTCGTCGAAATAGAACTTCAGCCGCAGGCCATCGGGATTGTCCTTCCCGCAGCCGAAACAATGATTGGACGGCGCCTGGATGTGCCGTGTGTCGTGGCCCGCGTGCCGTTTCATCGGCAGCGATGTTACCAGAACGGCGCGCGGGAACAGGAAGGCTGCGCCGCGGTCCGCGGCTCTGCTCTCAGGCGCGTTTCTTGGAGCGATGATGCGTCCGCTGATGTGCGCGCGCGCTGCGCGTCGACGTGTCCTTCGGGATCGGTACCACCGTCCGTCTCGTGCGGGCGATGTCGTTCCCGAACATCGACTTCAGATATTTGTCTTTGCACTCGAAAGAACAGAAGTGAACGGCGAGCGGATGGCATGCGCGCCCCTCGTCCCATTCCGGCTCGAACGAGATCTCGCGGCGCGCCGAAATGGCGCCGATGTTTTCCCCCGCCATCCCAAGAATCCATTCCTCGCCACGCGTCTTCACTCCGTGGCATGTGTCACATTCAAAACGAAGCATAAAGTCTCCCTGAACCCTTGAGACTTGGATTCACGGCGATTAGCGCGAGAGGCCAGCCGCGCTCGTAGTCGTAGTCCAACTGGTGCTGCTGCTGGATTTACTTCTGTGCGACCAGTTCGGCGACGCCGCGGTCGCGCACTGTTTCGCGATAAGACAGCGGCGTCAGCGCTGAAAAGGCGGTGCGGAGCTCTCCGGGATGAAGCAGGTGCTCGGGATTCGCCGGTCCGGTGCCGAAGCTGAGCTGCAGGCGCGTGTACGTTTTGTAGATCAGCAGGCCGCCGGGCTTCAGTGCATCCACCAGGACAGGGAAGAGGTCGCGATGAAGATAGAAGAAGCCCAGCACCAGGTCGAAGCGGCCCTGCCAATCCTGCGATTGCGCCGATCGCACGGTCGTCAGATCGCACTCCAGGAATTCAATCGACAGGTTGCGACCTGCGGCGCGCCGGCGTGCGAGGCTCAGCGCCTCGCTGGAAATGTCCACCAAGGTTACGTTCCAGGCGCGTTCCGCCAGCCACAGACCTTGCCGGCCTGCGCCGGCCGCCACATCGAGCGCCAGCGCGCCCTGCCGCGCCCCCAGCAACGGCTCGACGTATTCCTGGTAAGCGTCGATGAAGAATGAATCGGGGATTTCGGGCGAGCGCGCTTCTTCCGCGTACCTGCGGTTCCAACGCGCGCGTTCGGGATTTGTGCCGGCCGCTGCCATGGGCGAAGGCGCAAGTGTGCGCCAGAAATTCACTGTGCTTAGATGACACCTGCTTGAGAAGGTTAGCTCGCGCTAGTTGCGGTGCGTTTCGATGTGACTCCAGTGAGCGTGCCGGTGCTCACGAATCAGCATGCCGGTCCACGCGACGGCGAAGGCGGCCACCAATGTGCCAGTCGCAATAGCAACGAGCGATCCCACCGCTCCCATCATCGACTCCGCCAGCCATATCCGGACATCCGGCAGCGCGTAGAGAGACATGGCCGCGAGCGTCAGGACGGCGACCGCTGCCAGGATCGCGATCCGCAGGCTGTAGATGATGAAGTGCATCCTTGTTTCATTCAGCCTACGGAATGTCGAGCGGCTGGTCGGTGGTGCAGGTCACACAGCCAATGATTTGTGAGATGTGCTTCCCGCATTGGTACTCGGGTTCCCGGTATACTTGAGTCGCATGTCCGCAACCCCGGAAAAGACGTTTTATATCGAGACGTTCGGCTGCCAGATGAACGTACATGACTCGGAAAAGGTCATCGGCACGCTCATGCAGCAAGGCTATCGGCAGGTGCAGTCGGTCGAAGACGCCGGCCTCATCCTCTACAACACCTGCTCCATCCGGGACAAAGCCGAGCAGAAGGTCTTCCACCGGCTGGCCGACTACAAGCAGCTCCAGAAGCGCGGCAAGAAGTTCGGCGTGCTTGGCTGTGTCGCCCAGCAGGAAGGCGAAAAGATCTTCGAGCGCGCGCCGCACGTCAGCCTGATCTGCGGTTCGGCCAGCTATCGTAACTTCGCGGAACTCATCACCCAGATGGAGTCCGGGGCATCGCGCGTGACCGGGCTCGACGATCGCCAGACCGACGAAACATTCGACACCGAGTTCACAGCCCGCTCCAACCCGCACCGCGGGTACATCACCATCATCGAGGGATGCGACAAGTTCTGCGCCTACTGCGTCGTGCCGTACACGCGCGGCAAGGAACGCAGCCGCACCTCGGATTCGGTGCTCGCGGAAGCGCGCCGCATGGCCGACGCCGGCTTCACGGACGTCCAACTTCTGGGCCAGAACGTGAACTCGTACAAGGATCCGGCAGGGAAGCGCTCCTTCGCCGAGTTGCTGGCTGCGGTAGGCGAGGTTCCCGGCATCAAGCGCGTCCGCTTCACGACCTCCCATCCCCGCGATTTCTCCAAGGACATCGTCGACGCAATTGAAGCCGTTCCCTCTCTCTGCGATCACGTGCATTTGCCCGTCCAGAGCGGCTCCACGAGGATTCTGGAGCGCATGTTCCGCCTCTATACGCGCGATCAGTACCTGGAACGCATCTCATGGATGAAGGCCTCGCGCCGCCCGATCAGCATCACCACGGACATCATCGTGGGATTCCCGGGCGAAACTGGGGCCGATTTTGAGGAGACCATCGGGTTGCTCGACGAAGTGCGGTACGACGGTGTCTTCGGGTTCAAGTACTCGCCGCGCCCTAACACGCCATCGTTGCAGTATCCCGACAGCGTTTCGGATGAGGAAAAAGCAACCCGGCTTGCCGTCGTTCTGGAACGGCAGCGGGAGATTCAAACGGAATTGAACCGTCGTCACCTGGGGCAACAACTTCAAGTGATGGTTGAAGGATGGAACGAGGCGCGTCGGCAGTGGATTGGACGTACGTCGAACAATAAGGTGCTAAACTTCACCGCTTCCGAGCATCGGAATCCAGCTGTGGGTTCGTACCAGGATGTACGGGTGACGGTGACGCATCCCAACAGCCTCGTTGGAGAGCTGGTCGGGGAAGTCGCGGCAGCGCGGCCGGGACTGCGGGTGTTGCAGTAAGGAGTTGTGATGGCGGTCGAAGCCAAAATTCGGAGGACGGCAACGGAAGTCGAAATGAAGATCCGGGGGCTGATGATGGACCCGGTGACCAACATGCCCATCGTGATCCTCAAGGACATCTCCGGCGACGCGGTGCTGCCCATCTGGGTGGGCGTGTACGAGGCCAACGCCATCGCCATGGAGATTGAGAAGATGGCGACCCCGCGGCCGATGACCCACGATCTCCTTAAGAATCTCCTGATCGGGCTCGACACGCGCGTGCACAAGATCGTTGTGACTGAACTCAAGGACGAGACGTTCTTCGCCGTAATCTGGCTGGAGCGCGACGGCCACGTCATCAGCATCGACTCACGCCCGTCCGACGCCCTGGCGCTGGCGCTTCGCATGGATTGCCCCATCTACGTGGCCGACGAGGTCCTGAAGTCCTCCAAGCTGTCGACCAACGCCACCGACCGGGTGTCGTCGGAGGAACTGCGGAAGTGGCTCGAGGGACTGAACGACGAGGACCTGGGCCGCTACAAGATGTAGGAAGTGACCAGTGGTTAGTGGTCAGTGGCCAGTCCCGGCTACTCACATCGGTTTCCTAGCCACTAGGCACTAGCCACTAGCCACTTGTTCTTATGGATCCCTCCGAACAGCTCGCGCGCATCTACCAGGCGGGCTTTGACGTCCAGCAGTTCGATCGATATCCTCGGGCATTCGGGATCGTGCGGGAGGGTGCGATTGCGCTATTTGAACCTACGCCCGAAGGGCTGCGGATGATCGGCGCACCGGGCTGGCGCATGGGCGAGGTGATGGGAGTGTTGGTCGAGCGGGAAGGCCGCCAGGTCTTTCAAGCCAAGTCCGAGACCGTAGAAGCCACCGCCGAACGCCTGGAGGCTATCCGGCGCTTCCGGGAGGACTTGGAAATCCTGCTCACATCCAAGGCTTGAGGTGGTGTAGGGCCGCAAAACACGCGGCTTTTAGCTGTATTAACATAATATCTGTTATCGGACGTTACAGATATGCCTCAAGTCTTCCTGCGGAAGCTTGTAGAGCCTTGGAGTTGTTGAGTGGTTTCCCGTCGGCGTCATCCCGTTCCCCGTCTGAGGCTCTACGGCGGAACGCCTTCTGAGGATGGCGGTGGCTGTAGCTACTTGGACGAATCCTTGCCGGGGACAGGTTCGTTCGAGACTTCCACCACCATCATGTTCCGGGTGTGGTCGAAGTAGGTCCGCATGCGCAGGGGCGCGGCGCTCGGGGATTTCGGCTGGGGCGTACGAGTCGCGAATTCGATGTCGTTGCCGCTCATCTTTTCCTTCCTCCGTCGAGTAGCTTTCGAACCGTTCACATCGACGTGTTAAGGCACCCGGCTTGCCACCCGTAACCCGTTGAAACTACGAACGCGGACTATTTCCACCGGGTAATCTTTTCCGGTGGAGTAACGCTTTTCACTGGGGCTTTAGGTCTTCTCGCGCCTCGAACGGGCGCTTGAGAGTAGCTGCTACTGGTCGATGGCTTTGACGTCGATCGCCTTGCCAACGATGTCGATGGGTACGCCGCTGGTCGGGCTGCTGATTTCGGCGTCCTTGGTCGTGTCGTAGATTCGGAATTCCCCGCCCTCGGCCACGTAGACGACATTCCGGTTGGTGATCGCCTGGATCCCGGTCACATCGCCCTTCGGGCCGTCGACCACGGCGGTTCCGGCGCTGATGTTGACGATGGAAAGGCAGCCGGTCGTCACGTTGTTGCAGGTACGCGCGCCGATGAACAAACGGTTATTGGTCGCGAGCGACATCACCGTGTGATAGCCGTCGCTGATCGGGATGCCGCTCTTGCTCACAGTCAGGTTCGACGTCGAGACGATGTCGAGCTTCCCCGCCCTGTTCCCTTGCGTGCCGGCCACGTAAAGCGTGCCGGCGCTATCCATGACCCCGACCGTCGCGCCCGAGACGGGCACGTTCCCTGTTACGTTTCCGCTGGCGATGTCGAGCACACTCACGCTAGCTGTGGTTCCGCCGCATTCCGCCCCGCAATTCAGGATGTAGGCCTTGGAGTCGTCGGAGCTGAAGATCGCGGTCACCGGACGATCGAACGTCGCCGACTTGATCTGTTTCGGGACCGTCTTGGAGGTCGTCGTGGTGGTGTCAATGCTGGTCGTGTCGATGCTGTAGACGATGTTGGAATCGTCCGCGAACACGAGCAACACTTTGCCGTTGTGGCTCAGTACAACGGTGTGGGCCGTCGGTACGGCGATGTTGGTCGTCAAAGCCGGGGTGGTGATGTTGAGCACCGCCACCTGGCCGCTGTTGCGCAGCGCCGCGAAGGCTGTCTGGTTGTCGGTTTGAACCGCAAGGCTGGGGCTGACGTCACCCAGCGGCAGCGCAGCATTCAGCGTCTCGTTGGCGTTATCGATGAAATCGAGCGTGCTGCTCTGCGTGTCGTAGACGATGGTGGTCTTCTTGTCCGGCGTTAGCGTCATGTAGCTGGGAATGCCGCCCAGCGAAATGATGATCGGGTTCGCGGCGTATGTGCCCACCGTGGTGAGGACGGGCGTACTGGTCGCCATCACGTCCTTGTCCGCATCGACAATGTTGATCTGGCCGGAAGCAGTACCAAAGGTGGCGTACTGGTTGCTCACAAACACTCGGTGCGCGACCTTGCCCAGCACCGTGGATGTGTTCGCGTTTGCCGCCTGGCTCTTGCTGCCCCCGCCGCAGCCGACGAACGACAGCAGTCCAGCGGCAGCCAATATCCCCAGCAATCGTTTCAAACCGGAAACTCCGTAGAAATCAGTGCGTTGTGGTGAAGGTAGATTTTAGCAGAGCTGCCCTACCGGAGTGGGAACGAAGCGGCGCGCGTCTCTTGCAAATTCTCTGAACGCCCCAAGGGCCGTCCGGCAGCCCATTCCGCTGGCCCGAGCGCGTAAGGTCCGATATCCTCTAAGGAATGGCTAATAAGCTCCTCGACCGGCTCAAAAAGGGCCCCATTGTGTGCGACGGCGCAATGGGCACGCTGCTCTATTCCAAGGGAATTTTCATCAATCGCTGTTACGACGAGCTGAATCTCTCGCAGCCCGACCTCATCCACGGGATTCATCACGATTACCTCAAGGCCGGCGCCGAGATCATTGAAACGAACACCTTTGGCGCGAACAGCCACCGCCTTGCGCGCCACGGGCTCGCGGAAAAGGTTCATGCCATTAACTTGGCCGGTGCGCAGATGGCGCGCGATGCCGCCAAGAGCTTCGACGCCTTCGTCGCCGGGTCCGTAGGCCCGCTCGGTATCCGCATCGAGCCGCTGGGCAAGACGTCGCGCGAAGAAGCTCGCGAGGCCTTCCGTATCCAGATCAATGCTCTGGAAGAAGGTGGCGTCGATCTCATCATCCTGGAGACATTCGGCTACGTCGAGGAATTGCACCAGGCGGTGCTCGCTGCGCGCGACGTGAATCCGGATTTGCCCGTGATCGCGCAGGTCACCATCGACGAAGACGGCAACTGCCTCGACGGCGCCACGCCCGAGCAGTTCGGCCCGCGCATGGACGACTGGCCGGCCGACGTCATCGGCGCAAACTGCAGCGTCGGTCCCGTCTCGATGCTCGAAAGCGTGGAGCGGCTGCGCCGCGTCACAAGCAAGCCGCTTTCCGCCATGCCGAACGCCGGTATGCCGCGCAACGTCGAGGGACGGAACATCTATCTCTGCTCGCCCGAGTACATGGCGAGTTACGCGCGCAAGTTCATTACCGCGGGAGCCACGGTGGTCGGCGGTTGCTGCGGCACCACGCCGGAGCACATCCATGCGATGGCCCAGGCGCTCCGCGCCGGCGAAGCGCGCGCCGCGTCTTATCCCATCGCCAAAGTGAGCACGAAAGAAGTCACGGTTTCGGCGCCGCCGCTCGATCAGCGCTCCAAGCTCGGCGCCAAGATCGCCCGCGGCGAATTCTGCACCATGGTGGAGATTGTTCCTCCCAAGGGCAGCGAAGCGGCGAAGGAACTGGAAGGCGCAAAGTATCTGAAGTCGGTCGGCGTGGACGCCATCAATATTCCCGACAGCCCTCGCGCTTCCGCGCGCATGAGCAACCAGGCGCTCTCGCTGCTCGTGCAGCAGCAGGTGGGAATCGAAGCCGTCCTCCACTACACGTGCCGCGACCGCAATGTTCTGGGCATTCAATCCGATCTGCTCGGCGCGGCAGCTGTGGGGATTCGCAACCTCATCTGCATCACCGGCGATCCTCCCAAGCTCGGCAACTATCCCGACGCCACGGCGGTCTTCGACGTCGACGCCATTGGACTGGTGAACATCGTTCACAACCTCAACAGCGGCCTCGATATTGGCGGCAACCCGATCGGGTCGGCGACGCCGTTTGTGATCGGCGTCGGCGCCAATCCTGGCGTGCCGAATATCGATGAGGAAATCCGCCGCTTCGAGTACAAGGTCCAGGCCGGAGCGCAGTACGCCGTCACCCAGCCGGTATTTGATCTCAATCTGCTGGAGCAGTTTCTAAAGCGCATCGAGCAATTCCGCATCCCGGTGCTCGCGGGAATCTGGCCTCTCACCAGCGCGCGCAATGCCGAATTCATGAAGAACGAATTGCGCGTCTCGATTCCCGACGCCATCCTCGACCGCATGAGCAAGGCAGCTTCGGCCGAGGCCGCGCGCGCCGAGGGCACCGCCATCGCGCGCGAGATGCTGCTGTACGTCCGCGACATGGTGCAGGGTGCGCAGATCAGCGCTCCCTTCGGACGTTACTCGACGGCTGCGGACGTACTGGACGTCCTCGGAAGCAAACGCGCCGTCGGTAGTGGATAGTGCCGTGTGTGGCGCAGGCGACCTCGCCTATGCAATGTGCACGTGATGAAGTTCCTCAACAACACAAAAAGCCCTCGCGCTGGCGAGGGCTTCTCAGTTGCAGAACTAAATTTCGTTACGCAGCCTTGTAATTCGTGGGCGCTGGTTTCCCTAACGCGGAGTCGAGGATCGTCCGCAGGTCGGTGGGATAGCAGCAATCCACTGCGCCGGCTTGCAACGACTGCGCCCACAGCTCCTCGTCGGCGACGCGGTGCGTGGCGACGATCGACAGGTGCCCAAAATCTTTGTGCAGCTGCTCGATCTCCGGCAGGCCCACGACTTCCAGGTCTGCGATCACCACGTTGGCCCGATGCTTCGGCACGGCGCTACGGACTTCTTCCGGAGTGCGCGCAACATAAACCGTGCAAAGCTGGTGCAATGCCGAGGCTAATTTCGCCGCGGACGCGACGTCTCCCTGGGCGACGATGACACTAGGACGTGATTCCATGGGAACCCCCGCTGGTTATGAACGTTTCCTGGTTTCCGCAGCTTGCGCGGGTTCATACGGCTCGGCCTGTACCTTGCCGTTCTGTTTCAACAGGATCTCCACCCGGCTCTCGGCCTCCTCCAGCTCCTTGCGGCAGGAGGTGGAGAGCTTCATGCCCTCTTCAAAAAGCTGCAGCGACCGCTCAAGCGGGATATCGCCCTTCTCGAGCTCTCCCAGGATGTGTTCCAGCCGTTGCAGACACTCTTCGAACTTGGCCAATGTGGACCCCTTCGGGCCCCATTTTAAGTCAGGTCCACTTGATTATGGCCCCGATTTTGGTACGGACGGCCGAAATTGACACTTCCCGTCGGCCGATTTCCTGATTTGGATGCAGAGTTCCTGGTTTCTTCTGGGAATTTTTCTCCCTCTGAACCGGTCGCTGATGCGATACGCTCCGCTCCGGAATGGTACGGGACCTTTATCCTCGCTTCTTTCGCCGCTGCGTTCGGAACCTGGCCATGGGAACCATTCTTTCCATCGGTCCGGCCGGCGCCTTTTATTGGTTCGTCTTCGAGCACAGCCAGCGGCAGATGATGATCCTCTGCCTCCTGGCGGTTATCGACCTGGCTGCGTTCTTCCCGGTCGACGTCGCCATCCTTCGCTGGACCCTGAAGCCGGTCAAGCCCGCCCTCACCGAAGGAGCTACTCGCGAACAGCAGCGCGCCGGACTCGCCCGCCTGCTCGATTCGCCGTGGATTGTCATTGCCCGTGTCTATGGACCTCACGCGCTGTCTGCGTCGGCCGGTATCAGCGCCCTGGTCCTGCTCGGAAACAGGTACCTCTCTCTTGGAATTGAGCCGCGCACGTTCCCTCTCTACTGGATCCTGAACCTCACCGTCATCCCGATCGCGCACGTGGTCTATGAACTGATTGCCATGGAGCGCGCCACGCAGGAGCCGGCGGCTTACCTGGCACAACATGTGCCCGTGGTTGAAGCCGGCGCGCGGCGCTTCACGCTGAACACCCGAATGCGCTTCTTCTTTCCGCTGCTTGCGTTGGCGCCGGTGTTGGTGATGATCATCGCGCTGATCATCCACAACAACCTGACCATCATGACCGTCGGGGAACGGCACGAGATTCTGGACATGGCGGAGATTGGCGCCGGTTGCGGCTTGCTGTTTCTCTTCCTGATGTCGCTGCTAGGCGGGGCGCTTCGCCAGCAGACGTCGGACCTGATCTCTGCCGTCGACCGCCTCGGCAAGGGCGATCTCGCGGCCCGCGCCGAGATCTACACCACGAGCGAATTCGGAGAACTCGCCGCGCACATCAATCAGATGGCACAAGGCCTCAACGAGCGTGAGCGGCTGCGCGAGTTGTTCGGCGCCTACATGACCACCGAAGTCGCCCAGACCCTGCTTGCTCGCGGCGCTTCGCTCGAGGGCCGCACAGAGAAGCGCTTCTGTGCCATTCAGTTCGTCGATGTTCGCGGCTTCACGCGCTTCAGCAGCGAGCGTCCGCCCGAAGTCGTGGTCGCCGTTCTCAATCGCCTGCTCGGACTCGCGGCCGACGCCATCACCGAATGCGGCGGCACGGTGAACAAGTACCTGGGCGACGGGCTCCTCGCGGTTTTTGGCGCACCGCAGACACTGGAGAACCCATGCGCCGCCGCCGTCCAGGCGTCGTTGGAGATCCTGCGACGCCTCGAGAGACTCAACACCGAACTCGCTGCCGAGGGTGAGCCACCGCTAAAGCTCGGCATCGGAGTTCACGCCGGCGACGTCGTCGTCGGAACCATCGGCTCCGCCCGGCACAAACTCGAATACACCGTCATCGGCGATCCGGTGAACGTGGCCTCTCGCATCGAGCAATTGACCAAGTCCGTCGGCGTGCCTCTGCTGGTCTCGCAGGAAGTGATCGAAGCTGCCGGCGGTGACTGGGCCTGCCTCGCCGGTGAACCGCTTGCCGAACCCGTCCGCGGCATCGACCGCGAGGTCGTGCTCTTCCCCATCGTGGTCGACGATGAGGCGCGTGCGACCGGCGCCGCGCAGAGCAAGGACTAGTGCGCCTTCCAATTCGGCAGTCCCGCAGTTCGGCAGTGCCTTCCGTGGTTCTCCTGTTCTCTTTGCTAGTTGTACCTGTTTCTTAGGTGTTCTAAAGTCGCCCCGATGCCGGAGACGAATACCTCTGACACTCTGAAAGTTGGAGACCGCGCGCCCGATTTCACGCTCGCGGCGGCCAATGCGTCCGGCGTGACTTCCCTGTCACAACTGATTTCTCACGGTCCAACGGTGCTCGAGTTCCTTCGAGGCACCTGGTGACCCAACTGCGTGAAGCGCATGGCCCAGTTCGGGCCGGAGGCAGACAAGTTCAAGCAAGCCGGTGTCACGGTGGCTTTCATTGCCGCGGAGAAGCGCGAAGGTATGTTCAAACCGGAAGAGTTCCTCAAGAAGACTCCGGCGCCCTTTCCGTTTCTGCTCGACGAGGACCGGAAGGTGACTCGCGAGTACGGCGTCTATCACCGGCTCGGGCTCGATGCCATCAACATCGCGCGCCCTGCAACATTCGTGATCGACGCCAAGGGAATGCTGCGCTGGATGTACATCGGCGCGAGCCAGGCGGATCGAGCTCCCATGGAGCGCGTCTTCGAAGAAGCAACGAAGGCCAGGACAACTTAACCAGTTTGCCCGGCCGCATCGGCCGGCGAAGAAGGAGTGGCAATGAAGAAAGCAGCATGGATCGCAGTGATTCTCGCAATCGTGGCGGCAGTGGCTCTGGCCCAGGCCACGCAAAGCTCACAGGACTCGCCCAGGTTGAAGCCGTCAGCCGCGCGCACTGCGGCTCCCGCGACGGCGCGCACAGCATCGCCTGCCCTTCCGACGCCTTCCGAAGAAATGAGCGCCACTCCGACGACAGGCGCGACGCTTCCCGTCGGCACCACCGTCCGCATGAAGCTCGAAACCATGCTGTCGACCTCCAGCAGCAAGGCCAACGACGAATTCGCGGGGCGCGTCACCGAAAACGTGGTCCTCGACGGAAAGACGGTGATCCCGGTCGGCGCGTCAGTGGCCGGACACATTATGCGATCGGAAGAGCCGCGCCGCGTTCACGGCGCTCCGGTGCTCGACCTTCGTCCCGAATCCATCACCATGCCCAACGGCGATCGCTTCGCCATGAACGCCACCGTGGTCGACACCAGCGACCCGAAGAAGCTGCACGTGGACGAGGAAGGCCAGATCAAGGGCAACGGTCATGACTCCACGGATTTGCTTACCGGCGCCCTGGCGACGGGCGGCGGCGCGCTGGTTGGCGCGCTGGCGAAGGGTCCCAAGGGCATGCTGATCGGCGCCACCATCGGCGGCGGCGCAGCCGTGGTTCGCTGGATGTCTCGCCGTCATACCGAGACGATCCCCGCTGGAACAGAACTTTTTATGGAATTAAGCCGGCCGATGACGATGTCAATGAGTGGCGCAACCGGTAGATAAGAGTCAGTTGCTGTCTTTGTGCCCCACGTTCGCTGCTTTTGGCTAACGTGGGGATTTTTATTGGGTCTTAGTATCCCGCCGCGCTCAGCTCTTCTTCCGGCAACAGCTCCAGCTCGATCGCTCCTTCGAGCGGCAGCGCGTCGATCGGCAGGCGAGCGCGCCACATGGTCACGCGCAGCCGCAGCTTCCCTCGCGTCTGCGCCTCGAGGACCGACAGTTGGATCTGGACCTCCAGTGAGCTGCCCAACCGGATAAAGGTCGCAGTCGCTCCCGTCGACGGCGGGGCATCTCCGTTCCCGTGAGCATCTTCGGTCACGTGGTGGTCTCCACGTGACAATGTCCAGCGTTGCAGCTTGCGGTCCGCGATGTCGATCACCATCCGTGTCGAAGCCGCCGCCTCACCCGTCGTCGCGTTCGGCTTTACAGCTTCGACTGCCAACATGATTTGGAATCCGCCCTCGAACTCCTCGTTCCCGGGTGTCGCGCCGCCCGAAAAGTCGACGCGCATGTATAGCGACTCGGCATCGATCCCTGCCTGCACCGAGTCCAGGTAGAACTTCTTCCCGTGCATGGCCGACGTGGTCCGGTCCGCCGAATAGATCGCCGCCCCAATCCAGTCGAAGTAATGCGGCGATCTCTCGTTCAGCCGCGGATGGATATAGGCCGTCTGCGGTACGAACGTGGGCCGCAGATCAAAGCGCCCGATCGGCTGTGCCAGCGCCTCGGGCGGCCTGCCACCCAGCAACTGGTACACATTCGACAAATGCTTGCGGTAAAGCTCGTCGAAGTCCCGATCGTTGGCCGAGTGATGTTCCGGCCCATACCACCAGTTCCAGTCTGAGCCTTCGGCGATCAGGATCTCCTCGAACGCCAACTCCCGACGGTCGCTAGGAGCGGCCGGCCCGTGCGCCGAAAAGTAGTCCCGCGCCTCGCTGAGAAAATCCCACGACTTGTTGTCTTCCGGCGCACCAATCCACACATTGAAGTTGGCATTGATCCACGATCCCGGCTTCACTGACGGCAGTGGCCGGACTTCCCGGTGCTTCTCGATCGCCTCCGACACCGTCACTGCTTCCATGCCCGGCTCGCGGCGTATGCCGTCGTACAGGCGGCGCAGGAACTCGCGACCCGACTGCGGATACGTCTCCCAGGCGTTCTCGCCGTCCAGAATCACCGGCACAACAACATCTTTATTTCCAATCGCCTCGGACGATGCCTTAATCCGACGGACGAGGTCGCTGGCGGCGTCCTGCGGCGGCATCCCTGCGTACACGAATCCGATCAGGTCCGATAGCGCGTGATCCCGGAAGATCATGTGGACCGGCCCGGCCGCCGCCTCAAACCGATACAACGTGTAGAGCCGGTCGGCCGATTCCGGCGTCAAACGGTCCTCGCGTCGCTCAAAGAATGCATTCACCGAGCGCCCGAGAACGCCTTCGTCGGTAGCCATCCATTGCACGCCCAGTTCGGCGGCGATTCGCAGCACGTGTTCGGAGACGCTTCCCTCCGACGGCCACACGCCCCGCGGCCGTTTCCCAAACACACGCTCATGCAGTTCGAGACCGCGCTTCAATTGCTCGCGCGCGTCTTCCGGATGCGCGAAGTGACGCTGCGGCAGCGGCAGCCCTGGATGCGAGGCCGCGCCCGCATCCGTGTCGCACAGCAGCGGAAGGATGGGGTGATAGAACGGCGAAGTCGAGATCTCGATCAGCCCGCGATCGGCCGCCGACTGGTACTGGGGCAAGACGCGCCCGATCAACTCTCGCTGTCTGGCGATCAGGAACTGCTGGTCTTCGCGCGAGAAACGGCTCGCCTTGCGAACCAACTCGGCGATCTCCGGCTCTTCCAGAAAGAATTCGTCGAACCATGCCAGTTGCGAGAGCACTTGCAGGTCCGTGTACTCCTGATCGCTGAAGAACGCCACCGCGCGCTCCGGGTCGAACCCGAATCCGCGAAACCGGTCCCACAACTCGGCGTAGCGCGGATATCGCCCGATCATGTGCGTGGGATGGGCGTGGAACAGATACTGGAGCGCGAATCGCCGGTCGCCTGTGCTCAGCTCCTGAGCCGGCCGCGCAGCGATGTCGAGAAACGGGTCGCGCGCCGTGCCGGCGGCGTAGTCCTGGATCTGCGTCATCAACGACGGCACGAGGTTGAAGGTCTGGTGAACGTCTGGGAACTCGTCCAGCAGCTTCACCATCCCGTAGTAGTCCTTGAGCGCATGCATGCGGACCCACGGCAGGCGGTATTGCCCGCTGACCAGGTCTTTGTAAAACGGCTGGTGCATGTGCCAGAGGAGCAGAACGCGGATCATGAGTGAGGAATATCCCGTCGCCGGTTGATTGTTCTTGTGGGGCGCTGCAAACCGTCCATGATACCGGAAGCCCGCGCTCCCGTTTTGCCATCTCCGCGCGGCAGAAATTGGCGCACGCCGGGAACCTGCTGCCGCCTTGCGGGGTCTGAATCCAGTGGAGAATCCTGTTTCCAGGACTCATTCATGACCAACTTATTGAGCGCGGCCATGCTCTGCGCTGTGCTGTGCGCCGCTCTCTCAGCGCAGCAAGCGAATCCTCCCAGTCCTCTGCCGCCGGGCGCGCCGCCGGTGCCGGTGCCTTCCGACAGGCCTGCAGCCGCTCCCGACATCGCGACGACGCCCTCGGCCGCCTACCAGTTCGCTATGCAGCCCGCCGAGGTCGTTCGCCGGTCGTCGGACAATATGAGTGACGCCGAACGCTACGCCTGGACGGTCGCTGTCGCCCGCGCCGCCGAGGGATGTGAGAAATCGAACGCCGCCGATTTCAAGGGGGAAGAACTCTATTCCCTGGCGCAGCTTTGCGCGCTCGGCGAGAAGTATCCGGAGGCGATCGCCGCCATCAAGTCTTACCTCGCCGGTGCCGAGACTCCGCAAAAGCCCGAACTCGCCCGTGCGCTTTGGGCTCGCACCGCGCTTCAGATGGCTGATGGACGTCAATCCCTGCGCGTGACCGAGCAACTCATCGACATGTATCCGTATGACGCCATCGTTCACAGCGTCTCGCAGGACGTTGCCATGGCCCTCGCCGGGCCCGACGAAGGTGCCGCCATCGCGCTCGCCATGCGCCGCTTTCCTGCGCTGCTCGACGCCATCGGGACAGGCAAGCCGCTCGCCTCGCCGGACCACGACTTCGAAGTTCCCACGGCGATTCTCTTCTCCGACGCGCTCAAGCTTGCCGCCATTTATAAGCACCGCGGCGACTCGGAAGATGCCGACTCCATCCTGCAGCAGATCGCGAAGCGCCTCGAGCCCGTCGGCTCGCAGATTTCGCAAGCCCAGCACCACCAGATCGACGTTGCCGTGAAGCACTTCCTCATGCTCGGCAAGGCCGCGCCGCCGATCCAATATTCGCGGCGCATCCCGAAGACGCAAAAACGCGTGGACACGCCTCTGTCCACGAGGGGCAAGACCGCGGTTCTGCTCTTTTACACGTCATGGTGCGCCCAGTGCTTCAAGCGGATGTCGGATTTGCCGAAGCTGACAAAGATCTATCGCGGCAAGGTCGCCGCTTACGCGGTCACGACACCCGAGATCTTCGGCGTAAAGACAATGAGGCCAGATCTCATCGAGAAGTCCGTTGCCGCGTCTTACAAGCAGGAAACTGCGGGCGTCTCGATGCTCGTCGCCGGCGACGATGTCCGCCGCGCGCTCCAGGTCGAGGACTATCCCACGCTCGTCATCATCGGGCCGAACGGAACGATCCAATACCTCGACGACCTTCCGCGTGACCGCTTCGCTCCGCGTGGCTACATCGACCGCATGCTCCGCCGCCTTACCGGCACGCCTCCACCCGCCGAGCCCGAGCAGCGCACCCCGCGGGCGCCAGGTCACGCCGATTAACATGACTTGCAACCGCGCCCTGTAAACTGGACACTAGAACTCCTTTATGCGGATCCTTCCCCGCTATATCCTGGGCGAGATCTTCGGGCACGCGCTGATCGGAACGGCGCTGTTCACCTTCGTCGTGTTCATGCGCGACGTCGGACGCCTGATGGAGCTTGTGGTCCGCAATAGCGCTCCCGGGGTCACCGTGGTGGAGATCTTCCTCTTCACGCTTCCCGCGGCACTGACCGTGACCATCCCGATGGGCGCGCTGGTCGGCATCCTGCTCGGCCTCAGCCGCCTCGCTGCCGACTCCGAAGTCACCGCCATGCGTGCCAGCGGCATCGGCACTTGGGCGTTCGTTCGCATCGTCGCAGTCTTTGCCATCGGCGCATGGCTCCTCGCCTCGGTCAACAACGTCTGGCTCGCGCCTAAGGCCGCCGCCGGGTTGGGGCGCTTGCAGGACAGGCTGAAGACATCGCAGGCTTCGTTCGAGATCCAGCCGCGCGTCTTCTACGAAGACTTCAAAAACATCGTGTTGTATGTCGAAGACGTGCGAGCCGCGGGCGGAGTTGCGGTCTGGCGCGGTGTGTTTCTCGCGGATGTGAGCACGCCGAACTCGCCGATCATCACCCTGGCGCGCGCCGGGATCATCCAGCAGGGGCCAACGCCGAATGAGATGCGGCTCCACCTGGAAGATGGACAGCGCCACGAAGTGCAAGCCGGCAACGCCGAGCAGTATACGATCACCCAGTTCCAGTCGACCGACATTCCTATCGTCATTCCTTCGGCGACGCAGCAGTCACGCGAAACGGTTTCTACCGCCGAACTTCCGACTCCGGAACTGTGGCGCCTGTCGCGCGTCAGCCAACCGGCGCAGGCCCGCTGGTACGCGATCGAATTTCACCGCCGCCTCGCCTATCCCGCCGCTTGCCTGGTCTTGGCGTTAGTTGGCATTCCGCTCGGCCTCTCCGCCAAGAAAGGCGGCAAGAGCACCGGCTTCGTCATCACCATCGTCCTCGTCTTCGTCTACTACTTTGTTTCACTGGCGGGAGTCGCCCTGGCGCGACAGGGAAAGATGTCGCCCACCGTCGGTGTCTGGATGGCCAACGTCGCCTTCGGCCTGGCGGGCCTGTTCCTGCTGTGGCGATCGGAGCGGCGTCCTTTCGAGATTCCGTGGCTGCGAACGTTCTCCTGGAGCGACATTCGCAATCGCCTCGCCGAACTCACTCCCGCGCTGGGAGAAGGTGGAGCGCTCGAGCGCTCTATGCGCCGCGTTCGGCTCTTCCGCACGCGCTTTCCGCAGCTGCTTGATGACTACGTCCTGCGCGAATTTCTCACCTATGTTGGGATGGTGCTGGCAGCGTTCCTTCTGCTGACGCTCGTCTTCACGTTCTTCGAGATTCTCAAGGACGTCCTGCGCAACTCGGTTTCGATGGGAACGGTGGGCGAGTACCTGTTGATGGTGCTGCCCTCGATGCTGTATCTCATGACGCCGATGTCGGTGCTGATCGCCGTGCTCGTCACATTTGGGCTGATGTCGCGCGCCAACGAGATCACGGCCATGAAGGCTACCGGCATCAGCATCTACCGCGCCGTCATCCCTGTGCTGGTCATGTCCGCGTTCATCGCCACGGGGCTCTTCTTCTTCGACCAGATCTACCTGCCGCGATTCAACAAACGCCAGGAAACGCTCTTCAATCGCATCAAGGGCCGTCCCGCTCAGACCTACCTGAACCCTGGGCGCAAGTTCATCTTCGGCGCCCACAACGACATTTATTACTACGAGTTTTTCGACTCGAGCACAGACCACAGCAGCTTTGGCAATCTCAGCTCCTTCTCGTTCGATCCCAAGACCTTCGACATCCGCCGACGCGTTTCCGCGAGTTCAGCTCATTGGGAACCGCGTCTTCAGCATTGGGTTTTCGAACGCGGCTGGGTTCGGAATTTCAATGGCACGTCGATCCAGGGCTATGACACGTTCGAGGCCCGGACGTTTGCCGACCTCGATGAGCCACCGACGTATTTCAAGAAGGAGGTCAAGCAGTCGTCAGAGATGAACTACGACGAACTCGCCAGCTACATTCGCGACCTCCAGCAGAGCGGCTTCGATGTGACGCGATTGAAGGTCCAGCTTCAGAAGAAGATCGCGTTTCCGCTGATCACGCTGGTTATGGCGATTCTCGCCGTCCCCTTTTCGCTGTCTCAAGGTAAGCGCGGTGCACTCACCGGAGTTGCCGTGGCAATCGGCGTAGCAGTCGTTTACTGGGTAACTGCGGGGGTGTTCGAAGCGCTGGGTAATGTGACTTTGCTTCCACCTATGCTGGCGGCCTGGGCTCCGGACTTACTCTTCGCCTTCGGTGGCGGATATCTGATTTTGAAGGTACCCACGTAGCGCTCGACTTCTGCGGGGCTCTATGGCCGTCCGTGGTTCGCTCTCAATTCCCTACTCCCCCACTCCGGCCGTCCCGCAATATAATTCTGTGCTCCCATGCCGGTCATTGAGATATCTGGTCTCGAAAAGCGCTATCTGGTGGGCTTCTGGCGCAAGCGCGAGAAGATCGGCCTGCATCCGCTGACTCTCGCCGTCGAAAAGGGCGAGGTCTTCGGTTTTCTCGGACCGAACGGCGCCGGCAAGACCACCACGCTCAAGCTTCTCATGGGCCTCATCTTCCCCACGGCTGGGACCGCGAACATCCTGGGACTTCCCTCTTACGATCACCGCGTCAAGGCACGAATTGGCTATCTGCCGGAGAACCCTTACTTCTACGATCATCTGACGGCCGAGGAATTGCTCGAATATCTGGCGCAGCTCTCGGGCGTCGACGCTCGCAATCGCAAGCCGCGCGTGCAGGAGATGCTTTCGCGCGTCGCGCTTACGGGTTCCTCGCGAGTCCAGCTCCGCAAGTTTTCCAAGGGCATGCTCCAGCGCGTCGGCATCGCGCAAGCCATCCTGCACAATCCTGAAGTCGTCTTTCTCGATGAGCCGATGTCGGGGCTCGATCCCATTGGTCGCCGCGAAGTCCGCGACCTCATCCAGGCGCTCAAGGAAGAAGGCAAGACCGTCTTCTTCTCCACCCACATCCTCTCGGACGCGGAAGCGTTGTGCGATCGCGTCGCGGTGATACACCTCGGCGAATTGCGCGGTGTCGGCGCGGTGGACGACCTGACCTCGCGCGTGACGGGACAAGTGGAACTGCTCTGGCAGGGCGCGGGCGCCATCGATGGCATCGTCGCGCTCGGTGGCAAGATCCACGCCACCGGTGAAATCGTCCGCGCCACGCTGCCCGAAGCGAATCTTGATGCCGCCATCGACGCCATCCGCCGCGCGCATGCCAAGCTCATTGCCGTCACGCCCGTGCGCTCCACTCTCGAGGACTACTTCGTCGAAAAGCTCGGCGCCGACGCTGCCGTCACGATGACCGGCAAGACCGAGAAGACGGGGGCGCGCTCATGAACGCCCGCATCGGCTGGATCGCCTTCAACACCTTTCGCGAAGCCGTGCGCGACCGCGTGCTCTACAACCTGATTGCCTTCGCCCTGATCATGACAGCCGCGGCCGTCCTCGTCGGGCAGATCTCCATCCAGATCGAGCGCATCGTGGTGGTGAATCTCGGCCTGACCGCCATTTCCATCTTTGGCATCATCATTGCCATCTTCATCGGCGTCGGCCTGGTCGCCAAGGAAATCGAGCGCCGCACGCTCTACACCGTGCTCTCCCGGCCGGTCCGGCGCTGGGAATTCATCGTTGGAAAATTCTTTGGTCTTGCCGGTACCCTCGTCGTCAACACCTTCTTCATGGCGCTCGGCTTGTTCGCCGCGCTCTTCTATGTCGCGCACGAGTTCACGCGCGCGGACCTGGGACTGGTGGTCGCTCTCTACTTCATCGTTCTCCAGTTCTTTCTCATGACGGCGCTGGCTCTGTTCTTCTCGTCCTTTTCGACACCGATCATGTCTTCCGTATTCGCCTTCGCCGTCTTCGTCATCGGCACCTTCGCCGACGAACTCCACGGCGTGGCCTCGATGCTTCCGGGGGTAAGCAAAGCGCTCGTCACTGGCTTCGCTTATCTTGTCCCGAATTTTTCCTCGCTCAACGTGATCTCTCGTGTCGCGCACAACGATCCAATCCCGTTCTCGTTGATTGGGTTGAACACGGTTTACGCCATGCTCTACTCCGCCGCCGCGATCTCTGTCGCCGCGCTGATCTTCGATCGCCGGAACCTGAAATGAACCGCCGCGCTATTACCGTTGTGCTCGCCGCCGTCGCTGCCTGCTCACTCGGCGGTGCCGTGGCAACGGCTATGGCTGTGGAAAGGGTGCGCGGCGAAGGCCTGAAAGAAGAAGAGCTCTTCCTCCCTTCCGGCGCGGTGCTCAAGCGGCTGTCTCTTGGATACTCAGGCCTGCTCGCCGACATCTACTGGACTCGCGCCGTCCAATATTTCGGCGAACTGCATCATGAGAAGGCTGTGCATTACGGCCTGCTCTATCCGCTGCTCGACATCACCACGCAGCTTGATCCGCACCTGACCGTCGCCTATGACTTCGGCTCCATCTTCCTCTCGCAAGCCCCGCCGGAAGGCGCCGGCGAACCCGAAAAGGCGGTCGAGCTCGTGCGGCGCGGCATTCGCGAGAATCCCAAAGAGTGGCGTTTATACGCGAATCTCGGCTACATCCAGGCGCTCGAGCTTCACGACTACCGCGCAGCGGCGCAGAGTTTTCACGACGGCTCGCAAATTCCCGGCGCGCGTCCCTGGATGAAAGTCATGGCAGCGACCACCGCCGAGCATGGCGGCGAGGTGCAAACGGCACGCTATCTCTGGAGCCGGCTCTTCGAAACCGCCGATGACCCCATGCTCAAACAGAATGCGGTCAAGCATCTCCGGGCTTTCCAGGTTGACGACGATATTTCCCGCCTCGAAGCGCTTGTCGCCGAATACAAGAAGCGTACCGGCGCGGAACCGGCAAGCTTCGGAGCCCTCATCTCGATGGGCTGGCTGAGCGCCGCGCCCAGGGATCCGCTCGGACATCCCTACCGACTCGCTCCCGACGGACACGTTTACGTTCAAAGCCCTGCCGAACTGCCATTCATCACGCGGGGCATTCCACCCGGCGCGGAACCCGCTGTCGTCCCCAAAACGTTCTGAGTTCGTCAGCGCCTTCGTTTCGTCCCGCTCATCTAATATGTTGGCAGCCCGATGAGATCTCTCGTCCAACTCCTGCTTGTCTCCGCCATGGCGATGTCCGCCTTCGCAGCCGACACGGCCGCGCAGGTCGCCGAGCGCGTCGATCGCTTCTACAACAGCCTCGACTCTCTCAAGGCGGACTTCACGCAGTCCTATCGCGGTGCCGGCATGCAACGCACCGAGAGCGGCACGCTCTGGCTCAAGCATCCGGGGAAGATGCGCTGGGAGTACCGCCAGCCGGCTACCAAGTTCTTCGTCGCCGATGGTCACACGGCTTGGTTCTACGCACCCGGCGACCAGCAAGCCCACAAGTCGCCGCTCAAGAAGCTCGACGACCTCCGCACCCCGCTTCGCTATCTCCTCGGCAAGGCACGCCTGGGCAAGGAGTTCGACGGCCTTTCGCTCGCTCCTGACGTCAAGCCTGTCGAGGCCGGCGACGTCGTCCTGCGCGGCGTGCCGCGCGGCATGAGCGACCAGGTTAGCCAGGTGCAGATGGAAATAAATCAGAACAACCAGATCGTGCGCATCGTCATAGAGGAGGTGGATGGTGCCGTCACAGAGTTTCGTTTTCGCGACATCCAGGCAAATGCCGCGGCTCCGGATAGCCTCTTCCGGTCGCCGGTTCCACCGGGTGTGCCGGTTGTCGAGACGTCCGCGGTCGGTCCATAAAGCGGCTGCCGCTGGGCCCCGCAACTACTTACAACTGTTAGACTTGAGGATTGGGGATCATTAAGCCAGTCGCGCTGAGAACCTGCTGGCAACTGGCAACCGGCAACTGACAACTATGACGGAGTTCCTGGTGAGGGTGGCCGACGATCGCGGCCATATCTCCGAACAACTCGAGTCGGCGCACAACGAGGCCGAGGTCCGCGACCGCTTCGCCCAACAGGGCTACTTGGTCTATTCGGTGCGGCCGCGCGGCCTGATGCTGCTGCGCGGCAGCAAGAGCTCGCGCAAACTCAAGCTTGAGCCCTTCGTCATCTTCAACGAGCAGTTTGTCACCCTGATCCATGCCGGACTGCCGATCGTCCAAGCCCTGGACCTGCTAACCCGCAGACAGCGGGACGAGCGCTTCCACGCGCTCCTCGAAGACGTCCGCGACAAGGTCCGCAACGGCTCGCTGCTCTCCGACGCCTTCGCCCAGCAAGGCGCGGTCTCCAAGCTCTACACCACCACACTGCTGGCCGGCGAAAAGAGCGGCAACCTCGAGGAGGTCCTGCGCCGCTACATCAGCTTTCAGCGCCTCGCGGTCAGCTTCCGCAAAAAGCTGATCTCCTCGTTGGTGTATCCCGCGCTATTGATCTGCCTCGTTATCGGCATGCTGGCGTTCCTGCTCACCTACGTGGTGCCGCAATTCGCGAATCTTTACACGCAACTTGGCTCGCAACTTCCGTACTACACACAGGTGATGCTGGCGGTCGGCGCCACCGCCCAGAAATGGGCGCCGTGGGCGGCGGCCGCTCTCGTAGCCACCGTGTTCGGCCTGTGGCGCTGGCAACAGAGCGAGAACGGTGCCGCCACCATCGATCGCGCGCGTATGGCCATGCCCATGATTGGCGAAATCTGGCTGAAGTACCAGGTCGCCGTCTTCTCGCGCATGATGGCCACATTGCTTTCCGGCGGCTTGCCGCTGGTGCCCGCGCTCGAAACGGCAGCGTCCTCCATGGAAAGCCGTACGTTGGCGCGCTCTATCGGCGCGGTAAGCACGCGCGTGCGGGAAGGCCGCCCACTATCCGCCAGCCTCGAGGAGACCAAGGTCTTCCCGGATCTGGCTATCGAGATGACCGAGGTTGGCGAATCCACCGGCGCGTTGCCGGCCATGCTGACTTCGATTGCTGAGTTCTACGAGGAAGATGTGCAAACGGCGCTGGCTCGCTCCATGGCATTGATCGAGCCGGTGATTCTGATCGGCATGGGCATCGTCGTCGCCGCGGTGCTGTTGTCGCTGTATATGCCGATCTTCTCCCTTGGCGCAGGCGGGATCGGCACGCAAGGCGCGGTCCCGAGGTAAGCAAACTGGCAACTGGCAACTGGCAACTGACGACTGGCAACTGTTTTTATGGCAACTGACAAACGTCCGCTTTTCGTAAACGGTGGTGGCCTCGGCAAGCTTTCGCTTACGCCGGATGACACCATTGACCAGGAAGTTCGCGCCCGCGACCTCGCCCGGCGCTACCGCTGCGAGTTTCTCGATCTGCGCGCGTTCCACATCCAGGCCGACCTGTTCCGCAAGATCCCCGTCGACCTGATGTTTCACTACAACTTCGTCCCGCTCGAAGAGCTGTCCGATGGCCGGCTCGTCATCGCCGTCGCCGACCCCAGTCAGTTGATGATGATCGACGATATCGGCCTCCGACTCGGCCGGCGCATCAAGACCAAGGTCGCCACCCTCGCCCAGATCAGCGACATCCTCAAGAAGACCGAGCAGTCGCAGCGCGTCCTCGAAGAAGCCAGCGAAGGATTCAAGCTCGACGTTGTCCGCGAGGAAGAAGGCGGCGACGAGACCATCTCCATCGAGCGCCTCACCAGCGAAACGGAATCCAGCCGCATCGTTCACCTGGTCAACACGACGATCTTCACCGCGTTGCAGCGCCGCGCCTCCGACATCCACATCGAGACGCGCGACGACGCCGTGCAGATCAAGTACCGCATCGACGGCGTGCTCCAGCCGGCCATGTCGCCCATCGGCAAGGAGCATCACTCGACCATCATCTCGCGCATCAAGGTCATGTCGGAGCTCGACATTGCCGAGCGCCGCGTCCCCCAGGACGGACGCTTCCGCGTCCTCTACGGCAATCCGCCGCGTCCCATCGACTTCCGCGTATCGATCATGCCCAGCATTCACGGCGAAGACGCCGTGCTCCGCGTGCTCGACAAGGAGTCGATGAGCGAGAAATTCCGCAACCTGACCCTCGACGTGGTCGGGTTTGACGAAGAAGACCTTCGCCAGTTCCGCCGCT
>Ga0157369_10001689_pt1 | contig 26944 bp, 26 predicted proteins | sample C25metaG_FD_113461 | JGI IMG/M metagenome (GOLD analysis project Ga0157369, IMG submission 113461) | Corn rhizosphere microbial communities from Kellogg Biological Station, Michigan, USA - C2-5 metaG | ecosystem: Host-associated > Plants > Roots > Rhizosphere > Soil | place: USA: Michigan... | reverse complement strand
TCGACCCCCTCATGCGCCGGTGCCCCGGCGGTCAGTGACGGCGAACAACATTCTCAGACCGACTCGCGCCGGTGCCCTACAGGATAACGTGCGCGACGCCCGCCGCGGCGGGTGCTCAGCGTCCGGGTAGCCAGAACCTTCGCAGCCGGCCGATTTCGTTCATGCGCCGTTCGGCCAGTCGGTCGGCCGCCACGGCCGGGGGCACGCCTTCGTCGGCAGCCAGCCGGAAGATCCGGCGGGTCGTGTCGAAGATCTCGCCGGCTTTGGCTCGGGCCCGCGCCTGCGAGTAGCCCTCGATCTCGTCAGCGACCTGGATGAGCCCGCCCGAGTTCACGACGTAGTCCGGTGCGTAGAGCACGCCGCGGTCCTGCAGCTGCTTCTCGATGCCGGGGTGTCCGAGCTGGTTGTTCGCCGCACCACAGACGATCTTCGCCGACAGCACGGCGACGGTTTCGTCGGAGAGCGCGCCGCCGAGCGCGCAGGGGGCGTAGACGTCCATCGGTTGCGCCACGAGCGCGCCGACATCCACGACGTCGACCTCCGGGTGCAACACCCTTACTCGGTCGATCGCGTCGCGGTTGACGTCGGCCATGACCACGGAGGCGCCGTCTTCGAGAAGATGCTCGACGAGGTGGTGTCCCACCTTGCCGACGCCCGCGACACCGACGCGGCGACCGCGCAACGTAGGCGATCCCCAGGCCACCTCGGCGGCCGCGCGCATCCCCTGGAAGACCCCGAACGCGGTCAAGATCGACGAGTCGCCTGCCCCGCCATGTGCAGGCGACCGACCGGTGACGAACGACGACTCGCGGGCGACGACGTCCATGTCCTCGACGTACGTTCCGACGTCGCAGGCCGTGTAGTAGCGACCGCCGAGCGACTGCACTGCCCGGCCATAGGCACGCAGCAACGCCTCGGTCTTGTCCGTGGTCGGATCGCCGACGATGACCGCCTTGCCGCCGCCGAGGTCGAGCCCGGCGCAGGCCGCCTTGTACGCCATGGCCTTCGACAAGTTCAGTACGTCGACAAGCGCGTCGTCCTCGGTCGCATACGGATAAAACCTGGTGCCACCGAGCGCGGGGCCCAGCGCGGTCGAGTAGATCGCGATGATCGCGCGAAGACCTGACTGCGGGTCGTTGAAGTAGGTCACCTGCTCGTGCGCCGTTGCACGATCGAAGACGCCCATGTCGCCGAGGGTAGACGTCCTGGCACCGTGTTCTTGGTGGTTGGATGGATACCGTGATCGGCTTCGCCGCGCACCTGCGCGTCTACCAGCCGCTGGCAGCGTTCAGCGACGCCGATCGTGCGCGCTGGATCGCATACGCCGAGGCCGAGGACGCGCCCAGTCGGCCCGTCCTCATGTCGCGCGAGCACGAGATCGCGCTGGCGGCCGCAATTTCGATGCCGCCGCGCATCGACTTCGACGCGGCGGAGCAGGCATACGTGCGACACGTGGACGGTCTGACCTACATCTGTCCCTGGCGCCTGCAGGTGCGAGCCTGGGAGGCCTTGCTCGAGTTCCGCTCCCGCGTGCCCGACGAGCTGGCGGACGCCTTCGTGCCGGCGCCGTCGGCGGTCGCGGCGGAGCGGCTCTACGACGACTGGGTTGCCGCGCATCCGGACGATCCTTCGCCCATCATGACCTCGACCTGGCAGGTGCCCATTCCCTGGTTCTTGCTCTTCGAGCCGGAGGAACGCCGGTTGGTGCTGGGCGAGCGAACCACCGCCGGTGCCGCGCAGAAGACCGGTCTCGACCGGGCTCTGGTCTACCTCACCGCGATGTCGCGGGCACGCCGTCGTTCGGCCAAAGCCCGCGGCGTCGTACGCCGCACCCTCGGTGAAGGGTTTGCGCTGGACGCGCTCGAGGAGACCGGGCGTTGGCTCGAACAGTTCCACCCGCACTCTTTGGTCGAGCTCGACTATGGCGGGCTCGTGCACCTCGTCGACGACGAAGCCCTGGAGGCGGACGCCTCGGTGTCCGAGGTCGCCGGCGCCATCGAGGCCCTCGCCCGCGGCGACGCGGAGTCGGCGAGCGATCTTTACGAGCAGGTCGCCGGCCGGTGGCGGTCGATGGGAGCGCTCGAGCACGCCAACTGAGGGCCGGAAACCTACGCCCATTAAGGGACGAGCCGGACTAGTCCTTCGCGGGTAAAAGATGGCCCGACCTAGCCATATCGGACAAGCCACCGAAAAGTGCACCATGGCACCAAGGTCGCCACAGGGGTTGCGACCACTATGAAGGAGTACTTGCCATGAGCGCTCGCACGCCCGACGCGGAGCCGCTGCTCACGCCCGCTGAGGTCGCGACGATGTTCCGCGTCGACCCGAAGACCGTCACCCGCTGGGCCAAGGCCGGCAAGCTCACGTCGATCCGGACGCTCGGTGGTCACCGTCGTTACCGCGAGAGCGAGGTCCGGGCGCTGCTCGCCGGGATCCCGAGCCAGCGTTCCGAGGTCTGACACCAGCCACAGCTCTCCGGACGCTCGCCGCTGCCCAGTGCCGGCGAGCGATTCGGACGCGACAGGCCGCGTACCCCGCCCGCGGGTGACGCGGCCTGCCGCATATGTGACACCGTGACCGCCGTGAAACTGCCGGCCGAAGAACAGACCTACGTCGAAACCGTCGCCCGTTTCGTCGACGCGGACGTGCGCCCGGTGGCTCGTGATCTCGAGCACACCAACACGTTTCCGGCCGAGCTCATCGAGCGCATGCGCGAGCTGGGCGTCTTCGGCCTCTGCATCCCTGAGGGATACGGTGGCGGCGCCGTATCCACCGCTTGCTACGCCTTGGTCGCAGCGGAGCTGTCCCGCGGCTGGATGAGCCTCGCCGGCGCGATGGGCCCGCATTCCGTCGTCGCGACCTTGATCAAGACCTTCGGCACCGACGAGCAGCGGCAGAAGTGGTTGCCGCGCATGGCGACCGGTGAGATCCGGGGCGCCATGGCGCTCACCGAGCCGGGCGGTGGTTCGGACCTGCAGGCAATGCGCACGAACGCCCGCCGGCAAGCCGACGGCACTTACGTCGTCAACGGTTCGAAGACCTGGATCACCAACGCGCGCCGGGCCGGCGTCATCGCTTTGCTGTGCAAGACCGATCCGCAGGCATCGCCCGCGCACCGTGGGGTGTCACTGATCCTCGTCGAACCAGGTCCCGGCTTCGTGGTCTCCCGAGACTTGCCGAAGCTCGGTTACAAGGGCGTCGAGTCGTGCGAGCTCTCCTTCGACGACTACCACGCACCCAACGAGGCTCTGCTCGGCGGTGTTGAAGGCGAAGGCTTCGCGCAGATGATGCGCGGGCTCGAACTCGGCCGGATCCAGGTGGCTGCGCGTGCCGTCGGCGTCGCCCAAGCCGCCGTCAACGACGCGCTCGTCTATTCCCAGCAACGGGAGTCGTTCGGCGTGCCGATCTGGCAACACCAGGCGGTGGGTCATCTTCTCGCGATGATGGCGACGAAGACCGAAGCAGCGCGGCAGCTGATGCTCTACGCCGCCGAGCGCTACGAGGCCGGCGAGCGAAGCGACATGGAGGCAGGCATGGCGAAGTTGTTCGCCTCAGAGGTCTGCCTCGAGGTGACGGCTGACGCGATGCGTGTGCACGGCGGCTACGGCTACTCGCCTGAGTTCGACGTCGAGCGCTACTACCGCGACGCCCCGTTGATGGTGCTCGGTGAAGGCACGAACGAGATTCAGAAGAACGTCATCGCTCGCCAGTTGATCGCACGCTCGCCGATCAGTCGTTGACGCGTCAGTGGCCGGGCCAGTCCGGCTTGCGCTTCTCGTTGAACGCAGCGATGCCTTCCTTGCGATCGGCCGAGAACGTTGCCGTGCGCCACGCCGCGTCCTCGACGTCCATCGCCGCGGCGTAGTCGAGACTCCAACCGGACCGAAGCGCCCGCTTCGCGGCCCGGGTCGCGACCGGGGAGTTTGCGGCGATCGCGGCGGCGAGCTCGAGAGCAGCTTCGCGTGCGCTGCCGGCGGGCACCACGCGGTCGACGAGACCGAGTCGTTCGGCTTCTCCGACGGGGATACGGCGGCCGGTCAGCACGACGTCCGCTGCCCGTCCCGGTCCGAGCCGGCGGAGGGCAAGCTGGGTCCCGCCGCCGCCCGGCACGAGTCCGATCGTGACTTCCGGCAGACCGACGACCGCGGTCTCGTCGGCGACGACGAGGTCGCAGGAAAGCGCAAGCTCGCAACCACCACCGAGGGCGAAGCCGTGTACGGCGGCAACCGTGGGCTGCGGCAACGACAGCACGCCGCCGAACGTGGCACGGAAGAGGATGCGCTGCGCCAGGAACTCCTCGTCGCTCATCGCGTTGCGTTCCTTCAGGTCCGCACCGACGCAAAAGGCGCGGTCCCCGGCAGCAGTCAGGATCACTGCGCGTGTTTGCTCATCGGACACAAGGTCGTTCGTGACCTCCACCAGCTCACGTGCGAGCTGGGACGAGATCGCATTCAGCGCGTCAGGTCGGTTGAGCTGGATCTCGCTCACATAGTCATGTCGCGTAATGGTGACGTTTGCCATGCGCGTGACGTTATCCGGCGTGACAGCAGGTGACGACGGCGGAAATCGGGGAACACCTCCTGTCGACATAGAAGGAGGTGACACACCAATGGGTGCCGTGCTCTTGGTGCTGTTGCTAGCGCTGGTGCTGGGCGGTCTCGGTTTCGCCGTCCACGTGCTGTGGTGGATCGCCTTGGTAGTGCTGGTTATCTGGCTGATCGGGTTTGCCGCTCGCAGTGGCGGCAGCGCGCGCTGGTATCGCTGGTAGCTGCCTCGTCGTAACTGTCGAACCCACCGCACCGACGCTTGTCAGCGGTGGGTTCGACAGTTTCCGCCGGAAAGACTCGGTCCGGACGTCTCAACCGTGAACAGCGGACGCGCGGTGGGCAGTTGTGCGCCGGTGACCGGGTCGACATGAGTCGTGTCACCGGTCGCGACGATCACGCATCCGTTGCCGTCGAGCGCGAGCGTGAAGAACTCACCGAGCCGTCGGTCGTGGCCGGTTGCGACACACGCCGTGCCGCTCGTGCACACCTCGCCGTAATGGATCGGCCGTCCGATCGGGTCGGTGGTCATGAACGTCGGACGGTTTGCCGTCGCATTGGTCGACATCGCAAGTCGCACGCCCATGCGCGCTGCGGCCGGCGCACAGTCCAAGTCGACGATGCGGTCGTATTGGTACCAGGCGACCGCGATGCGCCCCGATGAGCCAGCGACGATCCATGGCCAGTTGACCGTGACGCCAGGGTGGGCGATCACGGTCGGCCGCGACCAGGTGCGGCCGCCGTTGGTCGAGCGGGTGAGCAGCACCGAGTTGCCCGTCGGTGTTGGCGCACCGCTGCAACCGCCACTGGAGCCGGCCTTGCGATCATCGGTCGTCCACACCATGTACAGCACGCCGTGTGAGTCCTCGGCGACCTGCGCCTTCCAGAACGTGTTGAACGACGTCCCGTTGACGGCCGGATGCACCGTGAAGGCGCCGGGCGATCCGCTGTCGAAGCGTTTCGTGGCACCCGGGAGCGCCATCAGCCCGAGGCTGTTCCCGTTGACGGCTGCTTCGTAGAGCGTGTCCGTGCGCCGGTCGTAGACGAGCTTCCCGTAGCCCATCCAGTTGTTGACCTGCCCGTTCGCGTACGCCGACGAACAGGTTGCTCCGGCGTCGGTGCTGCGTACGACGATGTGGCCGAACTGTTCACTGTCGGTGCCGAGAAACACTTCGTCGCCGCGACCGCCGGCAAGCCATGGCCGGTCCCCTTCATGGCACTGCACTGTTCCAGTCGGCCAGGTGCGGCCGCCGTCGGCGCTCGACACGAGGGCGTCGTTGGCGAGGTCGATGCCGGCGACGTAGACGTTTCCTGCGCCGTCCTCGGTGAGGTCGGGATCGGAGAAGCCGAGGTTGTGGTCGGGTCCGGTGAAGAAGCCGGTGCCGTTCCAGTCGACGCGCTGCCAGGTGCGGCCGTCGTCCGCCGACGACCACATGTTGACCTGGTTGCGGTAGTTCGACAGGTAGGACGAGTCACCGGTCGGCGCACCGGTGAGTCCGCCACGAAGCAACAGCGTGGTGCCTTCGTGCGTCGCGTAGATGAGTCGATGTGACTTGGCCGCGTAGAGGATGAAGCCCTCGCTGCCGGCGAGCTGGTCATCGACGAAGATCGGCTTGCGGAACGAGAGGTGTGCACCGCTGCTGGCGGTCGCCGGCACTGCCGCAAGCGTTGCCAGCCCCACGGTGGCCGCGGCGAGAACAGTCCGGAGCCGGCGTGCATTCATGTGGCCCGCTTCGACGCGGCGAGCCTGGTTCCTGCCGTGCGCCGCTAGGCCACGAGCTTGCGAGCGAAGTCGGCGTAGGTCTCGGCGACGTCATCGACGTCGATGCCGATGTCCGAGCGCCACCATTCCGCGACGCGGATTCCCATCGCGCCGATGGCTGCAACGACGAGCATCGGATCGTTCGAGGCGAACGATCCCAGTCGTTGCCCGCGCTCGATCACGTCGAGGAACAGTCGGTTGGCCTCGAACCGAATTGCGAGCACTTCGGTCTTGTGTTCGTCGCGGAGAGCACCGAGCTCGCGGTTGCACAGTCGAGTGAGCAAGGGGTAGGTGGCGTGCACACGCACATGCGCCCGCGTCAATGCATCGACCTGGTCGAAGGGGTCGTTGCCGCACTCGAGCAGTGCCAACCGCAGCTGGTCCCGGTGTTCCTCGTGACCGATCCGGATCAGGTCGGCGAGGAGATGCTGCTTGCTCGGTAGGTGTGCGTAGAGCGCACTCGGTTGCAGACCAAGGGCGCCGGTCAGGTCACGCACCGAGACTGCATGGAAGCCGCGCTCACCGAATTGCAGCAGCGCGGTCTCGTGCAGGCGGCGCAACGTGCCCTCGGCCTGTGCGCGGGGCGGCAGCTTCGCGCCGATGTCGGCCGCGTGGGCGCTGGCTTGCTCGGTGACCCGCGCGAGGCGGGCGTAGTCGATCCCTGGCAGCGCGGCTGTGGCCGACTCCGAGATCATCAGGCTCCTCTGAACGGGCGTTCCTCGCCAAACCGTCCTTGACTGGCATATCAGGAGAACACAGACTTTCGGATCACCGCAAGGGATGAACGAGCGTTCGTTTTCAGGAGCCGAATGAGCCTCACCGTGACCGGAGCCCCTCCCGGTCTGTCCACCACACGCGAAGCGCGCGGCCGCGTCCCGGGCGATGGCATCGAGATGGCGTGGGGCTTCTGGCCGGGTTCCGGCCCGACGGTCGTGGCTCTGCACGGCGTGACGGCGTCCTACGTCAACTTTGTCGGCGTCGCCGACCGCCTGGCCGGTAGGCGGCCGTTGTGGGCGTTGGACTTGCGTGGCCGTGGTGACACGGACAAGCCGGAGAACGGCCCGTTCGGGATGTCGCAGCACGCGAGCGATGTGGCCGCGGCGATGACCGCTGCGGGCATCGATGACGCCGTCGTCGTCGGTCACTCCATGGGGGCCTTCGTGGCGGTAGCCCTGGCGGCGGAGCACCCGGCTCTGGTGCGTGGCCTGGTGCTCGTGGACGGCGGGCTGCCCCTGGACCCACCACCGGGGATCGAGCCGGAACAGATGCTTGACGTCGCGCTCGCTCCGCAGATGGCCCGGCTGCGGGCAACGTTTGCCTCGGTCGAGGACTACCTCGCCTTCTGGCGCGACCTGACGCCGTTCGAGGGCGAGCGGTGGAACGCCTGGGTCGAGCACTACTTGCGCTATGACCTCGGCGGCGAGGCACCGCAGCTGCGTCCGAAGGCGTCGGAAACCGCGGTGCGCGGTGACTTCCTCGACACCTTGGCCGGCGATCGACTGCGCGAGCGGCTGGCGAACATCGCTGTTCCGACGCTTCTGTTGCGGGCAACCGAGGGATTCAACCCCGGCTCACCGCCGCTCCTTCCTGACGGGCTCGTTGCCCGCGAAGGCCGGCGCATCGGCGACCTCACCGACAGGGTGGTCGACGGCACGACGCACTACACGATCGCGCTGGGCCCGCATGGTGCATCAACTGTCGCCGACGCCGTCGTCGAGTGGGCGGAGCGCTGCGGCCGATGACGCGCGTGCGCATGGTTGCCGCTTGTGCTGCATTGGCTGCACTGCTGTATGCCGGCGTTGCTGCTGCCACCCCGACTCCGGCTGGGACCGGGTCGTTCACGCAGCACTCGTATGTGTCGACGCTCGGCTCGCGCACCTACTGGCTGTACCTCCCACCCGGCCCAGCACATGGTCTTCGGCCGATGGTCGTCTACCTGCACGGTTGCAACGAGACCGCGCAGCAGACTGCCGCCGCAAGTCACTTCAACGAGATTGCTGCCAAGCACGGTTTCGTTGTTGTCTACCCCCAGCAAAATGTCACGACCGGCTCGAGCGCACCGCTGGTCGACGGCAACGGCATCGGCTGCTGGAACTGGTTTCTGCCACAGGATCAAAGCCGCGACGCCGGCGAGCCCGGTCTCCTGGCCGGGCTCACCCGCACCGTGGCAGCGGCACAACACGCCGATCCCCGTCGCATCTACGTCGAGGGTGTCTCGGCAGGGGCCGACATGGCCGTCATCCTCGGCGCGACCTATCCGGATCTCTTCGCCGCTGTCGGTGTCGTCGCCGGTTGCGCCTACGCGACATGTGCGGATGCGACCGGTGAGCTCACGTATCAAGCGATGGGCCCAAGGGCCCGCGTCGTGCCCATGTTCATCGAGAACGGCACCGCGGACACGTTGAACAACATGGGCATGGCCGGCGGACTGCTGAGCTCGTGGCTCGGCGCCGACGACCTCGCCGACGACGGCGCCCTCAACGGCAGCATCTCGCGGGCGCCGGCCGACGTCACCAACAACGACTTCGACCAGACGCCGCGTCCGGGCGGTGGCGATGCATGCGTGCATAACGACTCGCTGACCTGCCCCGGTGGAGTGATCGGCTTTCAGCACAGCTACCCCTACACCGTGATGACCTACGACGACTCGCATGGCTGCGCGGTGTTGCAGGCGTGGGTCATCCACTTCATGGAGCACGCGCACCCGGACGCTCCGGGCGACGGGCCCTACACGGATCCGCTCGGCCCCGACGTCTCGGCGGCGTCGTACGACTTCTTCAGCCACCAATCGATCGGCGGGAGGTGCGAGCGGTGAACCGCTTCGCGCGCAGTGCGGTCACTCTCCTGGCCGCAGCCGGCTTCGTCACGACCGGAGTCCTCGCGAGCGCTGGCGCAGCCGTGCCAGGGCCGAAGGCCGCCACAACGTCCTCGATGGTCGTGCCGGTCGACCGGCAGGACTACACGACGCCCGTCACGACGACCAATCCCAACGATGGCTCAACCGTGGATCCGTATGACGGAGACCCATCATCGATCCACGTCGCGATAACGGGCGGCGAGCCGTCCGCCACCTCGTACGTGCACCTCGCGCTCGACTACCTTCCGCCCGGCGCATCGGCGACCGACGCCGTCATGACGTTGCACTTGACTGGTCAGTCGGACGCGTCCAACACCGGCGTCTATCCGATCTACAACGTCAACAACTCGCAAGCCATCATCGAGGCTTGCACCCTTGTCACCGAGCTTCCGTCGAACTTCGACGCCAAGAACCCGCCCGCCTACGACTGCCAGCACGGTTCGGCGGTTGGCCGGCAAAGCAAGGACGGGCAGGTCTGGACGTTCGACCTCAAGCAACTGTTGGGCTACTGGCATGCGCACGGCGACACCGGTGCGGCACTGATCGGCATCGGCTCAGGCGACAACAGCCAGACGTGGCAGGTCGCGTTCTACCGCAGCCGATCGACGAGCACCGTCACCTTCAACCCACCCGCTGCGCCCGTCGCCACCACCGGCAACACCTCCTCGGTCGCGGCGCCGGCATCAGCGGGCGTTTCGCGGCCGGCGTCGACCGTCGTTCCGCCCGCGCCGCCGTCGGCAGCGGGCGTCTCGCCGCCGCCTGCAGCATCGGCCCCCGCCGTCGCGGGCGCGCCGGCGGCATCAGCGCCGTCACCTGCGCCGCAGCAACAACAGCAGCACGGCTCATCGGCGCCGGTGTGGCCGTGGGTCCTCGTCGCTTCGATCGCTCTCGCCGGCGGGTCGATCGCATGGGCACACCGTGCTGCGATCGTCGCGGCGCTGCCGCGGGGCGTGGCGATCTTCCGCACACACCCCCGCGCCTACGCCGTGGCAGCTGCGGCGTTGTCCTGGGGCCTCGTCTTCTCCGGCTATTCCGTCGTCACAGAGCCGACGCATCACGCGCCGGAGCTCGCCAGCTCGACGACAGGCGCGACGCAGGGGACGTCCACCGGTCAGACGCCTGGCAACTCCTCGCCCGCGCCCGCCGTCGCGGGAGCCACAGCGGCTCCTGGCGTCAGCACCGCAGCTGGGCAGGCGGGCGGCGCCGCGACAGTCGCCAACCAGGGAAATTCCAGCATCCGTGCGGCGCAGACCGAGTTCCAGGGCCCGGGCACGTACAAGACGATTGATGGGGTTCGGGTGTTCTTCCCGGCCGGGGGCGGTGTGCCGGTCGCGCAGCTCTACAGCGGCGCCGACGACGTCGTCGGCCTCACCCCCAACAGCCTCAAGGTCTGCGCCCATGCGGCACTGACCTACGGCTCGGCGTTCCACATCAGCGCGAGCGACCTCGACGTGTTCTGGAGCAAGGTCAACAAGGAAGACAACGGCATCTACGGCCGCAAGGTCATGACCAATTACCAAAACGACAACTACGACCCGGGCACAGCGGTGCAGGCGGCGCAGACGTGCAAAGACTGGGGCACATTCATCCTCCTTGGCGGAATCGGGTTCGACCAGATTCCAGCCGTTCGTCAGTGGGCCGAGCAGAACCACGAGCTCTACCTGCACCACATCGCGACGATCGAGGGGTCGCAGGGGCTTCGCTACAGCTTCTCCGCGCTTCCCACCGTCGAGCAGATGGGCACGCAACTCGGCCAGATCGCCGCGCGCGAGCTGCCGCACCGCAAGATCGCCATCATCTATCGGCAGAGCTCCAACTGGACTCCGGCGCTGGCGCCGTTCAAACGGCTCGTGGAAGCGACGGGTTCGCAGATCGTCGGGGAGTACGGCGTCCAGATCAACCAGGGCAACTACACGCAAGAGCTGACCGAAGCACGCAGTGCGGGCGCGCAGGTGGTGCTGTCGTGGGAGAACTCGCTGTCCGAGATCGAGATGATCAAACAAGCCCAGGCGCAGAACTGGCATCCTGCGTGGCTGGTCAACGGCTTCAACATCATCACCAACACACTGGGTTCGACCGCGCTGGACCAGGACATGTGGAGCGCCGGTGACTGGGACGCCTACGACCCCGGTTATTACGGTGGCGGCTTCGCGTCGTACGCCGCACAGATCCACGAGTTCGAGGCCGAGTACAAGAAGTACGACCCCAACGCTGATCTGTCCGGCGACGGCGGCGACCTTCTCTTCCTGAATTGGGAGTCGCAGAAGTGGCTCTACCAGCTGCTTCTGACTTGCGGTAAGGACTGCACCCGCAACAAGCTCGCGGGTCTGATGCTCGCCGGCTATCACACCGTCACACCACCGAACTGCCCGGCGCGCTTCGGTGCGGTCTATGACCACCATCACGCGGGCTACCTGTTCAACGTCCTTCATGCCGTTCGTGACCCCAACGGCCGCGCCAACTTCGTGCCGGTCGCGCGCTGCGTGAGCAGCTTCTAGAGGCGGATGTCGTGCAGCCCATCGTTCTCGGTGTCATCGCCGGCAGCATCTACGCGCTGATCGCGCTCGGCATCACGCTCGTCTACAAGGCGTCGCGCGTCCTCAACTTCGCGCAGGCCGAGGTCGGAACACTCACGCTCTATGCGACCTGGTGGGTGACGCAGCGACAGCATCAGTCTTGGTGGGTCGGTGCGGTGGCCTCTATTGCAGCGGCGATAGCCATCGGCTTGGTCTTCGAGCGACTGGTGATTCGGCGCATGCTGACCGCGCCACGCGTGACGGTGGCCGTTGCCACGATCGGATTGTTCTCGCTGATGATCGCGGTCGAGCTGGCCTTGTTCGCCGGCACCATCTACATCCTCCCGCCGCCGATCTCGCACGGCGGTGTGTCGATAGCGGGCGTCTACGTCAACGCCAACCAATGGCTCGCCCTCGGGGTCGTGGCGGCCGTCGCCGCGGCGCTGGCGGCCTTCTTGCGCTACACCGACTTCGGTCTTGCGGTGCTGGCATCGGCGGACGATCCGGTAGCGGCTCAGCTGATGGGCGCGCCGCGCGGACGGATCAGCGCGTTCACATGGGCCACTGCCGGCGCGCTCTCCGCGATCGCGGTGCTGCTGATCGAGCCGACCGTCGGTGTGCTCGCGCCGGGGGCCTTCAACGGGCTCTTTCTCGGCGGTCTCACCGCCGCTCTGGTCGGCGGTCTGTCGTCGCTGCCGGGTGCCTTCGTCGGCGGGCTCGTGGTCGGGATCGCCGAGGCAGAAGTCAAGGCGCATCTGGTGATCCAGAGCATCCCGAGCTTCCAGGTGACCGCGATGCTGATCATCGTTCTGCTGGTCCTGCTGCTTCGGCCACAGGGTCTGCTCGGATCCCGGTCATGACGGCGGCTGACGTGAGCGGCTCTGCACTGGCACGACAAACTCGCTCGACCCGCTCGCGCGAGCGCTGGTGGAACATGCTCACGGCCGCGGCGTTGTTCGTCGCGCTGCCGCTCGCCACCGAGCACGCGATGCCCAAGCTGCTCGAACAGCACCACTACCTCAACTTGGACGTGGGCATCGCAATCGCGATCGCGGCAGTCAGCCTCAATTTGCTGCTCGGCTATGCCGGCCAGATCTCCCTCGGTCATGCGGCCCTGCTCGCAGCTGGTGCCTTTGCCAGCGGCATCGTCACGACCCGTTGGCACGGTCCGATGGTGCTGGGGCTGCTCTTTGCCGTCGTGACCACGGCGGCGCTGTCGTTGATCGTCGGCCTGCCGGCGCTCAGACTGCGTGGCCTCTACCTCGCGATCGTCACGCTCGAGTTCGGTCTCGTCATGCAATACAGCGTGCTTCGAAGCTCGGTCTTCTCCGGCGGCTCTGCCGGCATCGCGCTTCCCCGGCGGGTGTGGGGCAATCGGTTCTTCACCGACAACGCTGTCTATCTCGTCATCAGTCTTTTGCTGTTGCTCGCAGTGTGGTTCCTCGACGTCAACGTCGTGCGCACTCGCATCGGGCGAGCCTTCCGAACGATCCGGGAGAACGAGTCGGTGGCGCAAGCCTTCGGCATTGCGGTAACGCGCTACAAGTTGTTGGCGTTCGTGCTGTCCGGTGCCATGGCTGGTCTTGCCGGTGCGATGTATGGCCACGCGATCGGCTTCGTCAACAACGAGTCGCCCTTCAACTTCAACCAGTCGTTGCAGCTCATCATCATCGTCGTTGTTGCCGGCCTCGGACACCGGCTCGCGGCCATCCTGGCAGGACTTGTCTACTGGGTGTTTCCGTCGTTCATCAGCGGCCTGCATCAATGGGCATACATCATCGGAGCGCTTGCGCTGATGGACGTCGTGTCGCGCCATCCGGAGGGGCTGGCCGGGATGTGGGAGCACCGGCGCCGTCCCAAACCGACCGACGGTGACGACGACGACGGAGAGCTGCCTGCTCTTCCGCAGCTGCCGGCGCCGGCCCGTGCTGTGCAGCCGGAGTCGTTCGCGCCGGGTTCGACGCTGCTCGAGGTCGACGGGGTGTCCGTGCGCTTCGGTGGGCTCCAGGCGGTCGACGGCGTACGACTCACGGTGCCGGCCGGCAACATCGTGGGACTCATCGGACCCAACGGGGCCGGGAAAAGCACGCTTTTCAACGCGATTTCCGGTCTGGTCCGCACCGAGTCCGGACGCATCCGGTTCCGTGGCCAGGAGATTCAAGGACTGCGCTGCGATCAGCGCGCTCGGCTCGGCATTGCTCGGAGCTTCCAACAGGTCGGCCTCGCGAAAGACCTCTCGATCCGCGAGAACTTCCTGCTCGCCCAGCACCAGCTGGCCAGCTACTCCGACGGCGAGGCGTTGTTGATGCTTCCGCGCGCTTCGCGCGACGAGGAGACATTCCGCGCACGGGCTGACAAGGCCATCGCGGCGCTCGGATTCGACGAGCTCGCTGACATGCCGGTGCGCAACCTTTCCGGCGGACAGCAACGCATCGTCGAGATCGCCTGTCTGCTCGTCACCGCACCCGACCTCGTCATGCTGGACGAGCCGTCGGCGGGCATGGCTCCGGCAGCGGCCGAGAACTTGGCCGCCCGGCTGCGCGACCTACGCGACGAGCTGGGTCGCACAGTGCTGCTGATCGAGCACAATGTGCCGCTTGTTCTCGACACCTGCGACTACGTCTACGTCCTCGACGCAGGTCGGCTCATCGCTGAAGGCGCGCCAGAAGATATCGCGTCCAACCCGCAGGTCATCGATGCCTACTTCGGCGCGGGGGTGATGGCGTGACGACCGAGGTTGAGACGACCACCGCGCTGCGGCTGCGGGGAGTGCGTGCGGGGTTCGGCGCGATGACAGTGATTCACGACGTCGACCTCGACGTGCCCCAGGGCGCCGTCACCGGCATCTTCGGTCTCAACGGGGCCGGGAAAAGCGTCCTTCTCAAGGTGATCGCCGGTGTCGTCCCGACCTGGTCAGGCACCATCCACCTGGGCGACGACGACATCACGAAGTTGCTTCCTGAAAAGCGTGTCGCGCAGGGGATGGCGCACGTCCCGCAGGGTCGCCAGGTGTTCCCGTCGTTGTCAGTCGAGCAGAACCTCCGGGTCGGTGCCTACACACTGCGTCGCCGGGACAAGTCGTCGTACGACGACCGCCTCGCCCAGGTCTACGACACCTTCCCGCGTTTGCGTGAGCGGCGCGGACAAGCGGCCGGCACGCTGTCCGGCGGTGAGCAGGCAATGCTTGCGGTCAGCCGGGCTCTGATCAACGACCCGAAGATCGTGTTGATCGACGAACCGTCGGCCGGTCTCGCACCGTCTGTCGTCGAGGACCTGCTCGAGGTGTTGCTCCAGGTGCGTTCACTCGGCCTGACGATGCTTCTCGTCGAGCAGAACATCCGATTCGGCTTGCGCCTGGCCGACTCGGCCTGCTTGTTGCAGAAGGGCCGCATCGTCTATTCCGGCGACACAACCGAGCTCGACCAGGAACGTTTGGCGACCTACCTCGGGGTCGGGCGCCTCCTGTCCGGCGATCTCACGGTCGGCCTGGGCGGAGGTGCCGAGAAGTCGCCCCGCCGATCGCGGCGACCGGTGTGAGGCAACTCACCAGAGGAACTGACGCCTGAGCTTTTGGCCTTGTCCGCGGAGTTGGAACCCCACACGAGCAAGATCACGAATGATCGAGGCTAAGAGGCGTGCCGCACCTCGCGCGCACCTTTCGAGCCGGCCCCGGCCGCCCACGTAGTCAGCCCGTTCGTGTGAGGCTTCCATCGTGAGCCTGACCGAAGACCTCTGGCACTCGATCGAGTCGACGTATGACGCGATCCTGGAGCATCCGTTCATCACCGGTCTCACGGACGGTTCTCTGGACCCGTCCGCCTTTGGCTTCTACCTCCGCCAGGATGCGCTGTATCTCGCGAAGTACGCGCAGGCGTTGGCAGTCTTGGGTGGGCGGGCCGCGTCGAGCCACGACACGGCGATGTTCACGCGTCATGCAGCGGGGGCGATCGATGTCGAGCGAACGTTGCACGAGTCGCTGCTCCCCGAACTCGGTATCGACGCCGGTTCGATAGCGGACACCGAACCTGCGCCGACCAACCTCGCCTACACGAGCTACCTGCTCGCGACTGTTCACGGCGGTTGCTACGCGCAGGGAGTCGCCGCGGTGCTGCCCTGCTACTGGATCTACTGGGAAGTCGGCAAGGAGCTCGTGAATCGAGGCTCGCCGGACCGGCGCTACCAGCGCTGGATCGACACCTACGGCGGGGACGACTTCGGTGCCGTCGTCCAGGAGGTGCTGGACGCAACCGATCGTCTCGCCGACCATGTCGGTGCCGGTGACCGTGACCGCATGTTCCAGAGCTTCGGCACGACGTCCCGCTACGAGTGGATGTTCTGGGACATGGGTTATCGGCGCGAGCAGTGGCCGGTCTAGTGGGTGCTGATGCCGGTGATCACTTGGTCGCCGGCACGCAGACCCGCGGTGACCTCGGTGAGGCTGGACGTGCTGAGGCCGACACTCACCGGCACGGTCCGTGGGGCACTTCCGACGAGGACGCGGACGACCGTGCCGCTATCAGCACCCTGAAGCGCACTCGTCGGAATTGCGAGAACGCCTTCCCGCGTTGTCGCGGTCCAATTCACCGTCGCGCTCATGCCGGGCAGCAGTCCGGGGGGCGGGTCGGTGATCGTGATGGTGACCGGATAGGTCACCACCGCCTGGGTACTACCGCCGAGGAATGCGCTCGCCGCCGAGTTGCTGGACGTGGCCGAGTTGGGCTCGAGCGGTGCTGCGGCCACGACGCCCGTGCCGGTCAGCCCGAGAGCGGCGAAGTTGATCGTCGCGGCCTGGCCCGACTGCACGTAAGGGGCGTCCTGTTCTTGCACCGGCACCTGGACGCTCATCGTCGTGGTGCGGATCTCGATCGCGGGCGTCCCCGGAAGCGTTCCGACGGTGGCGTCCACCGTGCTGACGACACCGGCCTGCGGTGCGGTTAGCCGGGTGGCGGCGACGGCCGCTTCTGCGGCCGTCAAAGCTTGCTCGGCGTTGCTCAACGACGTGGCAGATCCACCACCGGTCCCGGTTGCAACCAACCGACTCGTGGCTGCTGAGCTGTTCCCGGTCGCGCTGCTCCCATTGGTGGTCGTCGTACATGTGCGCGTGGTGCGGGTGGTGCCGCCCTGCGCTGCACCGGCGGGCGGTCCGGAAGAGCCGCGCGACGGACGAGCGCTCGCTGTCGCGTCGGGCGATTGCGACGACGGTGCAGATCCAGTGCTGCTCGGGCTCGGAGACGGTGTCGCAGTCGGCGGCGACGATGACTGCGGCGACGAGGGTTGGGGCGACGAGGGTTGGGGCGACGGCGTGGTCGAGGGTCCGTTGACTGTGACCGTTGTCGTCCGGCACACGGTTGTGCCGCCGCCGGTCCCGCCAGTGCCGTGGCTACGCGCTCCGGTCGCGCCGCTCGCTGTCCCGGACGTCGACGCGCTCGCGTCAGTGGTGTTCGTCGCCGCGGCACTTGCGGCGTCGACCGATGCCTGCGCGGATGCCAGCGCAGCTTCGGCGCTCTTGTCGTCGACGGTCGCGAGCAGCTGACCGGCGCGGACACGTTCACCGCTGTGCACGAGGACGGCGGTGACCGGCTGGTTCGTTGCTCCGAAGGCCAAGTCAACGGTGGCGCTGGCAGCGACGGTGCCGGTCGCACTGATCGTGTCGCTCACGGTCGCTGCGGCCACGGGCGTGGTCTGGTAGCGCACGGTGGGCGCGGCGGCGCTGCCGGACATGGCCGCGACGAGCGCACCCGCGCAGGCAGCAGCGACGAGCACTGCCGCCTGCGCACCGTGCGCCGATCGCAGCCGCATGTTCGTCAGCCGGTCTGGCCGCTAGTCGAGGCCGGTAGGACGAAGATCGACGTTGCCGTCCGGTTACCCGACGAGTCCTGTGTCGTGCTCACCGCCACTGTGAGCCCGTTGGACAAGTCCTTCAGCGAACCGGCCGTCGTCTTGGTCACGGTCGCAGACGCAGGCAGCGTGATCGTGACGGCGCCGCCGCGGGTTTGCAACGTCAAGGTGTTGCCGCTGATCGAGCTGATGGTCCCGTTGACCGCACCGGGACCGAACAGTGTGCCCAGGCCTCCTCGGCCGGCGAATCCGCCCCCGAAGCCGCCGCCACCACCGCCGGTTCCACCCGCACCGCCAGTCGCGCCTGTGCCGGCCGTGCCGTTTCCGCCCTGGCACAGCCGGGCGATGAGGAACGATGCGCCGCCGCGGCCGAAGCCGCCGCCCGCAGTCGTCGTACCCCCGCCGTTGGTTGCGCCACCGCCGGCAGTTGTGGTGGAGGGTGTGCCGCAGGGCAGCTTCCCGGCTTGCGCGTCCGCCAGGGCAGCGGCGAGGGTCTTCGGACCGGAAGATGCGGTCGCATGACCGATCCCGAATCCGGCGCCAAGGAGCACGAGGGCTGCCACGCCACCGATCGCGTAGAGGCGGTTGCGCGGGTTCGCCGCTTTCGGCGGCTTGCCCGGATCGGCGATCAGGTCGGACAGGTCAGGCATCTTCGCCGGCTGTGCACCAGCGTTGCCGGCCGGCGGTGGGGGCGTGCTCATCGGGCTTCTCCTCAGCGGTGTTGGTTACTCGTAACGAAGGGCTTCAACGGGATCGAGCCCGGAGGCTTGTCGGGCCGGCCAGTAGCCGGCGGCGATGCCGACGACCAGGGCGGAGGCGAAGGCGAGCAGCACGCCGTTGAGTGACGGCGTGGCGGTGACGTTGACCGCACGCCCGATCGGTGCGGTCGCGATGGCGCCCAACCCGACGCCGACAATGGCTCCGCCGAGGCTGACGATGATCGCTTCGACGAGGAACTGGCGACCGATGTCGCGCCGGCGGGCACCGATCGCTTTGCGGGTGCCGATCTCGCGGACCCGTTCGCGCACCGAGACGAGCATGGTGTTGGCGATACCGATGCCGCCGACCACCATCGCGATGACCGCGATGCCGATCAGGAAGTGCTGCAACGTGTCTGACTGTGCGCCGGCGACGGCCAGCAACTGGTTTTGGCTGGCGAGGGAGAAGTCGTCGCTAGCGCCGCTCGCGAGTCCGTGTCGCGTGCGCAACGTCGCCTCGATGTTGCCGGAGACGAAGTCGAGCTGGCTCGGGTTGGCAACCGATACGCCGATGGCGCGCAGCTCACTGGCTCCGGTGAATCGCGACTGCACGGCACTGATCGGTGTGAAGACGAAGTCGTCCGGGTCGTTGAACCCCGTGGCGCCGCCCTTGGGTTGAGTGACGCCGATGACCCGGAACGGGATGCCGTTGATGTCGACCGTCGCTCCGACGATCGCGTCCGGAGTGGTGCTCAGTGCGGTCACGGTCGACGGGCCGAGCACAGCGACGCGCAGACCTTTCGTCACGTCAACGTTGGTGAGGAAGGTGCCGTCCTGCACCTGGTAGTTGCGGACCTTTACCTCGTCCGGCGTCGTGCCGGTCATCGTCGTGGTGGTGTTGCTGCGGCCGTCGACGATGACGACGTTTGCCACCTGCATCTCCGGTGCCACCGCAGCGACGCCGGGCAGTGCGCGAAGCGCATCCGCGTCGGCCGTCGTCAGGGTCGATGCCGAGCCGGCAGCGCCGCGCACACCTCCTGTCGAGGCTGAGCCGGCCGAGATGTTGAGGAGGTTCGTCCCGAGGCTCGCGATGCGGCTGGTCAGCTGCGCTTTCGTTCCCTGGCCGACGGCGAGGAGCGCGACCAGCGAGCCGATCCCTATGATGACGCCGAGCGCGGTGAGTGCCGTGCGGAGCCGGTTCGTTCGCAGCCGGCGCACGGCGAGTCGCAGCGCTTCGAAGAAACTCACGTCGTCACCCCGACGCGGTCGTCGCTGACGACGCGACCGTCAGCGATGTGCACGACCCGCTGCGCTTGTGCCGCGATCTCCTGCTCGTGCGTGATGGTGACAACGGTTATGCCCTGCGCGTGCAGGGTTGCGATCACCTCGAGGATGTCGCGCGTGGAGTCAGAGTCGAGATTGCCTGTCGGCTCATCGGCAAGGAGCAACGGCGGTTCCGTCACCAGCGCACGGGCGATCGCGACTCTCTGCCGCTGCCCACCTGACAGCTGCGACGGGTCGTGCCGCATCCGGTCGGCCAGGCCGACCCGCTCCAGTGCCGCGGCCGCGCGCTCGGCCCGCTCGCGTCGCTTCACTCCCGCATAGACGAGTGGTGCGGCAACGTTTTCCAACGCAGATTCGCCGGCGACCAGATTGAACGACTGGAACACGAACCCGATCGCGCGGTTGCGCAGCCGGGCCTGGTTGTCGTCGGACAGCGAGGACGTTTCGACACCCGCGAAGCGATAGGAGCCGCCGGTCGGCCGGTCCAGCAGACCGAGGATGTGCAGCAGCGTCGACTTGCCCGATCCGGACGGCCCGATGATGGCGACACTCTCGCCCGGCTCCAACGCGAACGTGACGCCGCGAAGCGCCCAGACGTCCGCGTCCCCGAGGCGGTAGCGCCGCGTGACGTCTGTGACTTCGAGCAGGCGCCGCGACTCCTCGGGCTCAGCCACCGCCGCCGCCGAAGCCGCCGCCACCAGTGCGGGCCCGGAACCCGCCACCGCCGCCGAAGCCACCGCCGCCGCGGAACCCGCCGGTCCCGCCGAGGCCGCCACCGTTGCCGATGTTGGTCGTCGTAGCGGTGGGGTTGACGACGCCGGTGACGACGATCTGGCCAGCGCTGAGTCCGGCGATGATCTCGGTAGTGCTGTTGGTCGACAGGCCGATCTCGACCGCCTTGGTCACCGGCTTGCCATCGACGAGGGTCTGCACGGTCGCCGCCGTTGTCGAGCCGCTCAGCGCCGAAGTCGGGACGTAAAGCACGTTGTCGCGCTCGGAATTGACGATGCTGATCTGCGCCGTCATGCCCGGCAGCAAGTTCGCCGGCGGGTGGGGCATGTTGATGGTGACCGGGAATGTGACCGCACCGGAACCGCTGCCGCTGTTCGCGGCGCTCGGCAGCATGCCGACGGTGCCGGTCGCGGATTGGGAAAGCGCCGGGAACGTGACGGTTGCCTTCTGACCGGCGACGAGGTCGGTGATGTCGTCTTCGGAGACTGATGCGACGACGCGCAGGGATCCCGTGCGCATCGTTATCGCAGGTGACGTCGGAGGCAGTCCTTTGGACAGCGCGACATCGGTGACGATGCCTGTCACCGGTGCGGTCAGCACGGTGGCGTTCACCGACGCCTGAGCGTTCTCCACCTGCTGCTCAGCCTGTGCGACGGCGGAGGCATCCGAGGCGACGGTGGCGGCAGCCGCGCTCAGGCCGTCCGCGGCGGCGCGCGCCTCCGCACTGGAGAGCTGCGCCTGGGCGCTCGTCAGCTGGGCCTGCGCGGCACTGTCGTCAAGCCTGGCGAGCGTGACCCCGGCGGCGACCCGCTCGCCGACGCGCGCCGTCACCGACGTCACAACGGCCGCGCCACTGGACACGCTGCGCGCGGACGATCCGCTGTTGCTTCCCTGGCCGCTGCCGCTGCCGCTGCCGGCGCTCGACGTGGAGCCGCCGAAACTGAGCGAAACCGTCGCCCCCGGCTGCACGGCGCCGACCGCCGCAACGGTCTGGGCAACCGTGCCGCGCACCACGGCCGCGGTCAGGTACTTCGTCGATGCTCCCGACCCCCGGGTTGCGGCCCAACCGACGCCCGCCCCCACGAACACGGCGGCAAGAACCGCGGTCGCCACCCACCTGCGCACATGCGACAGATTCGGGTCAGCGGGTTAAACAATTCTGAGAAAGTCCGTTGAGTTTCCTGTGAACGCTCACAGGGTCGCGACTTGTCAGCACCACCCGACCCCACGGGGTCACCAGTTGCTGACACGTCCGCCGCGAAGGTGGGCAGGGGCGCGGTCGAACCGCCGACCTTTCCGCTTTTCAGTTGGTTCGGGGGGTTCTGGGGTGTTCGCCACTGTTCGCCACTGTTCGCTGGTGACGGCGTTCGTGCAGGTCATCGTGGGTCGGCATCTTCAGAGCGTTGATCATGGGTTTGTTTGCAAGACACGCCAGCGAGTCGCGCGCGGTTCCCCATGATCAATGGAGTCACATATCGTCGGCGTTCCGGCGCGATTTCGTCGATACCTGTTGCCGGGGATGCTGTTACTCGATGTCGGCGAATACCTCGTCGAGCACAGCCAATTCTCGCCGAACTTCCCCGACGGCGTCGTACTTCTGAACTTCGACCGAGCCCGCTGTGCTGAACTTGATGTCCCATCGGTGCGGCGGGCGCAGAACGCTGAGGCGTGCCGACGCCGGCCGGACCTTTAGGTCATAGGTGAGACCCGCTTGATCGAGCCGGTCGAGAAACTGAACGAGATGCGGGTAGTTGCTCCGGTCCCAGGGGTCGGGACGCTCCTGCTCAGTGACCACGCCGTCATGGTCTCGCGTCGTCCCGACGCGGATGGAGAACCGGCACCTCATCTGCGCCTGTAGACGTCCGCGCGGTGGTCGTGAAGGTGCACTCGGCGCGTCCCCGATAAGCGTCCGGGCATGCGGCCGCACGTCACGCAGCGTGAGATTTTCGCTGTCGTCATGGGTCGTTCGCAACCGTCCGTCGACGAACTAATCGAACACAATTGAGACCAGCATTGAGACCACGAGTTGATCATGGTCGCGGCGTGGATCTCGGCCGAAGCAAAGGGCCAGGTCAAAAGCCGTGTTCAACGTGGGCAGGGGCGGGGTCGAACCGCCGACCTTCCGCTTTTCAGGCGGACGCTCGTACCGACTGAGCTACCTGCCCCAGATGGGTCGGCACAGTCTATCCAGCCCGGTGAAAGGCCCCCGTTACCCATCGCGTCCTGGTTCGTTATGTTTCGCACCACTCCGGGGACTTGGACAAGATTTGTAGCGGGGGGCCGGGATGCGCCGTGCTGTCACTTGGCTGCTCGCCGCTGGCGTGCTCGGCGCTGCGGTGACGGCAAGCCAAGGTGCGTCAACGACGTACACGCACGGCTATGACATCTCCTGGCCGCAATGCAGCAACGATGGCAACGGGCCCTCCGCCACGGCGAAGCCGTCGAGCTCCGTCCACTACGTGATCCTCGGTCTCACCCACGGGGCTGGACACACGGTCAATCCGTGTCTTGCAGCGCAGGTCGACTGGGCGCGGTCACATCGCGTGCCGGTCGGTGCCTACCTCGTCCCGTCCTACCCGACGGCACAGCAGCTGGCCGCGGCTAGCTCCGGACCGTACGGCGGATGCACCGCGACCGACAAGAATTGCCGGCTCGCCAACGACGGCGCCGCCCAAGCCGCCGATGCCATTGCAGTGATGCGGCGAGCCGGCGTGCCGGCACCGATGGTCTGGGTCGACGTCGAGTTTCGGCACGTGCATCCCTGGTCGCACTCGCACTCGGACAACGCACGCGTCGTCGAGGGCGTCTTCACCGGTCTTGCCCTCGCGCATCTGCCGTACGGCGTCTACACGACGTCCTACATGTGGTCGCACATCGTCGGTGCGATGCGCACCAGCGTGCCCAACTGGCTGCCGGGCGGCAGCAACAAGGCTGAGGACGCGCGCGCGCAGTGCCGCGCGAGCGCGACCGGCGGCGCAACGTGGCTCACGCAATACACCCGGCACTTCGACGAGGACCTGACGTGCCCGGTCATGGACGCAACGCCGGGACACCACGGCCCGATGTGGCTCTACCGCAACACCGTCCTCGCGGTCGGCAGCACGGGTCCCGCGGTCCGGCTCGCGCAGCAAGCGCTCGGCCAGCCGGCAAACGTGACCGGCTCCTACGACGTTCGGACCGTCGCTGCTGTGGTCGCGTTCCAGACGTTGCACCAACTGCCGGTCGACGGTCGCATCGACAACGACGACTGGCGCGCCCTCGGTGCCTACAAGCTGTACGGCGGCCACGGATTCCTGCTGTCGAAGGTCGTCGCGCCGGTCAGCTGACGGAGACGCCGCCTTCGGCCATCGCCGCAAACGCGCGCTCGCCATCCTCCGCGTCGACGTTCACGGCCCGGACGGCGTCGCGCAAAACCGTCGTTGCGAAGCCGAGCCGCGCTGCATCGAGGGCTGTCTCTTTGACGCAGTAGTCGGTCGCGAGGCCGACGACGACCACTTCGCGCACGCCTTTGGATCGCAGCATCTCCGCGAGTTCGGTCGGCCGGTCCGCAAGGGTTCGGGGATCGCGCATCGTGAAGCCGGAGTAGCCGTCCTCGCCGCCGGTGCCCTTGCGCACCACGGGTCCGGCGACGTCAAGTCCGGGAACGAGCTCGGCACCCCAGGTGTCACGGACGCAGTGCACCGGCCACGGACCGCCGTCCTTCGCGAAGTGCGGGGTGTCCGGCGGATGCCAGTCCTGCGTGTAGACGCACCGCGCGCCGGCGGCGAGTGCGTCGGCGATCTGCTGGTTGACGGCGGCGATGATGTCCGCCGCGCCTGGCACGGAGAGCGACCCGTGAGGGTCAGCGAAGTCATTCTGCACGTCGACCACGATGAGCGCGGTCGTGGCCCCGTACTCAACCATCTGGCGGTCCTGACGGGACTTGAACCCGCGACCTCCGCCTTGACAGGGCGGCGAGCACTCCAACTGCTCCACAGGACCTTGACTTGAGTGCCCCCAACGGGATTCGAACCCGTGCTACCGCCTTGAAAGGGCGGCGTCCTGGGCCTCTAGACGATGGGGGCCCGTTGGCGACCGAGCCAGTCTAGCGACAATCGCGGGCATGAGCGGAGCCGAGATCATCGACGAGGTCCGGTATGACGACCGTGGGTCGGTCGCCGTGGTCACGATCGACCGTCAACACCGACGCAACTCTATCGACGGGCGCACCGCCGAAGCGCTCGTCGAGTCCCTGGAACGGTTCGAAGCGGACGACGACGCGCGGGTCATGGTGCTGAGCGGCGCGGGTGAGGCGTTCAGTGCCGGCGCCGATCTCACCGCTATCCAGACGCTGGCGCCGCGAGCTGCCGGACCGGATGGCCCGCTCGGCTTCACCCGGCGAACGGCCGCCAAACCGACCATTGCTGCGGTCGACGGCTGGGCGGTTGCCGGCGGGCTCGAGCTTGCGCTCTGGTGTGACCTGCGAGTCGCGTCGTCGCGGGCCAGGTTCGGTTGCCTGGAACGGCGGTGGGGCGTGCCCCTCATCGACGGTGGTACCTGGCGACTGCCACGCGTCGTCGGGTTGGGTCGTGCGCTCGATCTCATCCTCACCGGCCGGGTCGTCGACGCTGACGAGGCGCTGGGGATGGGGCTCGTGACGGCGGTCGTCGAGGATCCGGTTGCCCATGCGATCGGCCTGGGTGAGCAGTTGGCGGGATTCCCGCAGGAGACGATGCTGTCCGACCGCCGGTCGGTCTACGACGGCTGGGGGCTGCCGCTTCGCGAGGCGCTGGAAGTCGAGATGCGCTACGGCCTCGATGTGGTCGAGGTCGGCCGGCTCGGCGCGGAGCGTTTCGCGGCGGGCGAGGGCCGCGGCGGCGTCTGAGCGCTGCTCACCAGGCGGGCACGTCGTCGACGGCGACGCGTGCCCACACGCGCTTGCCCGTACCTTCCAGCTGGGCGGTCCACTCCGACGCCAGCAGACCGACGAGCAGGAGACCGTGACCAGTGCCCTCCGCTCGCGGCATCGGCGACCAGGCGGCGTGATCCGAGACGACGACCTCCACCCCCTCGTCGTCGGCGGCTGCGAACACCTCGAACGCCGTGCCGGCATGAATCACGCTGTTGGTGGCGAGTTCGCTCGTGACGAGTTCGGCCGCTTCTTGCGCACGCCGCGGCAGGTGATGGCTCACGTCTTGGACGAGTTGGCGAGCCGCTGATACCGAGCCCGGATGGGGCGGCAGAACGGCACTCGCCACTGTGAACACAGGTTCGCTCCCCGACCCGATCCGGCCGTGTTTGTCAGGTGCTGCCCTCTTTTCATGGCCGTGTCCGCCTTCCTGCTCGCCTAACCGCCAGCGTTAGCTTGCCCGCCCGGATAGGCCGATGACGATGCAGTGAGGTCGAGCGCCCAGTCGGGCGGGACGCGCAGTGGCGCCGTAACCGCTTCGACGCGGGCCCGCGGCAGCGCCTCGGGATAGCGCTCGCGAAGAAAGCTGAGCAGCCGCTCGCGAACCTCGCAACGCAGATCCCATGCACTTGCGGCGTCGGACGCACTCATCAACATGCGCAGCTCAACGCCTTGCGTCGTGATGTCGGTGACCTGCACGACCCAGTCGCGGTGGTCCCACAACGGCGACGACTCGAGGATGTGCTGGACCTCGCCGCGGATCTGGTCCACCGGCACGGAGTAGTCGAGGCAGAGAAGCACGGTGCCGATCACGCGCGCTTCGTGCCGTGTCCAGTTCTGGAATGGATTGTCGACGAACCAGGACGTCGGGATGATCAGCCGCCGCTCGTCCCAGGTGCGTACGACGACATAGGTCAACGTGACCTCGTCGATGCGACCCCATTCCTCCTCGACGACGACGACGTCGTCCATGCGCAGCATGTCGGAGAAGGCGATCTGAAGCCCGGCGATGAGATTGCCGAGCGTGGGACGTGCGGCGACACCGGCGACCGCACCGGCGATGCCGGCGGAGGCCAACATGCTGGCACCGAGCGCGCGCACCCGAGTGAACGTGAGCAGGACAGCGCCGATCGCGATGATGACTGCCACGACAGCGATGACCCTTCGGATCATCAACAGCTGTGTTCGCGCACGTCGGGCCCGACGGTTGTCGCGCGTGCCGAGCGCGCGTTGCAACCGCACGAGTGCGATGTCGCTCAACGCGTAGACGGTCTCGATCGCCAGCCACGTGAGCCCGACGATCAGCGCGATCGCCAAACCATGCGCCACGTTGCCACGCGAGCCATGGTTGACGTCATTGACGATCGTGAGCTCGGCGGCAATCACGGCCGCGACGAACCACGCCGGCCGCACGCACCGTCGCACAACCGCGCCGGCGACTTCCCAACGCCGGACCTCCTGGCGCCGGTGAGCGATGAACCGGACGGCCTCGAAAACCACAAGGGCAAAGACAAGCGTGGACAGGACAATGAACCACTGCGAATACAACATCGCTGTAGTCCTGCCCTGGCGCGCCCGACGGCTACACACCGATGTGGTCCTCGCCACTACGCTCGGGCGTTGCTAGCCAGGGCCGTTAGCTCAACTGGCAGAGCAGCGGACTTTTAATCCGCGGGTTCCGGGTTCGATCCCCGGGCGGCCCACAAGAAAGGCAATGTCAGCGGCTTGATCAACGATCTCGTCGCTGATCTGGCAGCTAGTTGACAGCAACCGTGACAGCACCGTCGTCACACGGCGTCGTGCCGTCCCCCCAGAAGATGCAGGT
>Ga0157369_10001688_pt1 | contig 26948 bp, 20 predicted proteins | sample C25metaG_FD_113461 | JGI IMG/M metagenome (GOLD analysis project Ga0157369, IMG submission 113461) | Corn rhizosphere microbial communities from Kellogg Biological Station, Michigan, USA - C2-5 metaG | ecosystem: Host-associated > Plants > Roots > Rhizosphere > Soil | place: USA: Michigan... | reverse complement strand
ATCTACCGCAATCTTTTCTCCGGGCTTTACTAAAATGGTATCTCCAACTTTTACTTTTGAAATATTCATTTCCATCTGATGGCCGCCTTCATGCACAACCGTTACTGTTTTTGGTTGCAGACCGATTAGTTTTTTTATCGCTGATGATGTATTTCCTTTCGCTTTTTCTTCGAGCATTTTTCCCAATAAAATGAAAGCAATTACCACTCCGGCAGCCTCAAAATAAACATGCGGCACAATGCCTTTGTTTAACCAGAATTGAGGATACAAAATATTGAAAACACTGAACAAATAAGCAATTCCGGTGCTCATGGCTACCAACGTATCCATATTGGCAGAACGATGTTTTAGTTGTTTCCAGGCATTGATAAAAAACTGTTTTCCGAAAACAAAAACAACCGGAGTCGCCAATATCCACATTATATAATTTGCAAAAGGTATATTCATAAAAAACATTCCGATAATCACCACCGGAATGGATAAAATGATAGAGCTGTAGGTTTTTATTTTTAAGGAACGAAATTTCTTTGCATGTAATTCTTCCATTGCATCTTTCGCTTCTTCACTTTCATCAATCATTAACTCATAGCCAACATTTTGCAAAGCGGATTTAAATTTTTGAGGAGATGTAATGGTGGGAATGTATTCAATATTGGCTGTGGCATTCGCATAGTTTACCGCCACATTTATGACTCCCGGAATATTTTCCAAAGTGCTTTGAGAACTGGCGGCGCAGGAAGCGCAACTCATGTTCAAAACAGGAAAAGTTTTTTTTACTGTATCTACACCATAACCCAGGTCACGTATCGTTTTTACGGTATTTGATAATACTTCCGAATTGCCATCTGTTTGGATAACGGCTCTTTTATTATTCAATTCTACTTTATGCGATTTGATTCCTTTTACCTTTGCCAACCCTTTATCAACAATCAAAGCGCAATGTTCGCTTTCTACGCCCGCCAAGGGCAAATCCATTGTGCTGTTTTCTTTCATCTTCTTTAAATTTTTTCAAATACAAATTTCCGAAGATTGTTTTTATTGCTGTTACAGGATTAAGGAAGAGATGTATATTTAATTGCCTATTTTGTCAATTGGTTTACGATGCGTAGTTCCCAAAGATTTGAATTTGGTGGGAGTCATACCGGTTAGTTTTTTAAATTGGGCCGACAAGTGCTGTGTACTGCTGTAGCCAAGGTCGAATGCTATTTCGGTCAAAGATTGTTCATTATAAATCAACCTTTCTTTTATCTTTTCTATTTTTTGTAAAATAAAAAATTGTTCGATCGTGATACCTTCTACTTCAGAAAATAATTTGCTTATGGAAGAATAATCTTTGAAAATTTTTTTGGTTAAAAATTTTTGAATGCTGAAATGCTCTTCGATATTTTTTTCCTGTACTTTTTGAATCAATAACATTTTTATTTTTTCGATCAATTGAGTTTTTGCATCATCCAACAATTCAAATCCTACTTTTTGTAATTCTACAGCAAAATGCTGAAGTTGCTTTTCTGTCAGTTCTTTGGTCAATTCGATTTCTCCAAGCCTCACATATTTTGGTTCAAGTTTATTTTGTTTTAAAATATTTTCAACGCTCATAATGCAGCGTGGACAAACCATATTTTTTATAAAAAGTTTCATTCGTCTTTTGTTCTTTAGCTATAACTTTTTCGCAGATTTGGCACTACTTGTTTTCCTGTTTTTTCTTCAACGAATTTAGTGCTTCTGTCCATTTTAATAATTCCTTCAAGAGCACTTCCGCGGATTTGTCTGCCGCTTCATAACCAATAAATTTTCCATTTTCATCAATATGTTGTTCAAAAAAGGGAATTGCTACTCCTTCGCTCATCGGCATCATTTTTACCGTGGTAATTTGAAGTTTAGACATTTGCGCAGCACGTAAACCGCCAGAAATTCCACCATAGCTCACAATTCCAACCGGTTTATAGTTCCATTCTTTATAAAGAAAATCGATCGCATTAGAAAGCGTAGGCGGCATGCTGTAATTGTATTCGGGAATCACAAAAACAAACGCGTCGGCAGCATCAATTGTTTTGCTCCATTCCTTCGTATGTTCTTTGGTATATTGTTGAAGCCTTGGGTGTTTTGGTTCATCCAGAAAAGGTAAATTGATTTTTTGAAGGTCTAAAACCTCTACGGTAAAATTCGGGTCTTTTTTAGCAATTTCAATAAACCAATTCGCAACAGAGATTCCTTTTCTTCCCGGGCGGGTACTTGTAATGATTATTTTTAAACTGTACATTCTAAAATTTTTTTATTGAATTTGCAAATGTCTTACCAGTTTATGATAATCGGTCTTTTTGTCAAATATAATGGGAACTCAAAAATACAAATCCTCACTATTCCCGCCTGACCGGACGGGCAGGTCTTGTTTTGCTGAGTGCAAAGAGTTCTTGACAAAAAAAACATCGAACGGTTCATCAGCGCTTATTTCCCAATCTTCTCAAACAATAATTCCGGTTCGTTGGTCGTAATAAAATCAAAATCATTCTGCAAAAACCAATTCATGTCTTTTTCTTCGTTTACTGTCCACGCATTTAAGGCGATACTATTTTCTTTTGCAGATTTTATCCAGTCTGTATGTTTTTGAAAAACAGAATAATGATAATCTGCACCTTGTATTCCATCCTGTTTTAATTGTTCAGGAGTTTTATCGCCATTCAGATATTGAACAATTGCTGAAGGCTCTCTTTTTAAAATTTCCTTCAGTATTTCATAATCAAAACTGATATAAACCATCCATGCCTGTGACTGCATTTCATGAATTTTTTCCAATACTTTTTTTACGGTTGCATTTGCCCATTCCCTTCCTTTTTCAGAAGGTTTTATTTCTAAAATTAATTTGGTGGAATGTTGCTGCTGAATTGTTTTTAAGAAATCTTCGAGTAACGGTAAAGTTTCGCCATTCGATAATTTTGTTTTTTGCAAATCTGATACAGGGCTTTTTTGTACGGGTAAACCGGCCCATACCGGATCGTGATTGATGATAAGCGCACTGTCTTCCGTCATATGCACATCTGTTTCTGAACCAGCACAACCCAATGCTATCGCTGCTTTCAGGGACGCAACAGAATTTTGTGGGGCGGGCGTATTTTTCCAGGCGCCCCGATGAGCAATTACTTTATTTTGATGGAAGTTGTTTTGCAAAAGTGTAAATGATTTCTTTGAAATTAGCTTATTGTTTTCTTTTATTAAAACGGAAAACTGAATTTGTTTTTGCTGAGAAGTTTTCTTTTGAAATTTGTCTTTTATTAAAATATTATTTCCTTTTATCTGCAACAAGCCAGCATTTTCGCCTTCAAGTAAATAAGTGTATTTTTCCCCGGATAAGGGAATAATAGAAGTAAGTAAATTGGATTTTAAATTATTTTCAAAAATACAGTTTGTAAGGGCAAAAGTTTCTGTTGAAAGCACTTGCGATTTTGTTTCCGTTGCTGAAGATGCTAGAAGAAAGAAGAAAATAAGAATGTAGATTTTCATTGCCGGATGAATGTAGGTTTGTTCAATTAAAAATAATGCGTTTAAGATTTTTAGAAGATCAAATATATAGAAGTACAGCTGCTTTAACTGAGCTGCCTATATATGATTGAACAGGAAGATTCCCTTGTTAGTTGAAGAAAAAGATTACCAGACAAATGTTCCAACACTTCCTCCATTCAATGAAGTAGTTATCCACTTGCCATTAAATTTAATATTAAAAGTACTTTTTGTATCACCATCATTTTCCACAACCAATACTTTTTTTCCTGCAGGCGTTTTAAATGCTGCATTGCTTAAAATGCCTGTAACAGAACTTGAAATTCGGACAGAACCAGCCGGAACAAATTTGGAAACATGAGCGACAATATAATAGCTCACATTGCGGTTAAAAGAACTGCTGCTTACAACAGTAATCGCTCCTTTACAAGCATCACAACCGCCAGTTGTGTGAGGGCCATAATAGCCGTTATTCGCCAGATTCCATTCAAGTGCATTTTTACTCCAATTCAGCATAGAACCAATAATGACATTCTTCACATGCCATTTCAAATCGCCTGCAAAACTTCCATTGGCTGCGGTCCACTGTTCCGTAAAGTATACATCTTTATCAGGATAAGCAGCGTGCACTGTTGAAAGCGCGCTGATATCTCCTCCGTATAAATGGAAAGCAGAACCATTAATAAACGGCCTTGCATCTGCATCATTTAAAATGGAAATGGGGTAATCAGGTTTGTCGCAATTATGATCGTAAATGATAATTTTGGTATTTATGTTCGCATTTTTGAATGCTGGCCCCAAATGGTTTTTAATGAAATTTGCCTCTTGTGCAGCAGTCATATACATACTCGGATTATTCGCCGGATTTAGCGGTTCGTTTTGCGGAGTGATGGCATCAATGGTAATTCCCTGCGCCTTCATTTGTTGAATGTATTTTACGAAATATTGGGCATAAGCTTCATAATATTGTGGCTGTAAACTTCCACCCACAAAACTGTTAGTATCTTTCATCCAAATAGGCGCTGACCATGGCGATCCTAATATTTTGATATTGGGATTAATAGCGAGGATTTCTTTGAGCAAAGGAATTACATTAGTCATATCAGGAGTGAGACTGAAATTATTCAGATTCACATCTGATTGTCCCATTGGCATATCATCATAAGTAAAAGGTGATTCATTTAAATCGGAAGCGCCGATACTGATTCGTAAATAACTGATGCTGATTGCATTTTCTCCGGTGCCAAATAATTCCTGCAACAAAGCCTGTTTTACTGATGTGGCAAGTGAATTAATTACTTCTGCACTTCCGCCGGTAAGTGTGTACCCAAAACCATCTATTGTTTGGTTGGTAACCTTTTCATCTACCTCAATTGTCGGATATTGATTTGCATTTGTTCCAAAAGCCAAAATGGTATTCTGTTTTTGCAGCTTCACACTTTCATCCCCATTTGTAAGCCAGAAGTCAACTTCGTTCTTTGCAGGTGGATTTACAGGAGGAGCCGGAGGTGTAGGATCGGGTGTTTTTTCATGATTACAATTTATGAAAAGCACGGCCAACATTCCCAAAATAAAAAAACGTTTTCCCCTTTTTGTAATATCATTCATCGTTTTCATGCATTCAGTTTTTAAAAATTAACAGCGAAATGAAATTTTTATTTATGACTATACACCCTTACATAATCCACTTCCATTGTTGCAGGAAAAGCAGTTTCATCAATGCCCATTTTACCTCCAAGACCTCCACCAATTGCAATGTTCATGATCAAAAAGAAAGGTTTATCAAAAGGCCATTCTGCGACGGTTTTGTGTTCATTTTGAAAATGGTTATATAATTTGTGATCTAGAAAAAAGTCGATTTTTTCCGGTGTCCATTCAATAGAAAAAAGATGAAATTCACCGTATGGATTTTCAATGTACGTCTTTTTGCTTTTCTGTGTTCCAAGAATGTGGTTATATGCTTTGGTATGAATGGTTCCTAAAACAGAATCTTTTTCATATCCTACATGTTCCATGATGTCTATCTCGCCACATAATGGCCAACCTACTTTTCCGGCATCTGCTCCAAGCATCCAGATTGCAGGCCACAAACCTCTTCCCGCCGGAAGTTTGGCGCGAATTTCAATTTTGCCATAGGTAAATTCTTGTTTTCCTTTTGTGAGCAGCCGGGCTGAAGTATAATCACGCCCACGTTTATCTTCGCGAATGGCGGTTATTTTTAAGGTGCCATTATCGACGTGTGCATTTGCCAAAGAAGCGTTTGTGTAATACTCAAGCTCATTATTTCCCCAGCCATTTCCTCCTACATCGTAAGTCCATTTGCTACTGTCCGGTAAGCCATTATAATTAAATTCATCACTCCATGTAAGCTTCCATTGATTGCTATCACTTCCTTTTTTTGAAGAGGAACAGGAATTGAAAAAAAAAGAAATGGCGATAAGAAGTAAGTAATTAAAATGTGTCTTTTTGAGAAACATAAGGAGTGTTTTTTTGAAAAATTAAAAGAAATCATTGGAAAACTCTTACATAATCGACAAACATTCTTTGAGGAAAAGACGTGCTGTTGTCAGGAGGTCCGGGCCAATCGCCTCCGACTGCTACATTGAAAATAAAAAACTGTGGGTCATTAAAAGGATAATTGGCTGTGCCAACATCTGTTTTGGAAACGGTTAAATATAACTGATCATCCACTAAAAATTTGAAAGAGTCTTTTGCCCAAACGGCACTAAAGACATGAAATTGCTGTGAAAAATCTCCGGATGATAACGTATATGCCGCTCCTTTTGAAGCGTGCGATTGTGTGGATGCGCCCCAATGGAGTGTGCTATGGGTGGTCTTTGGATCAGTTCCAATCAATTCCATGATATCAATTTCGCCGCATGCCGGCCAGGATACAGTAGAAATATTGGAGCCAAGCATCCATAACGCGGGCCACATTCCTTTGGCTACGGGAAGCTTTGCCCTGATGTCAATTCTGCCAAAAGTAAAAGCTTTTTTGTTTTGGGTGGTCATTCGTGCGGACGTATAATTAAATCCGCTGATCGCTTCTTTACGGGCTTCTATGATCAAATTGCCATTTGAAACAAACACATTTTTAGGGCTATTGGTATAATATTCCAGTTCATGATTTCCCCAGCCATTATCTCCGTTGCCGATTTCAAAATTCCAGGCCGTTTCGTCAACTTTGTTTCCTGAAAATTCGTCGCTCCAGGCAAGCGTATAGCCCGGATATGTGGTAGGCGTGGTGTAACCAGAATTGTCAGTTGTAAGATTGGTTCCATCTTCTGTAATAATTGTAGCATCAGCCGAGGTGACCGCAATTGTACAGTTTTTGGGATTTGACAACGCTATTTTGAACGTAAGATTCGTCCCGCGTGTGTTGGCAGGATCACCTTTGATCGTAATACTTATATCAGTCATTGTTTTGTTTTCCGGAATCGTAACTGTTCCGGATGCTGCTACATAATCCTTGACTGAAACAGCAGTCCCGTCTTCCAGTTTATAATCGACAGAAACAGGAACTGTAGTGGTTTTATTTAATGAAAACTGAACGTGCATCACACTTTCAGTAGTTGTACGCGCTTGCGAAGCGCCTGTCACTTTTATAGAAGGTACTACCACGTCGGGCTTATCTGCGCCTGATTTTTTGCACGAAAGCAGAAAGCAGGGTAACAGTAGCAAAACGAGGTGAGGAAATTTACTTTGCAAATGTTTCATAGTATTAGTAAATTGAATAAAAGTTCGCTTTTTGAGCAGATTGGAAGTAACTTAAAGATTACCACATTGCAAAAGCAGATCTGCCTTATCAATTGTTTCAGAAATAAGATTCTATGTTATTTGTTCTTTTACTGAAACGGCTTAAAACCATTATCAACCAAAAGGTACGAAGTTTCCCTACATTTTGCCTTCAATGTAAAAGAAATAAAAAGCCTTTTTGCAAGTAGAATCAAAAAGGCTTTTTATTTAACTTAATCAGCTTTTAGTTTTATATACCAGGCGTTTCCTGTCTCAGTACCTTGAACTCTCAAATAAAGGCTCGTTTCTGTGATTGACAGAATTTCGTATTCCTTTAATGCTGCTCCATAACCGATGTAAGTATTATTTCCTGCTAGTTGAATTGCTGTTTTAGTAGAAGGTGCGCCAGCATCAACTCCGGAGCTGGAAGGAACAAAAGAAAATGACGAGCTGCCACCCGCATAGGTATAACACCCTTCATCACCTCCCGCCGGAATTCCGGGAAGGCCACCTGCTAAAGCGCCGGTTTTCGTAAAGGCTCCATTCGGGCTGGCAACAGTAAGTTTAAAAGTGCCATCGGTATTTTTAGTAAAAGTAAAACTGGCTGTGTAAAAACAATTACAGCAACCTACTTTTTCGTCCTTTGCTGCAGACCACCATGCGGGAGTAGCAGATTTTGGATCCCACGGACCAACGCCAAAGTGACCAGGAATATCTTTATTCACGCTCCAGGTCTTAGAGCCAGTTCCTGTAAGGTCTGCAACAATTTCAGGATCAGGAGTGAAATCGCTTCTTAACTCGATTTCTTTTGTAACGGTCGTAGCGCTTGCGCCAGGGCCATAAGCTACAACGGTAATTCGGTAAGTGTTTAATCCCAGCTTTGTATATTTTTTGGTTACTGTGCTTTTTGGCAGAAAATCCAGTTGGATACCGTCTGACGCATTGTAATCAATTTTGTAAGCAAGTACATTTTTCCCGGTGAGGTTGATAATTACATCTCCAGAGCCATCACCATCGGGATGAGTGGCATCCTGGCCTACAATAGTGGTATTGATCACAACATCTGTTGGAGCTGTAAGAACGCCCATGTTGTATTTATCTTTTTTACAGCTATTCAGTACTGTAAGTAAAATGAGCGCGAAGAAAAAATATTTGAAAGAATGTTTCATAAAATCTTTTTTAATTGGTTAATCTAAAATTGTCAAGATAAATAACAGTACCTTGTCCACCGGTGCCGGCACCGTCGTAAGCATCGTTGAAACGTAGTACAAGTTGTTTGAAAGTTTCATCAGCCGGAATGCCCGGAATGGTACTATAATCAAAAAGCAGTTCTTCCCATTCTCCTGATTTTGTAAGAGGAACTTTTAGTACCGCAACACCATCCTTTACAGTACTACCCTTTTCTAACTCCACATTTAGTGTTTTGCCGATCATTGCAAGATCAGGATTATAAACGAGCACTTTGATTTTCTTTCCAACGGACATGTCTATCGGAACTTCAAGTGGGGTATAAGTTCCGCTCCAGCCTTCTACGCCACGAATAAATTTTCCAACCTTTGCACTCATATTAAGCCCGGACACATTTGGATTTGCTACGCCAATTTGAAATTGTTGGTTGTTGCCAAAGGTTCCAAAGAAATCATTATTATATGGATCGTCAAAAGTGATTGGCAATCCGAAGGCATTATAAATAGTAACGGGAGTAACTTTTTCTGATTTTGCAGCACCTCCGCTTAAAGCAACCACTTTTACGTTGTAATTTCCGGCGGATGCATAAGAATGAGTTAATGAAGCGCCTGCGGCGAGTGGTGTTCCGGTTTCATTGGTTACATCTCCGAAGTAGACAAGATATGATGCGGCGTAGAGCGCATCAGCTTTAACCGTCAGGTCGTGAACTTTTGTGGTAGTAGTTACCTTGATATTTTCCGGCGCCCTGTATGTCACCTGTAAAGGATACGTCGATGTAGTTTGCTCTCCCGACAGGCTTTTTGAGATGATGGTAACGGTATAGCTACCTTCCGAATAAGTATGGGTTGTATTATGACCAGGCATAACCAGTGCCGAATCAGTACCACCGTGCGGATCGCCATAAACAACAGTAAAAGATGAGGCTCCCTCGCCGGTTGGAGTAATAGTTACTTTTCCGGAATTATCATTAGTTATATCGAAAACGTTACCTGGATTGGATGTTTTTGCTGTCCTTACAAAAGACAGATCGTCATCTATACCACTCCTTTTCTCACAGCTAGTTGCAAGCGCCAATAATACGGCAAAACTTAGAATTAAATTGATTCTCATATAGTTTGTTTTAATAGTTAGGATTTTGAACCAGTTTGGTACCCTGTAATTCTGAAGAAGGTATCGGGAAAATTTCGTTTTTGCCAGCGACAAAACCTCTGTCAGCTAATTTAGTAGCCGCATCGCCCCATCTTACCAGGTCAAAGAAACGATGCCCTTCTCCGGCAAGTTCAACCCTGCGTTCTTTTTTGATTGCATCCATTGAAACCGGAACTGATGGTAAGCCGACTCTGGCGCGAACAGCATCAAGTAATGCTTGTGCTCTTGCGCCGGTTGCACCTAAAGCTTCAGCTTCCAACAGGTAGGTGTCTGCAAGACGAATAATATAATCATCCTGTTGGAAATTTAACTCTACAGCGCCGCCTCCTTTTCTAATATCCGATTTCATCGGAATAAATTTCTTTAAAAAATAACCGGTATTTTGATATCCTTCAAGATAAGTGCATTGTCCGGCAGCTGCAAGTGCTTTGACATCAAGAACAGAAGATGTAAAACGCGGATCACCTTTAATTGCGTCATAAAAATTTTGTGTCCAAACATTAAAACTCCAGCCAGAAGTATAAATATCCGGAGCATCCGGTCCGGTTTTATTATAGCTTCTTGGCCCTACCATCTGATCCACAGAATTTCCTTCATCTGCACTGCTGCCCCAAAATCCCCAATCAGCATTTGATTGATCAGTATGAACGCATTCAAGAAGTGATTCTGCATTAAATTTATTTGTAAATACCCACAGATCAGCAAAATTTGCGAGCAGGTGATTGCCATACTGATTTGATTGTCCCGGAGTTGGTCCGTTTACCTGAGCAAGCATGGATGCCGCTTCCGCTTTTTTATTGTCATAAAGATATACTTTACCAAGTTGTGCCTGCGCAGCTACTTTGGTAAATCGTCCTCCTTCTGTCGCCAAATTTACACTAGCGGGAAGATCCGGAATTGCTTCGGAAAGATCTTTTTCAATTTGTGCATATACGTCTTCCGGCTTGGCCTGAGTAACATTATAAATGTCACTGGCAGCCAATGGTTCCAGGATTAACGGGATGTTTCTAAACATCCTTACCAGGTTAAAATAATAAGTTGCACGTAATGCCTTAGCTTCTGCAGTAAACCTGGCTTTTTCAGCTGCATCCATGGTTGTTCCAGGTAATTTGTTCAATAAAATATTCGCCCGGAAAACCCCTTGATAATGATCGCCCCAAAAACTTGCAGGCATGATGTTCGCATTCAGCGTATAATTTGAAAAGCCCTGAATTCCGGCGCCATCAGTAGCGCCACCACCACCAGCATAGTTGTCATCTGAACCCGCGTTCATCATGGTGATCATGTTTTCAAATCCGCCCGCATTTTTACGCAAGATATCGTAAACTGCTACAAGACCTGAATACGCCTGGTCACGGTTAGTGTAATAATTTTGGGTAAGAAATTGTCCCTTTGGTTGGATCGTGATAAAATCCTTTGAGCATGATGCGAGGATAACCAGAGTTATGGTTGCAAGCATTGCTATATTAATTCGACTTTGTTTCATATATAATAAGATTAAAGGTTAAAATGAAAGTTGAACTCCGCCAATAAATGTGCGTGCTTGTGGATATTGTCCTTTATCGATACCAAATACACCACCTCCGACTTCAGGATCATAACCAGTGTATTTTGTCAATGTAAACAGGTTTTCACCGGTTACATATACTCGTAATCTGGAAACTCCGATATGACGGAACAACCTGTTTGGCAATGTATAGCCTAATTGAACTACTTTAAAACGAAGATAGTCTCCGTTTTCAAGGTAGAAATCAGACATTTTGCTGAAATTACCATTAGGGTCAGCATCTGTAAGCCGAGGGAAGGTGCTTGAGGTGCCTTCACCTGTCCAGCGGCTTAATGCCTTAGTGGAATAATTGGAAGTTAATATATCCAACCTGCGTAATCCCTGGAAAATTTTGTTTCCTGCTACCCCTTGTGCGAAAGCCATTAAATCAAAATCTTTGTATTGTAAGTTAATGGTGAAACCAAAAGTATATTTTGGAAGACTGGTTCCAAGGAAGGTTTTATCCAGATCACCATCTGTAATGGTTCCGTCTCCATTCAGATCTGCCCATTTGAAATCACCAGGGCGTGCATTTGGCTGTATTGGAGTTCCATTTTTATTTTTGTAATCCAGAATTTGTTGTTCGTTTTGGAAAATTCCAAGAGTTTTATAGCCCCAAAAGCTATTGAACGGTTGTCCAACCTGTATCCGTGTAACGGTCCCCATGGATTGGAAACCTGCCCCTCCGCCGATAAAATTAGTATCAGCCGATACATAAGTTACCGTATTTTTAATGTAAGAGCCATTGGCATTAACCGACAAATTAAACTGCCCGAATCTTTTGTTGAATCCGAGTTCTAATTCCACGCCGGTATTTTTCATGTCTGCTACATTATCCCAAGGATTGGATGAAACACCGACATACCCCGGAATCTTTACCTGCCGCAGAATTCCTGTTGTTTTTTTATTAAACCAATCGAAAGTTACCGTAAAATGATCAAGCACCCTTGCATCAAAACCAACATCGGTGGAAGCGGTTTGTTCCCAATGAAGATTTGGATTATCAAGGGTTTCCGGTGCGTATCCTGTGGTTACGACACCTGAATTTCCCACCGGATAATTATATCCGCCAACTATTCTCGCCAGGTATTGAAAATCGCCACTGTTATCATTTCCGACTACGCCATAGCCACCTCTGATTTTTAATGAGTTAACAATGTTATTCATCCTCCAGAATTTCTCGTTGTGTACGTTCCATCCGGCAGAGAAGGAAGGGAAAATACCATATTTTTTATTTGCGCCAAAGCGAGTGGAACCATCGCGACGAATGATTCCGGTCAACAAATATTTATCTTCAAAGGAATAATTCAACCTACTGAATAATGAATAAATTTTATGCTGTATGAAATCACCGGCGTATCCGTCCCTGTTTGCAAGGCCTACATCAAATCTGAAAGAAGCATCTGTGTAATAACTGATTGGAAGATTATAAAATGTCATTCCAACATTTCCGCCTATATTATCCACATAACTACCCTGTCCTAATAATACAGTAAAATTATGTTCGCCTATACTTTTATTATAGGTGATTGTATTTTCAATATTCCAGTTGAATGATTTGTTTTCACCTTTATTGTAGCTGTTTTTGTTCGTTGATACTGAAGAACTCAACAAATATAACGGGGTAAAACCAAGATTGCCCCAATAGGCTTTTTTAGCGCCGACCGAAGACCGAAATGTCAATCCTTTAACTGGTGTTGCTTCCAAATACGCGTTACCCACGATATCATCCGACCAGCCATAACCACCTAATCTTGTTTGCATATATGCTACTGGATTGGTCATCTCCTGGCCTACATATTTGGAAATACCATAAGGATTTCCATTTGCATCTTTTATAATGTTTGGATTCTCATAAATTACCGCATTAGGTTGAGAAGCAACATCTGTTACCACTAATGGAGTAATTGGGTCAAGATTGATAGCAGAGCTTAACGGGCCACCAAATTCACTATTGGTATTCCCAAGGCCCATACTTTTTTGACGGGTATATCCTAAAGTTTGTCCGAAAGTGAAAATTTTAGATAATTTATGTTTTGAATTCAGACGGATATTGATTTTATCATACTTTGAAATTTCAGTTGCCACTATTCCCGCCTTATCTTCAATTCCTGCTGAAAAATAAAAGGTGGATTTTTCATTACCACCACTCATGCTTACTTCATGTGAATAACTTGGCGCATTATAATTGAAAATAGCGTTTTGCCAGTCAGTTCCTTTGCCTAAAGAACTAATGTCTGTGAACGGAATGTCCTTGCCGGCAGCAGCTGCACTTTCATTTCTTAAAGTGGCATATTGGGTAGCATTTAGAAGACTCAGTACATGGGCGGGTGCAGAAGTGCCATAGTAGCCGTTATAAGTTATTACGGTTTTTCCTGCTTTTCCTTTTTTCGTGGTTACCAATATTACACCTCCTGCTGCGCGTGTACCATAAATAGCAGCTGAAGCAGCGTCTTTTAATACTTCGATAGATTCAATATCAGATTGGTTGAGATAACCAATACCACCTGCATCTACCACTACTCCGTCAACTACCCACAAAGGGTTATTATTATTAAAAGTAGTAACACCACGGATTTGAATAGTAGAAGCAGAACCAGGCTGCCCGGAATTCTGCATAATTGTAACGCCGGAAACACGTCCCTGTAAAGATTGTTCTATCCGGCCATTCGGGATATTTTCCAGGTCCGATGCCTTTACACTGGAAATTGCACCGGTAACATTCGATTTTTTTTGTGAGCCGTAGCCTACAACTACCACTTCATCAAGATGGGCAGTCGTTCTTGTCATCGATACGGCAATGTTGTTTCCAGTTATAGGAACATCTTTAGTTGCAAAGCCGGTCGAGCTAACGGTTAATGTTGTTGCACTTTCTGGTACAGAAAGGCTAAACTCACCATTAACTCCTGTTGAAGTTCCCAGGTTGGTACCTTTCACAATTACCGATGCCGCGAGAATGGGGGAGCCGTTCTCATCGCTTACCTTTCCTGTAATCGTTTTGTTTTGTGCTGATGCGCTATAAGTTAAAAGCAAAATACCAAAGAGGAAAGCAAGTCGTTGCAGATTTTTTTTCATACGCAGATTTTTTTAATTTAGGAGTGTCGTTTTTTTTTTAACAAAACAAATATAAGGTACATTGGTATGACAAAATCAAAAATGAATACATCACTAATACTACAGGTTTCAAATTCTATAGCTAATTAAATTTGTCGCAACTACATCATTACTACATCAAAAGAGTTATTATCTTTATTCTATGAGAATTACCTGCTTTTTCGTAATTATTTTGTCTGCCGTCTCAAATGTTTCATTTTCTCAAAACACATTAGGACTTCCACAAATCATAAATTATAGTAAAGACGATTATCATGGCGGTAGCCAGACATGGGATATAGGTCAGGATTCCAGCGGCAAAATGTATTTTGCAAATAATGAAGGATTGCTTTCATTCGATGGCAACTACTGGAAAATATATCCACTTCCCAACAAAACCATTGTACGTTCGCTTTCTATTGATGCTGATGGCCGTATTTACGTAGGTGGGCAGAATGAAATTGGCTTTTTTTCGCCAAATGCCAAAGGCGTTTTGCAGTATACAAACCTGAACTCAAAAATTCCGAAGCAATACAGCCAGTTTGCCGATGTCTGGCATATCATTATTTTCAAAGAAGCGGTATTTTTTCAAACATCGGATAAGATATTGCTGTACCAAAACAATGTAATAAAAGTATTTCCTGCTAAATCAGAGTGGCAATTTATTGGACAATCTGGAGGAAGGTTGTTTGCGTTTGAAAGAGGAAACGAATTGTTGGAATACCGGAATAATGAATGGCGACGCTTATCGAGCCATCTGCCAGCCAAAAACCCCTCGATTTCAAAAATCGTTCAGATTACCACTGATAGTTTGTTGGTGATAACCAATAATGATGGATTTTTTTGTCTATTCCGCGATTCTTTATTCCGGTATGATATTCACCCGAATACTACTGCTATCCGGCAGATATACACTTCTTTGAAAATTAATCCTCATGAAATCGTGCTCGGCACCACATCATCAGGATGTTTATTCATGGATTTTAAGGGAAATATCATTCAAAAAATTTCAAACACTGAAGGTCTTCAAAATAGCAACGTGCTCAGTGTTTTTTTAGACAAGGACGGTAATTTATGGACTGGATTAAATAACGGCATCAGCTTCATTGCTTATAATTCAGCTATTAAGTACATAAAGCCAGATAAAACGAACGAACTCTCAGGCTATTCTTCAGTTATTTTTAATAACAATCTGTACATCGGTACCTCTAATGGCGCCTATTATGCCCCGCTGGTTAATTCGAATAAAGACTTCAGTTTTTCAAAAAGCAATTTCAGGTTTATTAAAAATAGTGAAGGACAGGTTTGGAAATTGCAGGAAATAAACGAGCATATTTTACTTGGGCATAACGATGGCACGTTTGTTATTGAAAATGGTGTTTGTATTCCTGTATCACAGGGTACAGGAAGTTGGCTTTTTGAACCAATGACATCCGTCCTGCCCGCTAAAAATATACTCGTTGGTGCATATACCGGTTTGAAAATGTTGGAATACGATGGTTGGCGGTTTTCAGATCTCGGAAATATAAACGGATTATATGAATCTTTCAGATATTTAGCTATTGATAATGATAATTCGGTTTGGGCTTCTCATCCTTATCGCGGTGTCTATAAGATCAGGCTGTCCGATGACCGGGAAAATTTTACCTACCAGCTTTATACAGAAAAAGATGGTTTGCCAGGTACTTTGGAAAATTATGTTTTCCAAATCAAGAACAAAGTCGTTTTTGCTACCCCAAAAGGAATTTATGAATACAATGCTGCTACAAATACTTTCTCTCCCTCTTCTTTTCTCGCTCCTATATTTCATAACATGGATATCCGGTACTTAAAAGAAGACAATGAAGGTGATATCTGGTTTTGCAGTGGTAAAAAAATCGGCGTGGTAACTTTCAACAGAAATTCCAAGAGTGCATTTAAAATAACTTATTTTCCTGAGCTGACCGGACAGATATTGTCTGGATTTGAAAACATTTATCCTTATAACAAAGAAAATATTTTCATTTCATCTGAAAAGGGAGTGATTCATTTAAATTACGTGAAATATGCTGCCAATCAATTCCAATTAAAGGTATTGCTTGGAAATGTGATTGCAATTGGCAAAACCGACAGTTTGATTTTTGGAGGATATTATAATCAAAATCCAAAAAACATTTTCATTCAAAAAGATAAAGATATTTATCAGTTACCAAAAAAATTCAACTCATTTCATTTTGAGTACAGTTCGCCCAATTATGGACTGCAAAAAAATATTGAATACAGTTATCAGCTGAAAGGATATGATTATAAATGGAGCGACTGGTCGCCGAAAACGGAAAAAGATTATACGAATCTGCCCGAAGGGAAATATACTTTTTTTGTAAAAGCGCATGATAATCTTGGCCATGAATCAGAAGTGGTTGCATATACTTTTTATGTAAAGCCGGCGTGGTATAATACGGTGTGGGCTTATGTTGGTTATTTTATTTTATTTATGCTGCTCATTTTTTTGTTGTTTAAATGGCAGGAAAGAAAACTTACGCGTCAACAGTTAAAATTTGAGCAGGAACAAAAAAGACTGGAAGAATTGCATCAGCTCAAATTGGAAAAAAGAGAAAAAGAAATCATTAAACTTCAAAATGAAAAACTGGAAAATGAAGTAAAATTTAAAAATCATGAGCTGGCAAGTGCAACGATGCATCTAATGGAAAGAGATAATGCCCTTACAAAAGTGAAAGATGAATTGGAAAAATTATATACAAAAACAGGCAATAATCATGATATAAAGAAGACGCTTTTTCTTTTGAAAGATGTAGAACAAAATAATGACAAATGGGAACAGTTTGCTTCACATTTCAATGAAGTCAACAATGATTTTTTAAGGAAATTAAAAAAGAAATATCCCGCATTGTCCAATACCGATATAAAAGTTTGCACTTATCTGAAATTGAATCTTTCTACGAAAGAAATCGCCCAATTGATGAATATTTCAGTGCGTGGTGTGGAAATCAGTCGTTATAGATTAAGAAAAAAATTAGAGATACCTTCCGGTGTTACTCTAAATGATTTTTTGGGAAATGTTGTTTGAAAAAATAAAAATCATGCTTGTTTGTTGGTTTACTGTATGAAAGAACGACCGTTCAGTTTTCGTTTGTACATTACCGTTATATTGGTAAAGGAATAATAAAAAACAGTCATTTTCCAGTACAGTGAAGAAATAAAAATTTCTTTATTTCTTGCTTTGCTGTAATATATTTTTAAAATTCTATTACTGATATTTTTCCATCAGGTCATACAGAATTTTTTTATCGCCTTCAGTAAAAGTAGCGCTGCTGTCCTGCGTTTCGAAATGTCTTTTAAAGGCAACAATTGCCGCAGATGTGTCTTTGATGTTATAACCAATAATCCGCAAAGCCTGTAAATCATTAAAGTTTGGCGGAACTACGATCGTGCTTGTATCTCCGTACCATAATCCAAATCCTCTTTGAGAAAGCAAATGCCACGGGAAATTTACATTTGGGTCCTTTTTTCTTGTAGGAGCAATATCTGCATGGCCGATGAAGTTTGCTGTTGGAATATAATATCTTGATTTTAGTGTATCCAACACCGTTAGTAAGCTGTTTATTTGTGCAGCCGGAAAAGGTTCAAAACCGTTATTGTCTAATTCTATTCCGATGGAAGAAGAATTAATGTCTTTATCATTTCCCCAGGAAGCATTTCCAGCCTGCCATGCCCGCAAATAATCATTCAACATATGATGGACCGTTCCGTCTTTACAAATTACATAATGAGCGCTTACCTGTGTGCGTGGCAAAGTGAACGTGCGCAGAGTTTGATCGCAACTATTTTGTGCCGTATGGTGAATGATCACAAAATTTGGTTTTCTCAGACCAAAATTGGTAGTTCCTACCCACGTTGATTTAGTACCATCCACAGGATATTTCCTGATTTCTTTTGCAAAAGCTTTTGCCTGCTTTTTATACACTTTATTTGTGGCTGCGTATTTATTCGAAGAACAGGCAGCTATGAAAAAGATAAGAATGAAAAGAAAATTAGTTTTAGTATTCATGTTTTTTCAGGTAAAGATAAAAGTGAAGGTATAAATAAAAAGCAATTTTTGGCGTGTCAGCAAACAATAAATAATTCGAATTTGTATTTTCAATTTTCAGAAATGGGTCAGGCAAAATCGTATTTTTTTACACGGCGGCGATAGTTTTTAAACATGCTCATCCACTTTAGTTTTAGCACTCCGATGATTCCTTCTTTTACGATTCCTTTATTCATTTTTGACACGCCATATTGCCGGTCGATAAAAGTAATCGGAACTTCTTTTATCCTGAATCCCAGTTTCCATGCGGCAAATTTCATTTCAATCTGGAAAGCATAACCAACAAAACTGATCGTATCAAAATTGATCGCCTCCAACACATAATTGCGGTAACAAACAAATCCGGCGGTCGGATCTTTTACCGGCATAAAAGTGATCAAACGGGTATAAATGGAAGCGCCTTTGGAAATGAAAATTCTTATTGCCGGCCAGTTTTCCACTTTTCCTCCTTTTACATACCTCGAGCCAACAGCTACATCAGCGCCACCGGTTTTGCAAGCTCTATATAATTTATCCAGATCCTTTGGATTATGAGAAAAATCACAATCCATTTCAAAAATAAAACGATAACCTTTATCCAAAGCCCACTTAAAACCATGAATGTATGCGGTTCCAAGACCAAGTTTACCTATACGTTCTTCCAAAAATAATTGTCCCGGATATGTGACAAACAGATTTTTTACAATATCAGCTGTGCCATCCGGAGAGCCATCATCAATTATCAAAACATGGAAATCCTGCTCTAAATCAAATACGGTTTTTAGTAAAAGAGACACATTTTCTCTTTCATTATAAGTAGGTATAATAAGAAGTTTTTCCAAAAAAAATTTATGAGAGTTGAAATTGAAATTACAGTTTTAATTGTTACAATTTTTCAAAAAGGTATAAGCGTTTATTTCTTAAGGAGGGTTCTGTTAAAAATTTCCGTTAGTTTTTGTTTTGTATGTAACGGAAAATCGCCTTTCATCATCCAGTCATAATATTGAGGTTCGGTCTTTAAAACTTCTGCGACACACCGTCCTTTAAACTTACCAAAATTAAAAACTTCTACATCATTTTCTAACACAAATCGCCTGGCAAAATCCACATATTTTTCTTCGCCGGTGAATTGTAAAACGGTATCAAGGGTATTTCCCAGATGTTCGTATCGCAATAATTGTGCTTCAAGAATTTCCCAGGTAGCGGTGGCATCAGCTTCCGCAGAATGTGCACCTTCCAGTTCTTTTTCACAATAAAATTTATAAGCAGCAGCAAGTGTGCGTTTTTCCATCATGTGAAAAATGGTTTGCACATCCAACATTCTTCTGTTGTGCATTTCTAAAGTAATCCCCGCGCGCAAAAATTCTTCCATCAACAAAGGAATATCAAACCGGTTTGAATTGTATCCTGAAAGATCAGCGTTATCAATAAACTGTTTCAATTCATTGGCGACTTCTTTAAAGGTGGGTGCGTCTTTTACTTTTTCATCAGTAATTCCATGAACGGCGCTGCTGGCCTTTGGTATGGGCATTTTTGGATTTATCAGCTTATGCTTAACCACTTTATTTTTATCGGGCAGTATTTTAATAATTGCTATTTCTATAACTCGATCAACTGCAATATTTACGCCCGTGGTTTCAAGATCAATAAATGCGATTGGACGTGCTAATTGTAAGGCCATATTGGATTAAAAATTTAAGATTATTGTTTGAAATTTAATGTTGTGAAAATATCCATGTCATCGTAATTGCCACTGCTCATAAATAAAAAGTTTGCATGCTCCAAAGATTCATTTTTTAATTTTTCTTCAAGCTTTTTTCTTTCAGTAATTACTTCAAGGCTTTGTTTTTGAAATCCATTCTTCACAATTTGCGGATCCAAAAATTCCATCCTTTTCAATTCCAGTGCATGTTTGCTGTAAAAAACGATCGCTTCATCAGCATTTTCCATCGCGCCTTTGTATTCTTCCATAAAATTTTTATTCAGGCTGCTAAAGGTGTGTAATTCAAGAATGGCAATTAATTTTCTTTGAGGAAATTGTTGTTTTACTGCATTGATACTTGCTTTCACTTTGCTTGGTGCATGAGCAAAATCCCTGTAGATATTACAATCATTTTTCTCCGCCATCAATTCAAGCCTTTTTGCTGCTCCTTTAAATGTAGCAATGCCTTTTGCAAATGTTGCCTTCGCCAGTCCAAGTTCTATACAAACATAATATGCAGCCTGCAAATTTAAAAGATTATGATTACCAAAAATCTTTAAACCTGTTTTTTCATTGTCAATTGTTACCGTTGTAACACCATACTCAATCGAATGTTCCGGAAGATGATAGGGGATGTATTTTATTTCTTTTCGGAAATTTTCTTCTACTAACTTTTTTAAAACTATATCTGTTTCATTATAAATTAAAATGCCGTTTTTCTCTATTTGAGTGATGAAAATCACAAATTGTTCCAGGTAAAAATCAAACGTTGGAAACACATTAATATGATCCCATGAAATGCCTGTAATTACCGCAATATGTGGAAAAAGAAAATGAAATTTAGGTCGTTTTTCTATCGTACTTGCCGGATATTCATCTGCTTCACAAACAATAATTGGCGCATCAGTAACTTTCACGCTTTGTTCAAAACCATGAAGCCGCGCGCCAACCAGGAAATCAAAATCAAACCCCGCATTTTTCAACACATGCATGATCATTGCCGTAGTTGTGGTTTTGCCATGACTTCCTGCTATAGCAATTCTTTTTTTATGAAGACTTTCCTGGAAAATATATTCAGGAAAAGAAAATATTTTCAGGCCCAGTTCTACTGCTTTTCTCAGCTCGGGATTATCTGCTTTTGCATGCATCCCTAATATAATCGTGTCTATTTCCGGAGTGATGTTTTCGGCAGACCATCCTATCCTTTCAGGAAAAATTCCTTCTTTTTTTAAATTTGAAGCTGCTGGTTCAAATATCTCATCATCACTGCCGGTAATATGATATCCTTTATGCTTTAAAGCAATTGCCAATTGGTGCATGACACTGCCTCCGATAGAAATAAAATGAATCCACATAATAATTTTACAATATTTTCCGTTAATTTATCCTAAATTCTTAACCACAGATCTTTTTTTGCCAAATACATTAAAATCTTAATTCTAACTTTGCAAAATAAGACCTAATTAAACAATTATCTATGAAAAAATTATTCCTTGCTTTGCTCATTATTTGCGTTGTGGCATTTACGGTATCTTCCTGCAGCAGTACCCGTAAAAGCGGTTGCCCTATGGCAGAAGGAATTATACATTGATCTACCATTTTAATGAAAAATACATGAACTGGATACCATTAACCAATGAAAAACAACTGGAGGAAGTAGTAGTTAATTCAAATACTGTTCCACAGGTGATTTTTAAACACAGCACACGTTGCTCGATCTCCAGTATGGCCAAAAACCGCCTGGACAAAAAGGATGCTCCTAATGGCATCAATTTCTATTTTCTGGATCTGATACAATACAGGAATCTGTCAAACAGGATTGCGCGAGAATTTAGTGTAACTCATCAATCTCCACAGGTTTTGGTAATTGAAAATGGAAAATGTGTTTATCATGAAAGCCACAGTGGTATTCATTTTGATGAAATTGAATCCGTCGTGATGCAACAGTAATGCTGGTAAAAATAGTTTTTTTCTGTTTCTCTCTCGTGCCATTTCGCCTGGAAAAAATAGAAAAGCAATTTTATTTCTTCATTTGTTGTCACCCTTGATTTATTAACAAGTAATAAGACATTTACTTGCTAATTTACATTCAAATATTCCTGCAATTCCGCATCTGTTTTTACCATTACATCCCGCACTTTGCTCCCTTGGTTCGGACCCACAATTCCAGCTGCTTCGAGTTGGTCCATCAAACGTCCGGCGCGGTTATAACCGAGTTTCATTCTGCGTTGTAATAAAGAAGTACTTCCGCTTTGGCTTTGAACGATCAAACGGGCAGCATCTTCAAAAAGCGGATCACGATCGGCAGCATCAAAAGTTTTATTCTCGAATTCTTTTTCATCCACATATTCAGGCAGCATAAAGGCCTCTGTATATCCCTGCTGATCGCCGATAAAATCGGTGATCTTGTCAACTTCCGGCGTGTCAACAAATGCGCATTGCAGCCTGGTTAATTCGCCATTGTAACTGATCAGCATATCACCTTTCCCGATCAACTGTTCAGCGCCACCAATATCTAAAATAGTGCGGCTGTCAATTTTACTACTTACTTTAAATGCAATCCTCGCCGGGAAATTCGCTTTGATCGTTCCGGTAATAATATTTACAGAAGGGCGCTGTGTAGCAATAATTAAATGTATCCCAACTGCTCTTGCAAGCTGTGCCAACCGTGCAATGGGCATTTCCACTTCTTTGCCGGCAGTCATAATTAAATCTGCAAATTCATCTATTACCAAAACAATAAATGGCAAAAACTGGTGCCCTTTTTCCGGATTTAATTTTCGGGCAGCAAATTTTTGATTGTATTCTTTGATATTTCTTGTCCCGGCTTCTTTCAACAAATCGTAGCGATTATCCATTTCAATACAAAGCGCATTCAACGTATGAATTACTTTTTTTGTATCGGTAATGATGGCATCTTCTTCTCCCGGTAATTTTGCGAGGAAATGTTTTTCGATACTTTTATAAATACTCAATTCTACTTTCTTTGGATCAATTAACACAAGCTTCAATTGTGAAGGATGTTTTTTGTATAAAAGCGAAACAAGAATTGCATTTAAGCCAACAGATTTTCCTTGCCCGGTAGCACCAGCCATCAACAAATGCGGCATAGAAGTAAGGTCGACAATAAAATTTTCATTGTCGATTTTTTTACCAATTGCAATGGGTAACGTGAAATTATTGCTTTGAAATTTATCAGAATTTAAAAGCGTTTTCATGCTTACGACTGTCTTCTTAAAATTAGGAACTTCTATTCCAATAGTTCCTTTTCCCGGAATCGGCGCAATGATGCGGATACCAAGCGCAGAAAGACTTAGCGCAATATCGTCTTCCAGGTTTTTGATCCGTGAAATGCGGACGCCTGGAGCAGGAATAATCTCGTACAAAGTTACTGTTGGTCCTACGGTAGCAAAAATTTTCTGAATCTCTATATCATAATTCTTCAGTGTATGAAGAATTTGATTTTTATTTTCTTCCAGTTCAGTTACATCCTGCACAATTTTGTCGCTTCCATGATTTTCCAGAAGATCAATGGTTGGATATTTATAATTTCTCAGGTCAAGAACCGGATCGTAGGGATCCTGCTGGATCTTTGGTTTTATTACAGTAGGTTCTTCTTCTTTCTTTTCATTCAGAACTTCTGCATTTTTTACTTCCAGTGTTATACCTGTCTCGGAAGTTTCTTTTGCAAAAGAAATTCTTTCTTTTTTCGGCAGAATAACTTCTTCATTTTTTTCTACAACATCAAATTCATGTTCGTAAGGAATTTCTTCTTTTATGGAATTTTTATTAATGGGCTGGATCAGCGGAGTGGATGCAATTTCTTCCTCTTCTTCCTCAGGAATCTGTGTATCCAGAGAATCCTCTTCTTGTTTTGTGAAAAAAGAATTTGCAGCCGCCATCCGGTTTTTAAAATTGAAAGAAGGATTAAAACGCCAGATAATATAACTAAGCAAGCCAACCAGCAAAAGCAGTGCAGTGCCGATATAACCAATAGTTTGCTGCAACCATTCATTGATCATATCGCCCACTTTTCCACCCCAGAAAAATTCGACATTTGATGCATTTATTTTGTGGGAATGAGGTGTGTGCATTAAAAAAGATGCACTAACGCTGATTACCAAAAGTCCTGCAATCACATAACGGATATTTCTACTGACAGAAAATATTTTTTTGGGAGAAAATAAATTTACCCCTAGCACGAAGAAGAAAATACAAAACAGATAAGAGGCAATTCCAAAACCTGAACGAAAAAACAAATCTGAAAAATAGGCGCCCGCAGTGCCCAAAGAATTGGCCATTTGCGTATCATGACTGGGCAGTAAAATTTTGGCACCCTGCAAAACTTTTGACTGATCCTGCTGCCATGTAAATAAATATGAAGTGAAAGCAATAAAAAGCAAAAAAGAGATGAGGATCAGAACGGTTCCTGCAATTTTATGCGAGCGCTCATCATGAATCAGCTTTTTTACTTCTATTTTTTCCACTTTATCAGGGTTCATTTTAGAAGGATCTGCAGACTTTGTTTTTTTAGTTTTTTTTCGGTTAGTTGCCATTGATAGCAAAGATAGAGAAAGAGTTAAATTGTTTAATTGTTAAATTGCTGTACAGCATTGATTTTTAGAATCCTTTTTTGAGTCGTTTTATATTTGGAAAGGTTTCAGGAATATCGATTAAATCATAAATTTAAAAAGTTAATAAACGAAGAAATAATTAGAATTCTTGTTTTGAAGGAACGTTAATGGTATTATTAAAAAAACATTCACATTTCACAATTCACCAACTTAGGATCTCGCTTTTTTGGAAATGGCAACAAATAAAAAAATCCATCCGAGAATAAAACACAAGCCACCGAAAGGTGTAATCGCTCCAATCCAATTATAACCTGGAAGCACAGCTGCTTTTATTGCTGCCAGAACATATAAAGAGCCGGAAAATAAGACGATTCCTGCGATAAATAATTTGGCTGACCAGTTCACGAATTTATTTGGAAATTCTTTATAAATTATTCCTGCGGCAATCAACGCAAATACATGATAAAATTGGTACTTAACAGCAGTTTCAAAAATTTCCAAAGCATAGTTTGAAATCATGCCCTTTAAAGTGTGTGCAGCGAAGGCGCCGGTTGCAACGGAAAGTGCTCCCAATATCGCAGCAGTTTTTAAATATCCTCTATGCATTGAAATTTATTTAGATTCTTTCTTTGATTTTTCTCCAGTGAAAGAACTTTTATGCTCTTTTTCTGTTTGATTATTTTTTAATTGTTCCTTTTCTTTCGAATGCTGTGTATCAACTTCTGGAGGTTTAGTCAGCTGGTTTTTTTTATTGTTTTCCTTCAGAAAATTTAATGAGTCATTTTGAAGACCTTCTACTTCCAGGATGTGATTTGCTTTTAAATAAACCGGTTCCCGTTCCTTTAATTTTTTCTGAATAAAAAATAATAATTCTGCAGGGTTCACTTCTTTTAATAAAGGCCGTTTGGCCGTTTCATCCATTACGCGACCCAGGATATATTCCGGTGAAGCTTTTAAATAAATAATTTCACCATGTTGTTTCATCCATTCTAAATTGTCAAAAAAACAAGGTGTGCCGCCGCCACAGGAAAGCAAATATTTCTTTTTCTTTTCGAATTTGCGAAGATGATATCTTTCCAATTCGCGAAACTTATCTTCTCCATGTTTTTCAAAAATTTCCTCTACAGACATTTCAAATGCTTTCTCAATTTCTGTATCGAGATCATAAAAAGTATAGCCGTGCTCCAGCGCCCAGATGTGGCCCCAATGCGACTTGCCGCTTCCCATAAAACCGATTAAAAATATGTTGTGGTTCAATGAAGATAGGTAATTTTCGTTGGGTGAAATTTCAAAGGCTCGTCTTCCTGGTATTTAAATGAATTGATTAAAGATGCATTTTCAAACAGCATTGGTGCAAGATCTTTACAATTCTTAACACTTTCTTTCGTCAATCGTGGAAAAGCTTTTAATACAGTTTTGTCTGAATCGCCAGCCAATACCTGTTGAATAACAGTGCGTACTGTTATTCTTGTTCCTTTTATAGTTGGTTTGCCATTGCAAACTTCCGGATCGGAGATGATATTTTTATATAACTGATATTCCATTATTCAATCATAACAGTAAGCAATTTACAAAAATCTATTTAAAAGCATTCAACCCGGTTACATCCATTCCGGTTATCAAAAGATGAACATCCTGCGTTCCTTCATAAGTGATCACACTTTCCAGGTTCATCAAATGCCGCATGATCGGATATTCGCCTGTAATGCCCATTCCGCCAAGCATTTGCCTTGCTTCACGGGCAATGTTTGTAGCAATTTCGCACGCATTTCTTTTGGCCATGCTTACCTGTTGCGGAGTCGCTTTTCCTTCATTCATGAGCGTTCCCAAGCGCCAGTTGAGCAATTGAGCCTTGGTAATTTCGGTGATCATTTCAGCCAGTTTTTTTTGCTGTAGTTGAAATCCACCAATCGGCCTGTCAAACTGAACTCTTTCCTTGGAATATCTTAATGCCGTATCATAACAATCCATTGCAGCGCCCACTGCACCCCATGCAATTCCATAACGCGCTTTTGTAAGGCAACTCAATGGGCCTTTCAATCCTTTTATATTTGGTAAAATATTTTTTTTCGGAACTTTTACGTTGTCAAAAACCAACTCGCCTGTAGCACTTGCACGCAGGCTCCATTTCCCATGTGTGGTTGGTGTTGAAAAACCTTCCATTCCTCTTTCTACAATCAAACCGTGAATTTCTCCAGCTTCATCTTTTGCCCACACCACCGCGACTTGTGCATAAGGCGCGTTGCTGATCCACATTTTGCTTCCATTTAAAATAAAATGATCACCCGCGTCTTTATAATTGCTCAACATTCCTGCAGGATCGCTTCCGTGATCCGGCTCTGTCAATCCAAAACATCCGAGCCATTCACCACTCGCTAATTTTGGTAAATATTTTTTTCT
>Ga0157369_10001687_pt1 | contig 26951 bp, 26 predicted proteins | sample C25metaG_FD_113461 | JGI IMG/M metagenome (GOLD analysis project Ga0157369, IMG submission 113461) | Corn rhizosphere microbial communities from Kellogg Biological Station, Michigan, USA - C2-5 metaG | ecosystem: Host-associated > Plants > Roots > Rhizosphere > Soil | place: USA: Michigan... | reverse complement strand
TGACCCTCCCAGCCGGGCTCGAGCGGAGTGACGTTCACGATGATGCCGCACCGCGCATAGGTCGATTTACCGAGGCAGATGACGAGCACGTCGCGCGGCACGCGGAAATATTCGACGGTGCGGGCGAGGGCGAAGCTGTTGGGAGGGATGATACAGCAGTCGGTCTGGCGGTCGACGAAGCTGTTCGACGCGAAGTCCTTGGGGTCGACGATGGCGCTGTCGACGTTGGTGAAGATCTTGAACTCGTCCGCGACGCGCGCATCGTAGCCGTAGGAGGAAAGGCCGTAGCTGATGCAGCCCTCGCGCCGCTGCGCTTCGACGAACGGCTCGATCATCCCGTCCTCGAGCGCGCGCTCGCGAATCCACTTGTCCGACATGATGCTCATGGGCCGAAGGTCATCGCCGGGACAGCGAGGCGAGGCAAGTCACTTGATGTGGAGCACGCAGATGAGTGTGAACAGCCGCCGCGCCGTGTCGAAGTCCATTTCGACCTTGCCCGCCAGGCACTCGCGGAGGAGATCTGCGGCGTCGTTGTGGACGGAGCGCCGCGCTATGTCGATCGTCTCCAGGCCGTGCGGCGAATCGGATCGCACGGCTTTGAAATAGCTTTCGCAGATGGCGAAATAATCGCGGACGGGCCGCTTGAAGCGGGCGAGGCCGAGCCGGATCGTCTCCAGCGGCGCGCCGCTCTCGTCCTTCAGCTCGATGGCCAGGCGGTTGTCCTCGATCCGGAGCAGGATCCGGAACGGCCCCTCGTGGCCGGCTGGATCGAAATGGTTCGTTTCGAGAAGGTCGAAGATGGCGACCCGGCGCTCCTGCTCGATCTCGTCGGAGCGGCGGAGGATGGTGCGCTCGTCGAGCTCGATGTCGATGATCCGCGGCTCGCCCATGGCAAGGGTGTTAGCGAGGCCAAGTGCCTTTATCCACAGCACTTCCACAGGGTTGCTGGCTTGAGCCGTTGGCTGGAAAGGTGGAAGAAGGCGTCATGGCCGACAACATCATTCGCCTCGCCGACGCTCCGGCCCCCGAGACCGCTTCCGTCCCGCACAACATCGAGGCGGAGGCGGCGCTGCTCGGCGCGCTGATGATCGACAACCGGCTGGCCGAGGACATCCAGCTGAAGCTGCGCCCCGACCATTTCTTCGAGCCGCTCCACGGCCGGATCTACGAGCAGATCCTGAAGATGGTCGACCGCAACATGATCGCCTCGCCGGTCACGCTTCGGCCGCTGTTCGACGCCGACGAGGAGATGAAGGAGCTCGGCGGCCCCTCCTATCTCGCCCAGCTGACCGGCTCCGGCGCCGCCGTCATCGGCGCGCGCGATTTTGCCGAGCAGATCTACGAGCTGGCGCTTCTGAGGGCCCTCATCGGGGTCGGCCGCGAGATGGTCGAGAAGGCGCTCGACACGTCCGAGGACGTCGACCCGAAGGGCCAGATCGAGCAGGCCGAGTCCGCCCTCTACCGGGTCGCCGAGGAAGGCGGCGGGGAGGGGAGCGTCAAGACCTTCGCCGAGGCGACGCGGCTCGCCGTCCAGATGGCCGAGAAGGCGCTCAACACCGGCGGCGGCCTTTCCGGCCTCACGACGGGGCTCGAGACGGTCAACGCCAAGACCGGCGGCCTCCATCATTCGGACCTCATCATCCTCGCCGGCCGGCCCGGCATGGGCAAGTCGGCGCTCGCCACCAACTTCGCCTTCAACGCCGCCCAGCGCTACGTCCGGGACATGGAGGACGGAATCGCGGCGGAGAAGTCCGCCGGCGCTCCCGTCGCCTTGTTCAGCCTCGAAATGTCGGCCGACCAGCTCGCCACGCGTATTCTGGCAGAGCGCTCGGGGATCAGCTCCGAGAATCTGCGCATGGGCAAGATCAGCCAGCAGGATTTCCGCAACCTCGCCCGCGCCGCCGCGGAGCTCGAGAGCCTGCCGCTCTACATCGACGACACCGCCGGCCTCACCATCGCGGCGCTGCGCACCCGCGCGCGCCGGCTGAAGCGCCAGCGCGGCATCGGCCTCGTCGTCGTCGACTATCTCCAGCTCCTCCAGGGCAGCGGCAAGAGCAGCAACGACAACCGCGTCAACGAGATTTCGGAGATCAGCCGCGGCCTCAAGACGCTCGCCAAGGAGCTGAACGTGCCCGTGCTCGCCTTGTCGCAGCTCAGCCGCGCCGTCGAACAGCGCGAGGACAAGCGCCCGCAGCTCTCGGACCTTCGCGAATCGGGCTCGATCGAGCAGGACGCCGACATCGTCATGTTCATCTACCGCGAGGAATATTACACCGCCGCGCGCGAGCCCAAGCGTCCGATCGAGGGCGACGATTCCAAGGTCCACGACGCCCACGCCGAATGGATGCGCGACATGGAGCGCGTCTACGGCCTCGCCGAGCTGATCATCGCCAAGCAGCGCCACGGCGCCACCGGCAAGGTGAAGATGAAGTTCGAATCGAAGATCACCCGCTTCTCCGACTGGATCGACGACCAGTATCTGCCCGAGGCGCGGGGTTAGCGGAGCCGGGGCGCGGCTTCGCTCGTTGAAGGCGAAAGCCCACGAGGAAGGAGCCGCGCCATGGCCGAAGCCGAAGACGCCCCCAGACCCGACGACAAGAAGCTTCACGGCCGCGAAGGCGGCGGCGATTCGGGCGGCGGCGCCTACCCCAATCCGCACACGGGCAAGGAAGGGGAGGACGGCAACGAAGGCTGGATGGGCCATGGCGGGGAGAGCGACCAGGCCTATTACGGCCACGGCCGGCTCGGCGGGAAGGAAGTCGGCGGCAACGCCAACGCCCCGAGCGAGGCGCCCGACGACTGACCCGCAGATGATTAGGGGCCGGCTCCTCTCGAAGCCGGCCCCTCCCTCAATACGCGACACGAGGGGTCATCCCGGAGGATGACGATCGCGCTTATGCGTTGATTCGGTTGAGGAAAGGCTGAATGGGCCCGTCAGCGGCGGTTCAGTTGCCCGCCGTTCATCTGGAGCCGTTCGACGCCGCCTTGTCGGTCTTGATCTCGATCTTGTCGGGCACCTTGACGTTGATGTCGGGCGTCTTGGGAAGGCTGACGTTGACCCCGACCTTCGTCGCCTCGCGCGCGCCGCCGCTGCGCATCAGGAACCAGGCGACCCCGACGACGATGACGAGGAGGAGGATGAGGCCGATCACGCCCGCGCCGCCGCCGCCGCCGCGGCTGCCGGTGTCGATCACGGTCGTGCGCCGCCGCTCGGGCATCGGTTCGCGGATTCGGTCGTCGTCGGTCATGCGGCTCTCCCTCTCGCGCTGAACCCGCCGGTCAGCCCGCTTGTTCCTCGGTCACCGGCGCCGGCGGGGTGCGCAGGATTCGGGTCAGGCTCTCCACGGAATAGGGCTTGTGGAGCAGCTCGAAGCCGTGCCGCCCCTCCTGGGCGAGCACATGGCTGTAGCCGCTGGTGAGGACGACGCGCAGGTCCGGGCGGCGCCGGCGAAGCTCCTGGGCGAGCTCGATGCCCGTCATCCCGGGCATCACCACGTCGGAGAAGACGAGGTCGAATCCGGCGGAGTCGGCATCGATCATCTCCAGGGCCTCGCGGCCGTTGGGCGCGAGCAGCGTCTCGTGGCCGAGCTCGGCCAGCAGCTGGGTCGCGAAGGCGCCGACGTCGGCATTGTCCTCGACGACGAGGATGCGGCTGCGCTTCATCGGCGCCTCGGAGCGCCGCTTCTGCTCCTCGCGCGCAGCACGCTCCGGCGCGGCGATTCGGGGCAGGTACAGGGTGAACACCGTCCCCTTGCCGGGCGTGCTCTCGACGCGGATGTCGCCGCCCGATTGCTTGGCGAAGCCATAGACCTGGCTGAGGCCGAGGCCGGTGCCCTTGCCGACCTCCTTGGTGGTGAAGAAGGGTTCGAAAATCTGCGCCATCAGCTCGGGCGCGATGCCGCGGCCGGTATCGGCGATGGCGATCGCGACATGCTCGCCCGGCAGCGCCTCGTGCCACGGATCGGCGGGAACCTCGGGGACCGCCCGTGCGGAGATGGTGAGAGTCCCTTCGCCCTCCATCGCGTCCCGGGCGTTGACGGCGATGTTGATCAGGGCCGTTTCGAACTGGCCGATGTCCGCTTCGATGAAGCAATCGTCGCAGGCGATGTCGAAGTTCATCTCCACGCGCGAGCCGACGACGGTGCGCACCATGTCGCAGACGATCCGGACCCGCTCGGGGGCGTCGAACACCTCCGGCTTCAGCGCCTGGCGGCGGGCGAAGGCGAGGAGCTGGGAGGTGAGCTTCGCCGCCCGGTCGGCGGTGTCGGAGATGGCGTCGATGTAGCGCCGCTTCCTGTCCTCGGGCACCTCGCGCCGGCGGAGCAGGTCGACCGACGAGCGGATGATGGTGAGGAGGTTGTTGAAATCGTGGGCGACCCCGCCGGTCAGCTGGCCGATCGCCTCCATCTTCTGGGCCTGGCGGAGCTGGTCCTGGGCGGAGACGAGCTCGCGCGTCCGCTCCTCGACCCGGCTTTCGAGGGTGTCGTTCAGTTCGCGCAGTGCCTCCTCGGCGCGGCGGCGCTCGGCGATCTCGGCCTGCGCCTCCTGGAACAGGCGGCTGTTGTCGATCGCGATCGACGCCTGCGCGGCGAGGCCGGTCATCACCCGCTCCGAGCGGGCGCTGAACACGTCGGGGGTCGAATGGCCGAAGAACAGTCCGCCGATGACCTCGCCCGTGCGCGAGGTGACGGGCACGGCGAGGTAGGAGCGCACGGGCAGGTGCCCCTTGGGCATGCCGTGGTGCGGGGGATTGTGGCCGTAGCGCGGGTCCTTAGTGATGTCGCCCGAGCGGATCACGCCCTCGCCGTTGAACGTGGGGGCGAACACCTTGGTGGCGCGCGGCATTCCGAAGTCGAACTGGGACCGCTCGGCGCCGGAGAGCGTGTAGAGCATGTAGCTGCCGCCGTCGCGCTCGTAGACGTTGTAGAAGAAGGCGCCGAATTGCGCGCCGGTCAGCTCGCGGCCGGCGTCCGTCACCATCTGGACGATGCGCCCTAAGTCGAGTTCGGCGGCGATTGCGGCGCCGGTGCGGTTCAGGACCTCGAGCGTCTCCTGCTCCTCGCGGAGCGCGGCCTCGGCGCGGCGCCGCTCGCCGATGTCGCGCATCACCACCATCTGGCCGAGCACCTCGCCGCCGGGCGAGCGGAGCTGGGTCCCGAGGAAGTGGACGTCGACGATGGCGCCGTCCTTGCGCGCGCGCACCGTCTCGAGATCGACCTTGCCGCCCGCGGCAACCGCTTCGAAGATCTGCTTGGGCTCCGCTTCGGGGGCGACGCCGGGCGGCGCGAGGAACCCGAACGGGCGGCCGATCGCCTCTTCGGCGGTCCAGCCGAACAGGCGCTCGGCGCCGGCGTTCCAGCTGGTCAGCCGCCCCTCGAGGTCGCAGCTCAGGATGGCGTCGGGGGACGAAGCGGCGATCGCCGCGAGCCGCGACGTCGCCTCCACCCGCCGCCGCTCGTCCGAAGTCGCGGCGAGGATGAGGACAGTGAGCGCGACGACGGCGATGAACTGCTGCGTGCTCAGCACCGGGTCGACATGGACGTAGACCAGCGGCCCGCGCCCCGCGTCCGCGCCCCAGATCGCGAAGACGGAGGTGATGAGCAGCGCGATCGCCGCGCCGCGCACGTAGAAGGCGATCGCCGCCCAGATCAGCACCGGGAACAGGTGCCAGCCGCGAAGCCAGGGCAGCACGGCCGGATCGAACACCGCCCAGGAGAGCAGGACGACGCTCGCGATGCAGGCGGCGAAGTGGAGGCGTTCGCGGTTGCTGGTCGTAAACCGCTCGCGTGCGCCCCAGCTCAGCAGCAGCGGGGTGAGCGTCAGGCCGGCGACGGCATTGCCGAGGAACCAGTTGAGAGCGAGGCGAAGCGCGCCGTGGAGGTCGAGCGTCCAGGAAACGGCGAAGATCAAGGCAGCGATCGTCGCCGACACGGCCGCGGCTCCGGACACGCCGGCGGCGAGCCAGACGACGTCGCGGCGGGTGCGGAGCGCGAAGCCGACCCGGCCGATTTCGAGCAGGATCCACGCACCGAAGGCGTCGGCGAACGCGTTGTCGGCCGCGATCGCGATCTCCGCCCAGAGCGGCTGCTGGCTGCCGATCGTGTAGCTCGCCGCAAGCCGACCGAGGAAAATGGCGGGCCAGAGGCGCAGGCCGCCGAGGGCAAGCGCGGCGAGCGAGACTCCGAAGGCCGGCCAGACGGCCGAGCCCCCGCCGCCGATCCGGGCCCAGTGGAGCCCGAGCACCGCAAGCGCCCAGTAGACGAGGAAGAGGAGGGTGCCCTGGACGAGGAGCCGCTTCAAACGCCGTCCTTCACGCGCCGGTTAGGAGGAGGCACCGGCGAGGATCGCCGCCGCCGCCCGTGCTTCGCCGACGATGCCCGCCGCCGCGCCGGAACGCAAGCGGCGGCGGGCCGCCAGTTCACTTGGTCGCGGCAGGCGTGTCGACCTTGACGTTCACATCCGTCTTCTTGCCGCCGAGCAGCTGGCCGCCGAACAGGTAGAAGAGGAGGGCCAGCACGGCGATGACGAGGATGACGCCGACGAGGACGCCGCCGCCCCCGCCGCCGCTGTCGGTGTGGACCACGGTCGTCTCGCGCTCAACCGGGCGGTCGGGATCGGTCATTGGGGTTACTCCCTGTCGTTTCGGAGCCTCAACGCTGCCGCACCGGAGGGGTTCCTAACGCCGATCAAGTGCCAGGCGGGCGGCGAACAGCAGGAAGACGGTGCCGGTGAGGCGGTCGAGCCCCCGCACCAGCGCCGGCCTCTTCAGCACCCGCGCCAGCGGCCGGGTCGCGAGGACGAGCAGAAGGAACCAGGCGAGCCCGAGCCCGGCGTGGATCGCCGCGAGCAGGAAGGTGGTGGCGGCGACGTTGGCATGGGCGGGAATGAACTGCGGAAGGAAGGAGACGTAGAAGATTCCGACCTTCGGATTCAGCATGTTGGTCAGGAACCCGCGGCGAAGCCAGGCGGATGGGCTCGCGGCGGCGGGGGAGGGCGCGTCCCCGAACTCCGCACGGGGGCGCAGCAGGAGTTGCACGCCGAGCCAGACCAGATAGGCCGCGCCGACATAGCGAAGCGCCGTATAGGCGAGCTCGGACGCCGCGAGCAGGGCACCGAGGCCGAAGGCGACGATCAGGCCCCAGCCGAGGCAGCCGAGGCAGATGCCGACCCCGGCGAGCAGCGCCCGCCGCGGCCCCTCCACCGCCGCCGTCCGCAGCACCAGAGCCGTGTCCAGTCCCGGCGTCACCGTCAGCAGCGCCGCCGCCGCGGTGAAGGCGAGGAGGGAGGGCCAGAGCACTCCGGACCCCGTCAGCCCTGCTCGGGGAGGAAGTCCGGGACCGAGAGGTAGCGCTCGCCGGTGTCGTAGTTGAAGGTGAGGATGCGTTTGCCCGGGCCGACCTCCTCCAGCTTCTGCTTCACCGCGGCGAGGCTGGCGCCCGAGCTGATGCCGACGAGGATGCCTTCCTCACGCGCGGCGCGGCGGGCCATCTCCTTGGCGTCGGCGGGGTCGACCAGGATGGTCCCGTCGAGCACGTCGGTGTGGAGGTTCGCCGGGATGAAGCCGGCGCCGATGCCCTGGATCGGGTGCGGGCCCGGCTGGCCCCCGGAAATGACCGGCGAGAGGGTCGGCTCGACGGCGAACACCTGCAGCTGCGGCCACTCCTTCTTCAGCACCTCCCCGGCGGCGGTGATGTGGCCGCCGGTGCCGACGCCGGTGATGAGGATGTCGATCGGCGAATCGCGAAAGTTCTTCAGGATCTCCTGCGCGGTGGTGCGCACGTGCACGTCGAGGTTGGCGGGATTCTCGAACTGCTGCGGGATCCAGCTCCCCTCTATCTGCGAGGCCAGCTCCTGCGCGCGGGCGATCGCCGCCTTCATGCCGCCCTCCTTGGGCGTCAGGTCGAAGCGCGCGCCGTAGGCGAGCATCAGCCGGCGCCGCTCGACGCTCATGCTCTCCGGCATGACGAGGATCAGCTTGTAGCCCTTGACCGCCGCGACCATGGCGAGGCCGACGCCGGTATTGCCCGAGGTCGGCTCGATGATCGTGCCGCCGGGCTTCAGCTTGCCCGAGCGCTCGGCGTCCTCGACCATGGCGAGGGCGATCCGGTCCTTGATCGAGCCGCCGGGATTGGCGCGCTCCGACTTCACCCAGACCTCCGCATCGCCGAACAGGCGGTTGATGCGGATGTGCGGCGTGTTGCCGATCGTCTCCAAAATGCTGCCCGCTCTCATGTCGCCGTCTCCATCTCTTGGGTGCGGTTCAGATTGGGTGGATCGAAGCTGCGCGCAAGCCTCAGTTCGGGAAACCACCAGGCCCAGAGCAGGGTGACGGCGATGGCGCCGATCCCGCCGGCGACGACGGCGACGACCGGGCCGATCAGCGAGGCGAGGAAGCCGGATTCGGCCTCGCCAAGCTCGTTCGAGGCGGAGATGAACAGGGTCGAGGCGGCGCCGACGCGGCCGCGCATCTCATCGGGCGTGTAGAGCTGGATCAGCGACTGGCGGACGTAGACCGAGAGCATGTCGGCCGCGCCGAGCAGCGCGAGGCAGAGGAGCGAGAGCGGCATCCAGCGCGACAGGCCGAAGACGATGGTGGAGCCGCCGAACACGCCGACGGCAGCCAGCATCTTGACTCCGACATCGTGCTTCAGCGGCCGCCAGGCGAACCAGGCTGCGGTCAGCGTCGCGCCGACGGCGGGCGCTGCGCGCAGGTTGCCAAGGCCCGCGGGGCCGGCGTGGAGGATGTCGCGGGCGTAGACCGGGAGCATTGCAGTCGCGCCGCCCAGGAGCACGGCGAAGAGATCGAGCGAAATGGCGCCGAGCACGAGGCGGTTCCTGCGCACATAATGGAGCCCATCGACCATCTGCTTCCACGGGTTTCGCGAGCCGCCGATCTCGGTCCGCCGGATCGGGCGGATCAGGAACATGCAGCCGAGCGACAGGCTGAACAGGCCGCAGCTGACGAGATAGGGCGTCGCGGCCGAGATGGCGTAGAGATAGCCGCCGAGCGCAGGGCCGGCGATGGCGCCCGATTGCCACGCCATCGAGCTCATCGCGATCGCCCGCGGCAGAGTCTCGCGCGGCACGAGGTTGGGGGCGAGGGCGCCGAGGGCAGGGCCGGCGAAGGCACGGGCGACGCCGAGGAGACCGGCGACGGCGAAGAGGCTGAAGAGGGTCGTCTCCCCGTGCCAGGAGAGCCAGCCGAGGGTTGCCGCGCACAGCGCCTCGAGCCCGATGGTGCAGCGGGCGATCCAGCGGCGGTCGACCCGGTCCGCGGTCCAGCCGGTGACCAGAGTGAGCGCGAACAGCGGCACGAACTGGACGACGCCGATGAGGCCCAATTGGAGCGCGGCGTGGTGGAGGTCCATGGTGCGGCGGGCGATGTCGTAGACCTGCCAGCCGATGACGATCACCATCGACATCTGCGCCACGGTCGAGGCGAGGCGGGCGGTCCAGTAGAAGCGGAAGTCGCGGATGGCGAACGGGTGCGGGCCGGCGGCGGTCATCTGAGCCGCGCCTTAGGGGTGGGGCGCGGGGCGGGCAACCCGAAGGATCGGGGGCGCCGCGCGCCGCGCGTCCCTTCCGACTCCTCGAGTGGGGCTACTTGCCGGCCTCCGCCGGGTGCAGACGCAGGAAGCGCGCGGCGTTCTCGTAGAAAATGTCGCGCTTCTGCGCCGGCGTGAGGAACGCCGCGGTCTCGATGCCCTCGATCGCCCGCTCGATCGCCGTCGGCCACACCATCTGGTCCGATCCGAACATGATCCGCTTACCGAAGCCGGCCTCGACGAGCCGTTTGAGGTAGGCGTGGAACTCGGGCCGCGGGAACGCATAGTCGATGATGCCGGTGTCCACATAGACCTGCGGGTGGGCGTACATCAAAGCGCTCATCGCATCCGCGTTCGGCCAGCCGGCGTGCATGACGTAGAGGCGCAGCTTCGGGTGGCGCATCAGCACCTCCTCCAGCGCCAGCGGGTTCGAGAGGCGCATCCGGTAGCCGGGCGAGGCGAAATAGGAGACTCCGGGCGGGCCCGGCCCCATGTGGACGGCGACCGGTATGTCGAGCTCCTCGGCGAGCGCGTAATAGGGCTCGATAACGGGGTCGTCGGCGGCGATGCCGGCATATTGGAAGGTGAGCTCGCCCATCACCTGGAGGTCGCCCGCCGCGTGAAGTGCGCGAAGCTCCGCGATCGTCGGCAGCTTGCCGTCGCCCAAATGGAGGCCGCGGATGATGCGATCGGGCGCGGCGCGGTGCCAGTCGGCGACCTTGTCGGCGTCACCGCTGGCGACGGCGACGATATTGCGGCGCTTCAGGATGGCGAGGCTGAGGTCGCGGATTTCGCGGTCGCTCGTCGGGGCGACGATTCGGCCGGGGCAGGCGGGGGCGAGGGTGAATTCGCGCAGATACTCCTCAATGGGCTTGCGCGCGTCGCGGACCGGCCAGGTCACGTAAGGGGCGCAGATGCTGCCGCCGGGCGGCCCCATATCCGATGCGCCCATGGCATGGAGGTGCATGTCGATGATCGGCGCCGGACGGGCCGGCGGCGCCGCTCCGGCGGGCGCCGCGAGAGCGAGGCAGGAAGCGGCGATCAGGCGGTAGAGCATGCGGTTCCCCCCTCGGATGGCCGTATCAGTTCGGGGAGGCGCCAGAAAGCCCGCGCGCCTTGAGCCAGGCTTCGAGCGCGACAGGCCAGGCGTCCACGGGGAGGTTGCGGGTGCGGAAGCCGAAGCCGTGGCCGCCCTTCTCGTAGAGGTGGAGCTCGGCGGGGCGGCCGGCGCGGATCCAGCGCTCATAGGCTTCGGTGCTCCGGGTGGGAGTCACCTGCGGGTCGTCGGTCGCGGCGACGATGAAGATGGGCGGGGCCGCCGCAGTGGCGGGGCCCGCTTCGGGCGGGAGGGCCCCCGAGGCAGCCACCGCGAAGTCCGGGCGCGCGGCCGCATCGGGGGTGAGGGCGAGGTCGTACACCGTCATCGCCCCCGCCGAGGTGCCGATGACGCCCACCCGGTCGGGCCTGACGCCGTATTTGCCGGCGTTCGCCCGGATCAGCCGAAGCGCCTGCTGCGCGTCGGCGACGACGAGATCGCGGGCCGGGCGAGTGCGAAGCAGGAAGGCATCGAGCGTCTCGGGCCCGGAAGGCGCGGAGGCCCCCGGCGGCCGCACCCGATAGCGCAGAACGAACGCGGTGATGCCGCGCGCCGCGAGCCACTGCGCGACCTCGGTGCCGTCGAGGTCCCACGCCAGCGCCCGGAACGCGCCGCCGGGGAGGACGAGCATCGCGGTGCCGTTCGCGCGGCCGGCCGGCGGGCGGAAGACGGTGACCGTGGGAACAGTGACGTTGGTGACGACGTGGATCTTGCCAACCGCAGGGATTTCCGCGTCCGCCTCTTCCTCGGGGCCGGTCCAGCTCTCCGAGCCAGGAGCCGCGCCCGGCCAGAGGCGGATCACCTCGGCGGAGTTCTGGAGTGGAGGCGGCGCAGCGCCGACGAGAGCCGCGAAAGTCAGTGCCGGTGCAAGCCGGCCGAAGAGCCTGTTCGTCATACGCTGTGCTCCTCCTGTCGATCAGCCTGCGCAAGACGGCGACCGCGACAGGAGATGACCAGCCCCACGTGTCACGCCACCGCTACGAAACTGTCCAGCACCCGTTTCCGGCCCGCATGCTCGAAATCGATCTCCAGCTTGTTGCCTTCGATCTCGGCCACCGTGCCGTAGCCGAACTTGGAGTGGAAGACGCGCTGGCCGAGGCTGATGTCGGTGCGGCCGGGATTGCCGAGGCTGACCGCGGAGGCTTTCACCTCGACGACACGCGTCGGGCCGCGTTCGAAGCCGCCGGTCACCGCCCTTCGCCAGCCGGGGCCGCGGGTCTGCCCCCTCGCCACATCCGCGAACGGGTCGGCGCGTTCGGACCAGTTGGCGCGCCAGAGGCTCTCGCCGCCGGACATGGTCTGTTCGGACTGGATGTGGTCGGCGGGGAGTTCGGTGACGAAGCGGCTGGGGATCGAGCTCGTCCACTGGCCGTAGATGCGGCGGTTGGCGGCGTGGAAGATGAAGCATTTGCGGCGCGCCCTTGTGATCGCGACGTAGGCGAGGCGGCGCTCCTCCTCGAGGCTGGCGGTGCCGCCCTCGTCCAATGCGCGCTGCGAGGGGAACACGCCTTCCTCCCAGCCGGCGAGGAAGACCGTGTCGAACTCGAGGCCCTTGGCGGCGTGAATGGTCATGATCGTGACCTTCTCCGCCTCGCGCGCCTCGTCATTTTCCATGACGAGGGAGACGTGCTCGAGGAACGCGCCGAGATTCTCGTACTCCTCCATCGCGCGGGTCAATTCAGCGAGGTTCTCGAGGCGGCCCGCGCTCTCCGCCGAGCGGTCGGCCTGGAGCATCGCCGTGTAGCCGCTCTCGTCGAGGACGAGGCGGGCGAGCTCGGGATGGGGGAGTTCGGCGAGGCGCTGCCGCCAGCGGGCGATGTCGCCGACGAGGTTGCCGAGGGCGCGCCGGGCCTGGGGGGTGAGCTCGTCGGTGTCGAGGATCTGCGCCGCGGCCTGCATCAGCGGCACGCCGGTCGTGCGGGCGAGGTTGTGGATGCGGGCGACGGCCTTGTCGCCGAGGCCGCGCTTGGGGGTGTTGACGATACGCTCGAAGGCGAGGTCGTCGGCGGGCTGGGCGATGACCCGCAGGTAAGCGAGTGCGTCGCGGATCTCGGCGCGCTCGTAGAAGCGGAAGCCGCCGACGATGCGATAGGGGAGGCCGATCGCGATGAAGCGGTCCTCGAACTCGCGGGTCTGGAACTGGGCGCGCACCAGGATGGCGATGTCGCGGGCGCGGGTGCCGCGGCGCTCGGCGGCCTCGATCTCGTCGCCGACGCGGCGCGCTTCCTCCGGTCCGTCCCAGACCCCGACGACGTGAACCTTCTCCCCCTCGCTATGATCGGTCCACAACGTCTTGCCGAGGCGGCCGCCATTGTGGGCGATGAGGCCGGAAGCGGCGGCGAGGATGTGCGGGGTCGAGCGGTAATTCTGCTCCAGGCGGACGATCTTCGCGCCCGGGAAGTCCTTCTCGAAGCGCAGGATGTTGGCGATCTCGGCGCCGCGCCAGGAGTAGATCGACTGGTCGTCGTCGCCGACGCAGCAGATGTTCTTGCGCTCCTGGGCGATCAGGCGGAGCCACAGATACTGGCTCTGGTTGGTGTCCTGATATTCGTCGACGAGGACGTACTTGAAGCGCTGCTGGTAGAGCTCGAGGACGTCGCGGCGGGTCCTGAGGATCACCAGCATGTGGAGGAGGAGGTCGCCGAAATCGCAGGCGTTCAGCGCCTTCAGCCGCTCCTGGTAGAGGCGGTAGAGGAGCTGGCCCTTGCCGTTGGCATAGCCCTCGCTCTCCCCGGCATCGACCTGGTCGGGAGTCCAGCCGCGATTCTTCCAGCGGTCGATGAGGCTGGCGAGGAGGCGCGCGGGCCAGCGCTTCTCGTCGATGTCGTTGGCGGTGATCAGCTGCTTCAAGAGCCGGAGCTGGTCGTCCGTGTCGAGGATGGTGAAGTTGGACTGGAGGCCCACCAGCTCGGCATGTCGCCGGAGCATGCGCGCCGCGACCGAATGGAAGGTGCCGAGCCAGGGCATGCCTTCGACCGCGTCGCCGACGATGCGACCTACCCTTTCCTTCATCTCGCGCGCGGCCTTGTTGGTGAAGGTGACGGCGAGGATCTCGCTCGGCCAGGCGCGGCGGGTGGCGATGAGATGGGCGAGGCGGGCGGTGAGCGCGGCGGTCTTGCCGGTACCGGCACCGGCGAGGACGAGCACGGGCCCCTCGCTGGTCAGCACGGCCTCGCGCTGCGGCGGGTTGAGGCCCTGGAGGTAGCGCGGTTCGGAGGCGGGGGCGGCTTCGCTCACGCAAGGCGAGGTAGGCGAGGGGAGGGGCAGGGGCAAGGCGGAGTTCCCGCTTGAATCCGCCGCACCCGGGTGGCAGATAGCTGCGGAACAAAGGGAGGACAGTGATGCCCGAAGGCGGATGCCATTGCAGAGCTGTGCGCTACCGCATGCCAGAGGCCGCGATCCACCAGGCGCTCTGCCATTGCAGCGACTGCCGCAAGCATAGCGGCGCTCCGGCCGTGGCCTGGGCTTTGGTCAAGCGCGAGGAGCTGAAGGTCGAGGGCGAGACGAAGGAATATGCCTCGTCCGAGCACGGCCGGCGGCATTTCTGTCCGGCGTGCGGGACGGCGCTCTTCTACACGAACGAGACGGTCTTCCCCGGCGCCGTCGACGTCCAGACCTGCACGCTCGACGATCCGGATGCGGTGGCGCCGGCGATCCAGATCCAGACGGCGGAGCGGGTCGGCTGGATGGCGCGGGTGGGGGAGCTGCCGGCGTTCGAGCGGTATCCGGGCTGAGGCCGGTCAGAGCTTGCGCAGCAGGGTGATCTTCGCCTTGCCGTAGGTGCGCACCGCCTCCTCCTCGAAGCCGTCGGCCGCCACGGCTTCGTCGCGCGCCGTCTCGACGCTTGCATAGCCGCCGGCGACGAGCGGCAGGCGGCCGAGCACCGGGGCGGCGAGGCCGCTCCTGTAGGGCGGATCGAGGAAGGCGAGGTCGAGCGGGCCCGGAATGCGGGCGTGCTCGGCGGAGACGGCGAGGACGTCCGCCTCGGCGCCCAGGGCAGCAAGGTTGCGGCGGATCGCATCGAGCGCGGCCCGGTCGATCTCGACGAAGGTGCAGTGGGCAGCGCCGCGCGACAGCGCTTCGAGGCCGAGCGCCCCGGAGCCGGCGAACAGGTCGGCGACGCGCAGCCCCTCGAAGCTGCCGAGGCGGCTCGCGAGCATCGAGAACAGGGCCTCGCGGGTGCGGTCGGAGGTCGGGCGGGTGGACTGGCCGGCCGGGGCGAGGATCGGGCGGCCCCGCCAGCGACCGGCGATGATCCTCACTTCTTCACTCCTCCCCGGGACGGGGAGGGGGACCGCGGCGCACCGCGCCGTGGTGGAGGGGGCCCACGTCTGCGCTGCGGAGGCGACGGGCCCCCTCCACCACCCTTCGGAGGGTCCCCCTCCCCGTGCCGGGGAGGAGATTTGAGCATCTTCCTGAACGCCACCAGGTCGTGCTGGCGCACCTCGACGACGGCGCCGGCGGGGAGGTCGCCGAGCACGAACGGGCCGTAGGCGATGCGGATCAGGCGCGAGACCTGGAGGCCGAGATGCTCCAGCACCCGCCGCACCTCGCGGTTCTTGCCTTCGGTGAGGCGCAGCTCGATCCAGACGTTGCGGCCGGTCCGGCGCTCCATGTTGGCGTCGATCGGGCCGTAGCGCATGCCCTCGATCTGGACTCCCTGGATGAGCCCTTCGAGCTGCTCCTGGGTGACGGCGCCGAAGGCGCGGGCGCGGTAGGTGCGCTCGACCTTGGAGGAGGGGAGCTCGAGCTGGCGCTTCAGCTCGCCGTCGGTGGTGAGGAGGAGGAGCCCTTCGGTGTTGAGGTCGAGCCTCCCGACCGGCACGACCCGCGGCAGGTCCCGCGGCAGGCGGTCGTAGATGGTCGGGCGCCCGCGCGGGTCGCGCTCGGTGGTGAGCAGGCCGGTGGGCTTGTGGAACAGGAACAGTCGCGCGGGCGCGGGCGCCTTCACCGGCTTGCCGTCGACGGTGACCCCGTGGAGCGAGGCGAGCAAGGTCGCGGGCGTGTCGACCGGCTTGCCGCCGATCGCCACCCGTCCCTCCGCGATCATTCGCTCGACCTCACGCCGCGAGGCGATTCCGGCGCGGGCGAGGAGCTTGGCGATGCGCTGCGATTCGCGGGGCGGGGGCAGGGGGCGTCTCCTCGGTCCGGCCCAACGGGCGGAAATTTGCGCCCGACCGCTGGCGCGGCGGGCACCGGCCCCCATCTGGCTCGTTACGCTTGCATAACCGATCACACTCGACCGATCACACAGGGGGTCAACGTCCTATAATGCTGTTCGGCAAACGCGAAAGGGCGATCAAGCGGATCCTCGTGGTCGAGGACGAGCCGCTCGTCGCGTTCGACAACGAGCATCTGCTGCGCGAGGCGGGCTATGAAGTGGTGGCGACGGTCGACAGCCTCGCCGACGCGGTGAGGGTCCTGACCGAGGAAGAGGACGTGCACCTCGTCCTCTCCGACATCACCCTGTCGGGCGACGGAGACGGCACCGACGTCGCGAGGGCCGCGGCGGCGCGGGGCGTGCCGGTGCTGTTCGTGACCGGCGCCTGCCCCGTGGAGGCGCGGGCGCTGGCGGTCGGCTGCCTCGCCAAGCCCTATACGGACAGGATGCTGAGGAACGCGCTCGCCGCGCTCGACCGCAGGCTTCGCGGCGAGCCGGTGAAGCGGATGCCGGCGGGGCTCAGCCTCTACGAGACGGGCTGAGGCAAAAGCCCCGATTTTCGTCGGAACACCCCCGCCCGCGCCGCATTCAAGTCTGTGCCGGCCTCGTCTGGCCAGCCCTGTTTGGAGAGTAACCTTGTTCATCCAGATCCATGCCGACAACCAGGTCCCGAGCGACAACGACCGCGACAGCCGCCTCGAAGAGCAGATCCGCCAGCGCCTGGCCCGTTTCGAGGGGCGGATCACCGACGTCGAGGTGCACGTCTCCGACGTCAACGGCCCGCGCGGCGGCAATGCGGACATGCGCTGCTCGATCGAGGCGCGGGTGAACGGAATCCCGCCGGTGGCGGCGGTCGACGAGGGCAACAATGTCGACCGGGCGGTGATCGGCGCGGCGAAGAAGGTGGTGCGGGCGCTCGACCACCAGCTCGGCAAGCTTCGCGACGGCCGCGGCTGACGGAGCCGATTGCCTTGGCCCGGCCGGCGCGGCAGGAGGGGCCATGATCCGCGTCGCCAGCTACAACATGCGCAAAGCGATCGGCACCGACCGCCGGCGGCGGCCGGAGCGGACGCTCGAGGTTTTGTGCGAGCTCGACGCCGACGTCATCGCCCTCCAGGAGGCCGACCGGCGCTTCGGCACCAAGGCGAGCGCGATCCCGCCGCGGATGATCGAGGAGCTGAGCGACTACAAGCCGGTGCCGTTCGAGGCCCGCGACGGCTCGATCGGCTGGCACGGCAACGCCCTGCTGGTGAAGAAGGCGGTCGAGATCGAGCATAAGGAGCTCGTCCACCTGCCTTCGCTCGAGCCGCGCGGAGCGGTGATGGCCGAGCTCCGGCTCGGCGACGAGGCGCTGCGCGTGATCGGCATGCACCTCGACCTCTCCGGCCTCTGGCGGCGGCGGCAGGCGAATGCCATCCTCTCGCACGTCGAGCGGCAGAAGCGGCCGATGCCGACGGTGCTGATGGGGGATTTGAACGAATGGAGCGCGCGCGGCGGCTGCCTTCGCGAATTCGGCGCCCACCTCGCCTTCGCGGAATGCGGGCGCAGCTTCCATACCCGGCGGCCCGTGGTGCAGCTCGACCGCATCATGGTGACGCGCGAGCTTTCCATCGCCGAGTGCGGCGTCCACCAGAGCGCGACGGCGCGGCGGGCGAGCGACCATTATCCGGTCTGGGCGGTGGTCGAGGCGGCATGAGGAGGGGGATTTGAACCGACTGACGACAAGGCTGCTCGCGGCGCTCTGCGCGGCGTCGCTGCCGCTCCCGGCGCTTCACGCGCAGGCGGTTACCGCACCGCCTCCCGCGGCCGCGGCGCCGACCGGCACTCCGCAGCAGCGGCTGGACGCGCTCGCGGCGCAGGCGCCCGGCCGGCTCGGCCTGACCGCGATCGAGGTGGAGACGGGGCGGCGGATCGACGTCAACCAGAACGAGCGCTTCCCGATGGCGAGCACGTTCAAGCTCGCCGTCGCCGGCACCTTCCTGTCGCTGGTGGACCGCAAGCTGCTCCGGCTCGACCAGTTCTACACGCTCGACGAGCGGATGCGGGTCCGCTCGGAAGGCATCGCTACCTTCCTCCCGCACCCCGGAGTCGCGCTTTCGGCGGCGAATCTCATCGAGCTGATGCTGACCAAGAGCGACAATACGGCGGCCGACATGCTGACCCAGGCGGTCGGCGGCCCGGGCGCCGTCACCGCCTGGCTCCGCCGCTCCGGCATCGCGGGCCAGCGGGTCGACCGCGACACGGCGACGCTTATCCTGGAGGAGATCGGCATGGCGCCGGCGGCCGGCCGGAGCGCGGCGGAGACGCTTGCCACCGTCTCGCCGCCGGCGCCGTGGCAGAAGGACGTCTCCGGCCCGAAGGTCGCCGGCTTCGACGAGGACCCCAAGGACACCAGCACCCCCGAGGCGATGGCGACCCTCATCGCCAAGCTTTACCGCGGCGAGCTGCTGTCGGCGGACAGCCGCGCCTTCCTGTTCTCGGTCCTGGAGCGGACGACCACCGGAAGCAACCGCATCCGCGGCCTCCTCCCGGCGGGAACGCCCGTCGCGCACAAGACAGGGACGCTGGAGGGCATCTCGAACGACGTCGGCATCGTCACCCTGCCGAGCGGCCGCCACCTCGCTTTGGCGGTGTTCGTGAAGAGCCAGCCCGATGTTCCGGCGCGAAGCCGCCGAATCGCCGAAGCCGCCCGCGCCGCTTACGACGCCTTCGCGGCAGGGAAGTAGGGACTCAGCCGCCGGCGTCGGTGCTGTTGCCGCCGCCGTCGGGCTCCGGCTGCTCCGGGATCGGGGTCGCATCCAACTCCATCCAGTCGCGGGGCGGGAGGCGGTAGAGCATGTCCATCACCTCGAACTCGAGGCCGCCCGGCTTGTTGCTGGAGCCGTTCCACAAGGCGACGACGCCGCTCTTCAGCGCCGGATCGAACATGATCAAAGAATGGTAGCCGGTGACGCCGCCGCGGTGGGCGATGACCCGGTGGCCGGCATAATCGTAGATGCGCCAGCCGAGGCCGTAGTCGGCGGTCCGCACCCGCTCGCGGAACTTGCGCATGCGCCGCAGCTCGAGGGCGGTGGGGACTCGGGCGGTCTGCACTTCCTTGAGAACCGCTGGCGGGATGACGCCCGGAGCGAGGCCCATCTGCGCCTCCATCCAGATGGCGAGGTCCTTGATGGAGCTGTTGACCCCGCCCGCGGCGGGCACGCGGTAATAGGATTCGGTGACCTCGACCGGCTTCGAGTTGCGGCCGCCGCGATAGGGGCGGGCCCAGCTCGGCGCGGTGACCAGCGCGTTGCGGTTCATCGAGGCCGAGCGCATTCCGAGCGGCCCGAAGATGCGCTCGCGCACCGCCTGCTCGTAGGTCTTGCCGGTGACCTTCTCGACGATCTCGGAGGCGGCGTCGTAGGCGACGTTCTGATAGGCCCAGCAGGTCCCCGGCGGGCAGATGGAATTGAGCTGGGCGAGCTGCTGGCGGAGGAGATGCGGGTCCTGCCCGTCTTCGAGCTTGCTGTCGTTGGCGTGGCTGAACAGGCCGAGCCGGTGCGAGAGGAGGTCGGCCACGGTGGCGCGGCTCTCGTTGCCGCCGGGAAGCTTCAGCGTCGGGGCGTAGCGGCCGACCGGCTCGACCAGCGACAGCTTCCCGTCATGGGCGAGGAGGGCCACCATGTCGGCCGCCACGCCCTTGGAGACGGACGCCCAGCGGAAGAGGGTGTTCGGAGTGACCTTGTCGCCGCTTCCCGCGACGGTCTCGCCATAACCCTTGAGGAAGCGGATCTCGCCGTTCTCGACGACGCCGACGGCGAGGCCGATCATGCTCTGGGATTCCATCAGTCGCGAGAGCCGGCGGTCGAGCTCGGCATAATCGACGACGCTGTCGGCGGCGCGCTGCCGCTCGACGATCCGCGACAGGTCCCTGTCGCTGATGCCGACCTTCGGCGCCGTGGACGGGCCGGGGCCGTGCACCGTCACATGGGTCGCGGCCCAGGCGGCGAAGATGAGGAGGAAGAGGCCGCCCAGCGACAGGAACGCGAACTTGCGGGTCAGCGGAGGAATCCCTCGAGGTGAAACGAAAAAGCCGGGCCGGCGACGCGCGCCGGCCCGGCCTTATAGCCCGTGGGCAGGCGCTTACCAGATGCGGATGCGCTGCTCCGGCGACAGATAGAGCTTGCCGCTCGTCACGTTGAACGCCTTGTACCAGGCGTCGAAGTTGCGCACGACGTTCGGCCGCAGCTGGCCCGGCGAGTGGACGTCGGTGGTGAGCTGCTGCTGCAGCGCCGCCTCGCGCGTCTTGGTGCGCCACACCTGGCCGTAGCCGAGGAAGAAGCGCTGGTCGCCGGTATAGCCGTCGATCACCTTGTCGGGCTTGCCCTTCAGCGACAGCTTGTAGGCGTCGTACGCCACCGCGAGCCCGGCGAGGTCGGCCATGTTCTCGCCGAGCGTCAGCTCGCCGTTGACGTGGCTGCCCGGGAGCGGCTCGTAGCCCGCATATTGAGCGACGACCTTGTCGGTGCCGGCCTTGAACCGCTCGACGTCGGCGGGGGTCCACCAGTCGGAGAGGTTGCCCGCCGGATCGTACTTGCGGCCCTGGTCGTCGAAATGGTGGCTCAGTTCGTGGCCGATGACCGCGCCGATCGCGCCGTAATTGACCGCCGGGTCGGCGTACGGATCGAAGAAGGGCGGCTGCAGGATCGCGGCCGGGAACACCACCTCGTTCATCGTCGGGTTGGCGTAGGCGTTGACCGTCATCGGGGTCATGAACCACTCGCTCTTGTCGACGGGCTTGCCCATCTTGGCGAGCTGGCGCTGATACTCGAAGGCGCGGACGCGGAACGCGTTGCCGACAAGGTCGCCCGGGACGATCTCGAGCGCCGAATAGTCGCGCCACTTGTCCGGATAGCCGATCTTCGGGGTGAAGGCGGCGAGCTTGGCGCGCGCCTTCGCCTTCGTCTCGGGCGCCATCCAGGTGAGGTTGGCGAGCCGCGCGTCCATCGCCCGGATGAGGTTGTGGACGAGCTCGTCGGCCTTCGCCTTCGTCTCCGGCGTGAAGTAGCGGGCGACATAGGCCTGGCCGACGGCCTCGCCGAGGGCGCCGTTCACGGTCGCGACGCCGCGCTTCCAGCGCTCGGGGAGCTGGGGCGTGCCGGACAGCGTCTTGCCGCCGAAGTCGAAGCTTTCATCGACGAACGCCTTGGACAGCATCGGCGCGGCGGCGCGGATCGTGCGCAGCGTCAGATAGTCCTTCCACGTGTCGATCGGAGTCGCCGCGATCAGCTTGGCCGAGGCTTCGATCGCGCTCGGCTGCGAGACGATGAGGCGGCTCTGGTCGCCGAAGCCGGTGCCCTGGAGATAGGTCGCCCAGTCGAAGCCGGGAGCGAGCTTGACGAGTTCGTCGCGCGACATCGGGTTGTAGCGCTTCTCGGTCTGGCGGTTCTGGACGCGGGTCCAGTGGGTCTCGGCGAGCTGCTTCTCGAGCGCGAAGATGCGCTGGGCCCGCGCCTCGGGCTCCGAAATGCCGGCGAGGCGCAGCATGTTCGCCATGTGCGTCAGGTACTTGGCGCGGATCGGCTCGAACTTCGCCTCGCTGTAATAGTCGCGGTCGGGAAGGCCGAGGCCGCTCTGGCCGACATAAGCGACGTAGACGCTGTTGTTCTTGAGGTCCTGACCGAGGCCGATGCCGATCGGCCCGCCGATGCCGGTGCGGTTCGCCTGGGCGAAGGCGGCGGCGAGGTCGGTCTGGGTGCGGATCGCGTCGATCTTCGCGAGATAGGGCTTCAGCGGCTCGGCGCCGGCCTTCTCGATCGCCGCCTCGTCCATGTAGCTGCGATAGAGGTCGCCGATCTTCTGGGCGTTGGTGCCCTTGGCGGCCGGCTTCGCGGCGATGTCCTGGATGAGGTCGCGGGTGCGGGTGGTGGAGAGCTCGGCGAGGACGCCGGCGCCGCCCCAGCTCGACTTGTCGGCCGGGATGACGGTGTTCTTCTCCCAGGTGCCGTTGACATAGTCGTACCAGCTGTCGCCCGGGTTCAGGCTCTTGTTCATGCCGGCGAGGTCGACGCCCCAGGTGCCGAGCTGCGGCTTGCCGTTCGTCGACGCATGGGCCCCGTGGGCCGCGGCCGGCTTGGTCTGCGCGACGGCGGGCGAGCCGGCGAGCAGGGCGGCGCAGGCAACGCCGCTCAGCAGTATCTTATTGAACATAAAAAGGAATCCCCTCCACCAAGTGGTCGGGCGCCCATAGAGGGGAGTCGGGATTTTGGGAAGATGCTTTCGACGAACGGCCCGGCGCCGCGCCGAACCGTTCAGGCGCCGTCAGGCCTCGTCGCGGACGACCTCGAGGCGGACCCGCGCGTGGCCGGGGCCGACCATCGCGATCTCACGCGCCGCCGCGAGCGAGACGTCGAGGATCCGGCCGCGGGTGAAGGGGCCGCGGTCGTTGACTCGCACGAAGACGCTGCGGCCGTTGGAGAGGTTGGTGACGCGCAGCTTCGTCCCGAGCGGCAGGCTGCGGTGGGCGGCGGTAAAGGCGTGCGGGTCGAACCGCTCGCCGCTCGACGTGCGGTTGCCGGCGAGCTCGTTCCCGTAATAGCTGGCGACGCCCTCGCCGACGGCCTCGAACGCCTGGCGGACCACCGGGAGCTTCGTCTCGACGCTGGCGGCCGCGTCGTCCACGGCCAGTTCGAGCGCCTGGAGGCGCGGGCTGGTCGTCACGGTCTGGGCGGGGGCGGCGGTGGTCAGCATCGCGAGGCCGAGCGCGAATGCGCGCGCCAGAGCGTTCCTGCGAAAGCGTTGCACCATGTTTCGAAGCCCCTCAGCGTTCGTCGAGGCTGGGGCTAGAACGCAAATCCTGACGAGTCCCGTTCGTTACGGCGACGTGTTGCGACTCCGGGACGAGTCGAGGCAGTGCGGAGGGAACTCCCGGTGCGGCTCGACACGGCGCGCCGCCCCTGCCACGCTCGGGCCGATGCGCGAGAAAGAGCTCCGGCTGGCCCTCATCTGCTATGGCGGCATCAGCCTCGCCGTCTACATGCACGGCATCACCAAGGAGGTCTGGCGCCTCGCCCGCGCAAGCCGCGCCTTTCATGCGAAAGCGCCGCGGGAGAACGGGTCGGAGGGCGTCTACCGCCGGCTGCTCGAGGCGCTGGCGGAGGAGGCGGGGCTCGAGCTTCGGGTGCTCGTCGACATCCTCACCGGCGCGAGCGCGGGCGGGATCAACGCCATCTTCCTCGGCCAGGCGATCGCCAGCGGCCAGTCGCTGGATCCGCTGACCGACCTGTGGCTCGAGACGGCGGACGTCGACCGGCTGCTCGATCCGGAGGTGAGCCGGGTCTCGCGCCTCGCCAAGACGGCGGCGGTGCCCTTCGCCTGGGCGCTGTCCGCGCGGCGCGGCGGCACGGTCGAGCAGACGGTCGAGCCGGAGCATCGCGAGGAGATCCGCGCCAAGCTCGCCAATTTCGTCCGCGCCCGCTGGTTCGCGCCGCCGTTCAGCGGCCCAGGATTCACCGAGCTCCTCCTCGCGGCCTTCGATGCGATGGCGGCGGGACAGGCGGGGCCGCCTTTGCTCCCCGAGCACCAGCCGCTCGACCTCTTCGTCACCGTCACCGACTTTCACGGACACCCCGAGCGCCTCCGGCTCCACTCGCCGAAGGAGGTGACGGAGCTCGAGCACCGGCTGATGCTGTCCTTCCGCAAGGAGGCGGGGCCGGCCGCGCCGCTGGCCGAGGCTCCGGCGCTGGCGTTCGCCGCACGCGCGACGGCGAGCTTTCCCGGGGCCTTTCCGCCGTTCCAGGTCGGTGAGCTCGACTCGGTGCTGGCGCGGCGGGGGCAGGGATGGGCCGGCCGCGAGGCTTTCCTCACCCGGGCGCTGCCGCGCCACGCCGCCATCGGCGACGTCGATTCCGCGGTGCTGATCGACGGCTCCGTGCTCGTCAACGCGCCGTTCCGTCCCGCTATCGCGGCGCTGAAGAGCCGCCCGGCCCGCCGAGAGGTCGACCGCCGGTTCGTCTACATCGACCCGAAGCCCGGCGTACGCTCGGTGCGGCTGGGCGATCCCGGCGGGAGAGCGGAGGCGCCGGGCTTCTTCGGCACCCTCTTCGGAGCGCTCTCCGACATTCCGCGCGAGCAGCCGATCCGCGACAATCTCGAGGCGCTCGACGGCCGCTCGGCGCGGATCCGGCGGATGACCCGGATCGTCGAGGCGATGCGCCCGCAGGTCGAGCGGGCGATCGAGCGGGCGTTCGGCTCGACCATGCTCCTGCTGCGCCCGACTCCGGCGCGGCTCGCCGCGTGGCGCGCCAAGGCGCAGGTCGTCGCGGCGCGCGAAGCCGGCTTCGCCTACGCCGCCTACGGCCAGCTCAAGCTGGCGACGGTGGTCGAGGAGGTGGCGGACGCGCTCGCCGGCGGAACCCGGCGCGGCCCGGTGCGCGAGGCGGTGTGGGAGGCGGTGCGCGCCCGCGGCCTCACCGCCCCCGATGCGATGAGCGAGGGCGGAGTCAGCGCCGAGGTCATCCTGTTCCTGCGCAATTTCGACCTCTCCTTCCGCGTGCGGCGGCTGCGGAGCCTGTCCCGCCGCCTCGGCGAAATGGAGCAGGCGCCCGATTGCCCTAAGGAGGCCGTGCGCCAGGCGCAGCGCGCCGTCTACGCGCTGCTCGAGCGCTACGAGGAGGCCGCCGCCCGCGCGCCCGCGCCCGCCGCGGAGCGCGACGCCGCGGCCGGAATGGAGGCGCTGGCGGCGCGGCTGGGCCTGAAGGCGCTCGACGAGGAGGCCGACGCTCGGCTCACCGAGGTGCTCGCCGCGATGCCGAAGCCGGAGCGGCGGATCCTGATCCTCGCCTATCTCGGCTTCCCCTTTTACGACGTCGCCACCCTGCCGCTGCTCCAGGGCGAGGGGCTCGACGAATATCATCCGGTGAAGGTCGACCGCATCTCGCCGGAGGACGCGACGGCGATCCGCGCCGGCGGCGCCGCGGCGACCTTGAAGGGGATCCAGCTCAACAGCTTCGGCGCCTTCTTCAGCCGCGCCTATCGGGAGAACGACTATCTGTGGGGCCGCCTCCACGGCGCCGACCGCCTGATCGAGATCGTCGTCTCGGCGCTCCCGAGCGGGACCCACCTGCCGGCGGGCCTGGTCGCCGGCCTCAAGCGTGACGCCTTCCGCGCCATCCTCGCCGAGGAAAGGGGGCGCCTCAAGGCCGTGACCCCGCTCCTCGACGCGCTGGAGGCGGAGATCGGCTGAGCCGTTCGCGGTTGCGCGGGCCCCCCGCCCGCCATAAGCAAGGGGCGGGAGGCGTGATGCAGTTTCTGAAGACCCTCTTCTGGATCGTCCTCACCATGATCCTCGTCCTTTGGGGCAAGGCCAATTGGTCGATCGTCCAGGTCAAGCTCTGGGGCGGGCTCGTCGCCGACGTGCGGCTGCCATTGCTGATCGTCTTCGGCTTTCTCCTGGGCTTCGTCCCGACCTTCCTCGTCTATCGCGCGAAGCTCTGGTCGCTCCGCCGCCGGCTCGAACCGATGGAGCGCAACGCCGCGCCGGTTCCCGCGCCGGTCGCCGCCGCTCCGGTCGTGGTCGGCAACGGCGCCAACGAGCGGCTCGCCACCGACAGCGCCGCCTGGCCTTCCCAGACGTGAGGAGCCCGATCTTCGTCGCCATCGACACGCCCGATCTCGGGCGGGCGAAGACGATCGCCACCCGGGTCCGCCGTCATGTCGGCGGGATCAAGCTCGGCCTCGAATTCTTCTGCGCCAACGGCCGCCACGGCATCCACGAGATGGCCGAGCTGCGCCTGCCGATCTTCCTCGACCTCAAGCTCCACGACATCCCCAACACGGTCGGCAAGGCGGTGCAGGCGCTGCGCCCGCTCGAGCCGGCGATCCTCACCGTCCACGCCGCCGGCGGCCGGGCGATGATGGAGGATGCCAAGGCCGCGGCCCCGGCGGGGACGAAGGTGGTGGCGGTCACCGTCCTCACCAGCCTCGACGGCGACGACCTCGCCGCGATCGGAGTCCGCGGCGACCCGCACGAGCAGGTCGCCCGGCTCGCCGATCTCGCCCGCGAGGCGGGACTCGACGGTCTCGTCTGCTCGGGAAGCGAGGTCGCGGCGGCGAGGAAGCACTGGCACGACGGCTTCTTCGTCGTCCCCGGGGTCCGCCCCGCCGGCGGAGCCGCGGGCGATCAGAAAAGGGTAATGACTCCGCGCGCCGCACTCGACGCGGGCGCCTCGATCCTCGTCGTCGGCCGCCCGATCACCCAGGCCGCCGATCCGGATCGTGCCGCCCGCGAGATCGAAGCGACGCTTTAACCTAGCGCCGCTGCTTCGGCGGCGGCGGCACCGTGATCTTCACCGTCTCGCCCGAATTGCCGGGGAAGCCGGTGAACATCGCCTCGACGAGGTTCGGCACCAGCACCTGCAGCCGGTCGGTCTCCGAGCGCGCCCTGGCGGTGCCTTCGAACACCGACTTGCCGTCGGCGGTGCGCTTGATGTCCATGTCGAGGAAGCTCGTATAGACGGTGCTGACGTCGAGCTCGGTGCGGCCGAACCAGAACGGGTCGTCCCAGCCCCAGTAGAAGGGCGAGCGGTAGCGGGCATAGCCGAAGCGCGGGTAGAAGGGCCGGCGGAACCCGCCCCAGCCGCCATACCCGCCCCACGCGCCGAGGCCGAGGGACGGCCGCGTCTCCACCCGCTGGCGGCCGTGGTCGACGCCGTAGTCGAGCGTCACCATGAGGCTCGCCGTCGCCGCGCTCGGCGCCTCGCTGTAACCGAGCGCTAGGAGGTGCCGGCGGACGAGGTCGGCATATTGGCCGAACTCGATGCCGCCGCGGTCCGCCGGATCGGCGGCGCGGATGACGAAGCTCTGGCCGGTCGGCGCCGGCATCTGCTGGAAGCGTGAGACCTGGGCGGGAAAGCCGGTCGCGCAGCCGCCGAGGGAGAGAAGGGCCGCGGGCGCGGCGAGGACGAGAAGCGTCCGGGAAAGCGACATGGGTTGCGAGCCTCTTCGAAACGGAGCCGTAGCGGACGCTACAGGATCGCGGTCGGTCTCGCCACCTGCCGCTGAACGGAGGCTGAAGCGCGACGAGCCGCGTCAGGCGGCGCGGCGGCGGCGGAGCAGGGTGCGAAGGTCGTCGAGCGCGAAGGCGCCGGTCACGAAGCAGGCGAGGCCGTAG
>Ga0157369_10001684_pt1 | contig 26975 bp, 23 predicted proteins | sample C25metaG_FD_113461 | JGI IMG/M metagenome (GOLD analysis project Ga0157369, IMG submission 113461) | Corn rhizosphere microbial communities from Kellogg Biological Station, Michigan, USA - C2-5 metaG | ecosystem: Host-associated > Plants > Roots > Rhizosphere > Soil | place: USA: Michigan... | reverse complement strand
GACGAGCGCGCCGTGAGTGGGTGCGCTCTCGAGCCGGCGGGCGACCTCGATCAGGATCGCGTCGCCGGCGTCGTGGCCGAGCGTGTCGTTGATCTCGTGGAACCGGTCGATGTCGAGCAGCAGCAACACGCCGCCCGAGGAGCCGTCGAGCATCGTCGTCAGGAACGCGCGCAGGCTGTCGAGGTTCGCGAGGTTGGTGAGGCTGTCCCGCGTCGCTGCGCGGCGCAGGCTCTCGACCAGCCGGCCCTTCTCCAACGCCGCGGAGAGCTGGTCGGCGGCGGCTTCCAGCAGACGGAAATCGGATTGGTCGAACGGGCCGATGTCGCCGGAGCGGTGGTGCGCGGTCAGCAGGGCCAACGGCCGGTCCTGGCTGCCGACGGGGACCGCCATCCGGTCGGCGGCGCGCCGGGCGCGTTGGGTGACGAGGCGGCGGGCGGGACGGAGGACGCTCGCGCTCGCGGTGGTGAGGACGGAGCGGCTGATCGCATCGAGCTCCCGTTCGGCGACCTCGATGCCCTCGCCGTCCTGACGCTCGAAGACGGTGACGATAGTGGCGAACTCGGGATCTTCGCCGAGCATCGCGAGCTCGAGCGACTCCGCGCGGATGATCCGGCGCAGTTGCGTCAATGCGGGTGCCAGGTCGGACGGCTCCGCGGCGATCGGCCCGAGCTCGCGGGCGACGGCGTACAGCTTGTCGAGTGCGGCATGCCGGTCGGCGAGCCGGTGGTACATCCGGAACGCCGTGATCGACAGTACGACGAAGACCGTGATGGCCCAGACGGTGTTGACGTCGTAGGACAGGGCGCTCGCGGTGACGAGACCCAAGAACGTGTTGACCAGGTTGACGCCGACGGAGACAGCGAGCGGGCGCACGGCTTCGCGGGCGTTGAACGCGCGGTCCGCGGTCGACGCGACGATGATGACCAGCAACGCGGAGGCGACGTCGTCGGTGACGACCGCGGTGAAGCTGCCGGGCCAGGAGCTGGCATGCAGTCCTTGGCCGACATGGACAAGTGCGCGGAACACGAGGATGCCGCACGCGGTCGACAGTGCGACGAGGCCGAGATTGAAGACCTGCCGGATGATCGGCTGTCGCCGCACGACGCTGTTCGCGACCGCTGCCGCGGCCACGCGCACGCCGATGAGCGTCAACGGGCCGAAGAAGAAGAAGCCCAGGACGAGTGGCACGGCTTCCAGGTGCAGCGACCACGGCTGGCGCCGGAAGACGAACCGCATCGGCGCCGCGATCGCGATGAGGAAGAGCAGGAACAACCACCACGACGGCAGCCCGATCGAGTTGACCGGCCGGTTGCCGAGGAAGGACAGGACAAGGGCGGCGACGAGAGCCTGGACCGCACTGAGTGCCCAGATCCGTGGCTCCGGCCGCCGTTCCGGAAGTTGCGGTTGCGGGCTGGCCATCGCCTCCTCGTCAGGAACCGCCTCTTCGCGCGGAACCGCCGCACCGTGCGGAACCGCCTCACCGTCATTCCTCGTCGGGAGCAGCCCGGTGCTTGATCGGAACGTGCGAACCGAGATGACGCAAACCGCAGCGAAGACGGGCAAGGCGACGTCGGCAACGCCGATCGCGGGCGACACGTGCTGGGCAACCGCGCCGCAGATCACCGCGCCGACCCCTTGCGCGGTCGCGATGCCGGCCGCCGCGATGCCGAAGGCACGTCCGCGCACCTCACGGGGCACGGTGGCGACGAACACGCGGTTCGCGATGAGCTGCATCGCACTCAATGCGCCGACGACCAGCCACAGCACCCAGGTCACGGCGACCGGTGGATCGAACGCCGTGAGGGCGAGTACGGCGGGCATCGTCAACGCCATCGGCAACATGAACCGCGGCGCGACGTCGGGGTGGATCCACCGGCCGACGATCAGCGCTCCGATGACCGATCCGATCGGTAGCGCCGCGATCAACAAGCCGGCCGCGGTCGGTCCGCCGCCATGTGCGGCCGCGTAAGGAACCGCGATGCTCTCGGGTGCGATCGCGGCACCGACCGTGAGCCACGAGACGACGACGAGCCAGCGCAGGTAGCGGTCTTCGAAGACCACCTTGGTGCCTTGCTTGAGGTCGTCGAGAACGTCACGTCGCTCGACGGCCAGGCCTGGGCGAGAGACGACGAGGAGGCGGAGGAGCGTCGCCGACAGCAGGAAGCTCGCCGAGTCGAGGAGAATCGTCGGCCGGACTCCGATGCCCGTGACGACGACGCCGCCGACCGCGAAACCCAGCGCAACGCCAAGAATGTTCGTCGTATTCGACAACGTGGAGGCGATCGCGTACTGCTCGCCCTCGCCGACGACGTCGGGAAGCATCGACGCTCGCGAGGCGCTGAACGGCGGCTCCATGAGCGTGATCAGCGCGACGAGGACGAGCAAGACCGCGATCGGCATCCCGGGGATCGCGAGCCCCAGCACGAGCACTGCCCGGACGATGTCGCAGAAGATCATGACGTTGCGGCGGCGGAGGCGGTCGGCGTACCCGGCCAGGAGCGGCCCGCCGACGACCCACGGCAGGTAGGAGACGCCGAAGCTGATCGCCGTGAGCAGCGCCGAGTGCGACCGGTTGAACACCAGCACCGCGACCGCGACGCGCGCGAGTTGGTCGCCGAAGACGGAGAGGGCTTGCGCCACGTACATGGCGCGGAACTCGGGGTTGGCGAGGACGTCACCGAACGTGACGCGGCGAGCCGACCCCTCTGCCGACACCTATCCCTCTTGTGTGGTGATCAACGGTGCCTCAAGTGTCCCACTCGTCACGAGGCGTAACCGGGATTGAACGGAATTCGGGTGCGGCGCTGCCCGCCCCCTACCGGTGAGTAACCTGCGTTTCATGACCCGACCGCAGCGGCCGCACATCCTCGTGGTCGGCGGCGGCTACGTCGGGATGTACGCCGCGCTCCGGCTCCAGCGCCGGCTTCGCGCCGACGAGGCCTCGATCACGGTGGTCGATCCGCAGTCCTACATGACCTATCAGCCGTTCCTGCCGGAGGCCGGTGCGGGCAACCTCGAACCGCGCCACGTCGTCGTCCCGCTGCGCCGCGTGCTGCGCCGCTGCCAGGTCCTCGGCGGGCGCATCACCTCGATCGACCACGCCCGCCGGACCGCGCGGTTCGAGCCGCACGAGGGCGCGCCGTCGGACCTGTCGTACGACGTCCTCGTGCTGGCCCCCGGCTCGATCGCGCGGACGCTGCCGATCCCCGGCCTGCGCGAGACCGGCATCGGGTTCAAGACCGTCGCCGAGGCGATCTACCTGCGCAACCACGTCCTCGCCAAGCTCGACGTCGCCGCGTCCAGCCGCGACCCGGAGATCCGGCGCCGCGCGCTGACCTTCCTGTTCGTGGGCGGCGGCTACGCCGGCATCGAGGCGATGGCCGAGCTGGAGGACATGGCCCGCGACGCCATCCGCTACTACGACGGCATCGAGGCCGCGGACATGCGCTGGGTGATGGTCGAGGCGAGCGGGCGCATCCTGCCCGAGGTCAGCGACGACATGGGGCGCTACACCCTGGGCGAGCTGCGCCGGCGCGGCATCGAGGTGAAGCTCAACACCCGGGTCGAGTCCGTCGTCGGCGGGCACGCGGTGCTCGACGACGGTTCATCCTTCGACGCGGGCACCGTGGTCTGGACCGCCGGCGTACGGCCGCATCCGCTGCTCGAGGCGACCGACCTGCCGCTGGACGAGCGGCGCCGGGTCCGCTGCCGCGCCGACCTGGCGGTCGACGGCGTCGAGGATGCGTGGTCGGCCGGCGACAGCGCCGCCGTACCGGACCTGACCTCGGCCGAGCCGGGTGCGACGTGCGGGCCGTCGGCGCAGCACGCCGTACGGCAGGCGCGGCGGCTCGCCGACAACCTGGTCGCGTCGCTGCGCGGGGAGCCGCTGCGCGACTACCGGCACGCCTACGCCGGATCGGTCGCCTCGCTCGGCCTGCACAAGGGCGTCGCCGAGGTGTACGGCGTGAAGCTGCGCGGGCTGCCGGCGTGGTTCATGCACCGGACGTATCACATGACGCGGATGCCGACGGCGAACCGCAAGATCCGCGTGGTCGCGGACTGGACGCTCGCGCTGTTCTTCCACCGCGAGATCGTGTCGCTCGGTGCGTTCGCCAACCCGCGGGCGGCGTTCGAAGAGGCCGCGACGCCGGCCGACGCTTTACGCTGAGGCCACCGGCAGCGCTCGCCCGAGTAGCAGAACTGGCTTATGCAGACGACTTAAACTCGTTGACCCGCAAGGGTTTGTGGGTTCGAATCCCACCTCGGGCACAAGTTTCGACCGGCGACTTCTAGTTGCGCGAGGCGGCGCGGCGCTTGTCGTGCTCGTGCACGATCGCGCGGGCATAGCCGTGCGGCAGGTTGTGCTCGTCGCGCAGCCAGTTGACCCGCTCCTCGAACCGCAGCAGGCCGGGACCGTCTTCCAACGACGACAGCCAGGACGGGAGGTCGCGCCCCGTCGCCTCGGGGATCCTCGCCAGGAGCGACTGGTGGGTCTCCTCGGAGTGGGGCATCGACATCTGGCGCCTCCTGTGCGTTCGCGGCGGTCCCGGCTGGCTACAGCGTGCCTCAGCGGCCGGGTCAGGACAAGACCCTTGTGAGCTATGTCCGAAGCGTTAGCTCAGCCGCTCCAGCACCATCGCCATGCCCTGGCCGCCGCCGACGCACATCGTCTCGAGGCCCCACTGCTTGTCGTGGAACTGCAGCGAGTTGATGAGCGTGCCGGTGATCCGGGCGCCGGTCATCCCGAACGGGTGGCCGACCGCGATCGCGCCGCCGTTGACGTTGAGCTTGTCGCCGAACGGGTCGATGCCGAGGTCACGCGCCGACGGGATGACCTGCGCGGCGAACGCCTCGTTGATCTCGACCAGGTCGATGTCGTCGATCGTCTTGCCCGCGCGCGCCAGCGCGATCTTCGACGCCTCGACCGGGCCGAGGCCCATGATCTCCGGGCTGAGGCCGGTGACGGCGGTCGAGACGATGCGGGCGAGCGGGGTGAGGCCGAGCTGCTTCGCCTTGGTGTCGCTCATGACGATGACCGCCGCCGCGCCGTCGTTCAGCGGGCACGCGTTGCCGGCGGTCACGGTGCCGTCGGGGCGGAACACCGGCTTGAGCCCGGCCATGCCCTCGACGGTGACGCCGGCTCGCGGGCCGTCGTCCTTCTCGACGACGGTGCCGTTGGGCGTCGTGACCGCGGTGATCTCGCGCTCCCAGAAGCCGTTGGCGATCGCCTTCTCGGCGAGGTTCTGCGAGCGCGCGCCGAACTCGTCCTGCTCCTCGCGGGTGACGCCCTTGATCTGCGCGAGGTTCTCCGCGGTCTGGCCCATCGCGATGTAGACGTCGGGGATCGTGCCGTCCTCGCGCGGGTCCTTCCACGTCGTACCGCCCTCGGCCGACTTCGCCGTGCGCGCCTGCGCGTCGGCGAAGACGGGATTCATCGTCTCCGGGAGCGAGTCGCTGTTGCCCTTGATGTAGCGGCTGACCATCTCGACGCCGGCGCTGATGTAGGCGTCACCCTCGCCGGTCTTGATCGCGTGGAAGGCCATCCGCGTCGTCTGCAGGCTGGACGAGCAGTAACGCGTGATCGTCGTACCGGGCAGGAAGTCGTAACCGAGCATGATCGAGACGACCCGGCCCATGTTGTAGCCCTGCTCGCCGCCGGGCAGGCCGCAGCCGAGCATCAGGTCGTCGATGTCGTGCGGGTCGAGCCCGGGCACCTTGTCCAGCGCGGCGCGCACGATCGTGGCCGTCAGGTCGTCGGGCCGCAGGTCGACGAGGGACCCCTTGAACGCGCGGCCGATCGGGGAGCGGGCGGTGGCGACAATGACGGCTTCAGGCATGACGACTCCTCACGTGTGTCAGGCCAATGTACGGTCCCGCTCATGGAGGTCTACGACTCGGTCGCCGAGCTGATCGGCAACACCCCTCTGGTACGCCTGTCGCGGCTCGCCGCCGGGCTGCCGGCGGACGTCGTCGCGAAGGTCGAGTACTTCAATCCCGGCGGGTCCGTGAAGGACCGGATCGCCGAGCGGATGATCGACGCCGCGGAGGCCTCCGGCGAGCTCAAGCCCGGCGGAACGATCGTGGAACCGACGAGCGGCAACACCGGCATCGGGCTCGCGATCATCGCCCAGCAGCGCGGCTACTCATGCGTGTTCGTCTGCCCGGACAAAGTCTCGCAGGACAAGATCAACGTGCTGCGCGCGTACGGCGCCGAGGTGGTCGTCTGCCCGACGGCCGTGCCGCCCGAGCACCCGGAGTCGTACTACAACGTCTCGGACCGGCTCGCGCGCGAGCGGCCCGGCGGCTGGAAGCCGAACCAGTACGCGAACATGAACAACCCGCGGTCGCACTACGAGACCACCGGCCCGGAGATCTGGCGGCAGACCGACGGCCGCATCACGCACTTCGTCGCGGGCGTCGGCACCGGCGGCACGATCAGCGGCGTCGGCCGCTACCTCAAAGAGGCGTCCGGCGGCGCCGTACGCATCATCGGCGCGGACCCCGAGGGGTCCGTCTACTCCGGCGGCACCGGCCGGCCCTACCTGGTCGAGGGCGTCGGCGAGGACTTCTGGCCGGAGACGTACGACAAGACGGTGACCGACGAGATCGTCGCGGTGTCGGATGCGGACTCCTTCGAGCTGACCCGGCGGCTGGCGCGCGAGGAAGGCCTGCTGGTCGGCGGGTCGTGCGGGATGGCGGTCGCGGCGGCGTTGCGGGTCGCCGCCTCGGCCGAGCCGGGCTCGCTCGTCGTCGTACTGCTGCCGGACGGCGGTCGCGGCTACCTGTCGAAGATCTTCAACGACGACTGGATGGCCGACTACGGGTTCCTGCGGACCGGTGCGTCGGTCGAGACCGTCGGGCAGGTGCTGTCGCGCAAGGGTGCGCAGATGCCGGAGTTCGTGCACGTGCATCCGTCGGAGACGGTGCGCGAGGCGATCGACATCCTGCGCGAGTACGGCGTCTCGCAGATGCCGGTGGTGAAGGAGGAGCCGCCGGTGATGGCGGCCGAGGTGGTCGGTTCGGTGGTGGAGCGCGATCTGTTGGACGCGCTGTTCCACGGCCGGGCTCGGTTGGCCGATCCGCTGGAACGGCACATGTCGCCGCCGTTGCCGATGGTCGGCGCGGGCGAGCCGGTGTCGGCGGCGGTCGCGGCGTTGCACGACGCGGACGCGGCGGTGGTCCTGGACGACGGCAAGCCGCGCGGCATCGTGACCCGCCAAGACCTGCTCGGCTTCCTCGCCTCGTCCTGAGGCGGGCGGCGTCGCGCGCGGGAGTCGCCCGTCGCGCGGGAGTCGCCCGTCGCCCGGGCGATGTCGCGTTCGAAGCGGCGCCGTTCCAAGCGGCGCCGTCGTAAGCGGCTTCGGAAGGTGGCGCCGTGTTCCCCGAAGATCGCCGTGACTCTGCGTAGCCCGGCCCTGCACCCCTTCTGTCTACCTACGCCTCCAGTGTGTTGACTCAACACACTGGAGGCTTGAGTCCACCCCTGGTGGTGTTGAGTCAGTCTGCTGGTGCATAGGTCTCGACAAGGGGATCGGTCCGGGGCTCACGCTCTGTGATCCCGGACAAGCGCATTGCCGCAGCGTCCACATTTGCGCGCCGCCGCCGCGGCGTCCACGAAGACTCCAGCGACGCTCGCCGCGCCGAGCCGACAGCGGGCACGATCGGAGCATGTGGCTGGACGACATCGACATCGGCGGGCGAGGGATCTGCCGGCCCGCCGTCGGTCCCCTGGGCCGCGCCCTGCGTGGCGCACGACTGCAGCAGTTCCTGTCGCAGGAGACCCTGGCGAAGGTGGCCGGGGTGCATCAGACACAGGTCTCGCGGCTCGAGCTCGGGGCTCCCAATTGGCGGCTGTTCTGCCAGCTCATCAAGGCCCTCGGCGGCGAGCCGATCGTCACGGTCGAGCCGCTCGACCCCAAGCTGGAGGAGCTGAAGCGCCTTGCGGCCACGGTCTGGTAGCGCTGGTTACGCTGGCCCGATGAGTGCGGGCGAGACGGCGGGCGGCGACGGGGGACAGGCCTTCGAGACGAGGGTCATCCACGGCGGCCAGCACGCCGACCCGCGCACCGGCGCGGTCGTGCCGCCGATCTATCAGGTCTCGACCTACAAGCAGGACGGCGTCGGCGGCCTCCGCGAGGGCTACGAATACAGCCGCAGCGCGAACCCCACCCGCGACGCGCTCGAGGCCAACCTCGCCTCGCTCGAAGGCGGCACCCGGGGCCTCGCGTTCGCGAGCGGCCTCGCCGCCGAGGACACGCTGCTGCGCGCGGTCTGCAAGCCGGGCGACCACGTCGTCATCCCGGGCGACGCGTACGGCGGGACCTACCGGCTGTTCGCTCGCGTTCTCGAGCGCTGGGGCGTGGCGTGGACCGCCGTCGCCCAGCAGGACGTCGACGCCGTCCGCGCGGCCATTCGCGACGAGACCCGCGTCGTGTGGTGCGAGACGCCGACCAACCCGCTGCTCAACATCGCCGACATCGAGGTGCTCGGCGGCATCGCGCGCGACGCCGGCGCGAAGCTGGTGGTCGACAACACGTTCGCCTCGCCGGCGCTGCAGCGACCCATCGAGCTGGGCGCGGACATCGTCGTGCACTCGACCACGAAGTACCTCGGCGGCCACAGCGACGTCGTCGGCGGCGCGATCGTCACGGCCGATCCCGAGCTCGGCGACACCCTCGCCTACCACCAGAACGCGATGGGCGGGGTCGCCGGCGCCTTCGACGCGTGGCTCGTGCTGCGCGGCATCAAGACACTCGCGGTCCGCATGGACCGGCACTGCGACAACGCCGAGCGGATCGTCGCGATGCTGCGCACCCACGACGCCGTTACCGAGGTGCGCTATCCCGACAGTGATGAGGTCGCGCGCAAGCAGATGAGCCGGTACGGCGGGATGGTGTCGTTCCGGGTACGTGGCGGTGAGCAGCACGCCGTCGACATCTGCGGGCGGACGAAGATCTTCACGCTCGCCGAGTCACTCGGCGGCGTCGAGTCGCTCATCGAGCACCCCGGCCGCATGACCCATGCCAGCGCTGCGGGCTCCCCCCTGGAGGTCCCGGGCGACCTGGTCCGCCTCTCGGTCGGGATCGAGAATGTGGAGGACCTCATCGCCGACCTGCGGGCCGCCCTCGCCTGAGCCGCCTGAGCCGCCTGAGCCACCTGAGCCGCCTGAGCCGCTCGCGTCGCGCGACTCCGCGAGGCCGCGCGTCTCGGGCATCGCTACCCCGGCCGCCGTCGCGGCGGCGAGGATGCCGGCGGTCAAGGCGAACGCCGCGCTGTACGACGACTCGGCCAGCGCGCCCGCCGCGACCGGACCGACGACGTTCGCGATGTCGCCGGACATCGAGGACGCCGCGAACACCGGCCCGCCGCGACCCTCGACCACGTCGCCGATGATCGCGCCCGGCGCGACGTCGAGCAGTCCGGAGCCGAAGCCGAGCACCGCCATCGCCACCAGGAACATCGGCAGCGACTGCACGAGCGCGAGCAGGACGAACGCCGAACCCGAGATCGCGCAGCCGGCGATGAGGATCGGCCGGCGGCCGACCCGGTCGGCGAAGCGGCCGGCCGGGAGCAGTACGAGACCGTTGACGCCGGCGACGCACCAGAAGCCGATGCCGGTCCAGATCACACCGTCGTGCAGCGCCTCCTTGACGAACAGCGGAATCAGCGCCGCGCGCACGCCCATCGACGCCCACGAGTCGGCGAAGACCGTGGCGAGCGCCGCGCGGTAGGCCGGCATCCGCAGCGCCGCGCGCAGCGTCGTACGCGACGCCGCCGTCGCGGCCGCCGGGTCGGCCAGCGGCGTCGCCCGCAACGCGATAAGACCTACCGACCCGGCGACCGTGAGCGTGCCGGCGTACAGGAAGAACGGCAGCCGGATCGACGCGTCCGTGACGACGCCGCCGAGGCCGGGGCCGGCGATGCCGCCGAGCAGAAACCCGCCCTGCCACAGGCCAACGGCACGCGCGCGCTGCGCGGTCGGCACCATGCGCACGAGCAGGCTCATCGCGCTGATCGAGAACATCGCCGAGCCGACACCGCCGGCGCCGCGCAGTACGACGAGCTGCCAGTACGACTGAGCGAGGCCGGCGAGCGCGCTGCTTACCGCGACGATGCCGATGCCGGTGCCGAGGACGAGCCGCTCGCCGAGCTGGTCGATCAGCCGGCCGGCCGGGAAGGCGAACGCGATCCGCAAGAACGCGAACGCGCTGACGACGGCCGCCGCGGCCGCCGTACCGACGTGGAAGCTGCGCGCGAACAGGGGCAACGCCGGTGCGACGATGCCGAAGCCCAGCGCGACGAAGAATGCGACGACGGCGAGTACCCGGACCTCGCGCGGCAGTGCCGCCGGTGGGGCCGCTGGTGGGGCCGCTGGTGGAGCGGCCGGCGGGGCCGCGGGTGCGGCAGGGGGCACCCCGTGTTGTCGCCGCCGAGCCATTCGGTGATCATTTCATTGCGCGAACGGAAGGATTGCCGGATCGTGACGTCGAAGTCGGAGCGGGTGTCCAGGCCCCAGCACGTCACTGGATTCTCGGCGGGCGCTGGCCGCAGCGCTGGCCGTCACGCGAGCGCTGGTCGCCGGGCGGGCGCTGGCCGCCGCCTGTTCCAGCTCGCCGCCGTCGGCCTGATCGCCGGCAGCGGCACGATGCTGCTGCTCCCCGTCTCGCATGCCGTCGCCGCGAGCAACACGCCCGGCGTCCTGCAGGCCTCGTGGTTCTGGCAGTCGGCGTACGAGCAGGCCAACCCGCCGGTCGCGCCGCCGACCACGCCGCCGACCGAGCCGAGCGGCGTCCCCGACGGCGACCTCGCCGTCGCATACACCGGCGCGCAGGACAGCGCGGGCAACAAGACGCCGGCCAAGATGACGGCGATCGCGTTCGACACCGCCGGGCTCACCGCCGGCACCAGCATCCAGAGCTTCACGTTCGCCCTCACGCTCGACACGCAGCCGACCGCGACGAACTTCGCCCAGCAGGACGCGAAGATCGTGGCCTGCCTGCCGACGCGCGGGTGGCCGGCGACGCTGCCCAAGGGTGGCGACTACACCGATGAGCCGACGTACGACTGCGGTACGGCGGTGGAGCCGAAGGTCAACGGCAACGTCTACACGTTCTCGATCCCGACCATCGCGCAGACCTGGGTCGACGACCAGAACCTCGGCGTCGTCGTCGTACCGGATCCGAAGAACACCACGGCTCCGTTCCAGCTTGTGTTCTCCGGCCCCAAGACCATCAAGGCCTCGGTCGCCTACACGCCGGGGACGCCGCTGCCGACCGAGCCCCCGCCGCCTCCGCCGACCGACAACGGCGGTGGCGTGACGAACCCGCAGCCGGCGACCGGCGGCTCGGTGCCGGGACCGGTCACGTTGCCCGGCGGTACGACGTCGGCTCCGCCGGCCTCCGCGCCGGTGCTCGCCTCGCCGACACCGACCGTGTCGGCCACGCCGGTCGCGGCGATCCGGCCGGCGTCGTCGGCGCCGTCGGCCGGCTTCTGGCTGGCCGCCGCGATTCTCGGCGTGTTCATGTTGCTCGTGTCATTGGTACTCGGTGATCCGGCCTCGCCGGTCGCCGTGGGGGGCCGCAGCAAGCTCGACAACGTCCTGCGCGAGCGCGGGAGCGATGCGTTCACCGTTCGCCGCGACTGACGCCCACCCCAGGAGCCTGATGATGACCGACCCCCGCATTACTGCCGGCCGTAGCGGCGCCCGCCGCACCGCCACCCGGTTGGCCGCCGGGCTGCTCGCCCTGTCGGCACTGACCGCGGCCTGCGGGCTGAAGCCGGACGCGACGCAGTCGCTGAAGGCCAGCGGGACCGCGGGCGGCGCGGGCGGTGCCGGTGGCGGCGGGGGCGTCAACGGCGGCGGCGGCAACGGCAACGGCAACCTCCCGGGCGCGGTTCCCGGTGGTGGCGGCGGGAGCGTCCCCGGGGTCGGCGGCGGCGGCGGTGGCGGCGGCACCGGCAACGGCAACGGAGGGACGAACGGCGGTGGCGGCACCGGGAACGGCGGCGGCAACGGCGGTACGACGAACGCCGGCAACGTCGCCTGTGGCACGCCGCACGGCGGCGACACGACCGGCGTCAGCTCCAGCCACATCAACATCGGCGTGCACGCGCCGCTGACCGGCACCGGCACGCCGTTCCCGAACAACTCCTTCGCCGCGGGCGCGGGCACCTTCTGGAAGCAGCCCGGGCACACGGTGTGCGGCCGCACGGTCATCTCGGAGATCCAGGACGACCAGTACACGCCGACGCATGCCCACCAGGTGTGCGAGGCGATGGCGAAGCGCGACTTCCTCGTCGTCGGCGGTGGCGGCACCGACCAGATCCAGGCGTGCGCGACCGACGCGGTGATCCAGCAGAACCACGTGCCCTACCTGTCCGCCGGCGTCACCGACAACGGCCTGACCAGCCTGTCGAACTACTTTGCCGTGTCGCTGACTTACCAGCAGCAGGGAACGCTCGTGCTGAAGAACGCGCAGCAGCAGGGCATCGCCACACCGGCGGACTCCAACCAGCCGTCCGACAACATCCCGGGCGCCAAGGCGAAGTGGGCGATCGTCACCGCGAACAGCCCCAACTTCATCGGTGCGCGCAAGGGCATCGAGGCCGCGCTCACCGCGGCGCACATCGCCTACAAGGAATACAACCGGGACCAGAACAGCAACTACCAGGGCGACGCCACGCAGTTCGGCCAGTCGCTCGCCCTCGACGGTTTCAAGACCATCTTCATGGACGCAGCGCCCGGGTACTTCGTGTTCAGCGTCGCCGGCTACTACAAGCAGCCGGGCGCCGTCGGCTACTGGGTCGGGCCCGGCGTCACCTACACCGAGATCACCGTCGCGCAGTACATCTGCCAGCAGAGCGCCAACGCGATCAGCGGGCATGCGTACTTCCTCGCCCCGGCACCCGGCGTCGACAAGGCGACGGCCGACTTCAAGCAGGCGTACGGGTCGACGTACGACGACATCGAATGGGCGCTGTGGGGCCTGTCCAACGACTTGTGGAACCTGCTGAAGAACGCGAGCGTCAACCTGACCCGGGCGAACTTCATCGACGCGAGCGAGCACGCGACCATCCCGTCGTTCCCCTACGTCCCGGTCGACTTCCGTGACCACGGCGGGCACTTCGGCGGCACCGGCGCGTGGGCGCAGAAGGTCAACTGCGCGGAGTCCGAGCCGGGGCAGAGCGAGGCCGGCGCCTGGGACACGGTGGGCAGCTCGTACCTGCGGCTGTTCTGATGCACGTCGTCGCGGACACGTTCAGCCCGCAGCTGCATCTGGTCACGCCGCTGATCTCCGGCCTGGCCAATGGTGCGGCGTACGGGCTGTTCGGCCTCGGCCTCGTCCTGCTCTACAAGAGCAATCGCATCTTCAACTTCGCCCAAGGTGAGTTCGCGACGGTCGCGGCGGTCGTCGCGTTCATGTTCGACCGCGGCATCGGCTGGCTGCCGAAACTTCCGTACTTCATCGCCATCGCCGTCGGCGTGCTCGCCGCGGTGCTCGTAGCGATGGCGACGGAGCGCGTGGTGATCCGTCCGCTGTTCCACCGGCCGCGCGTCGTGCTCGTCGTCGCGACCGTCGGGGTCGCCCTGTTCCTGATCGGGATCGAGGGCCTGCTGCCGTACCCGCAGACCGCATCGATGCGCACGATCAGCGACGCGTTGAGCGTGAAGTCCTACCTGACCCAGATCGATGGTGTCGTCGTCCTCGATCAGGACGTGGCGAAGTTGATCGTGCTCGCCGCTCTCGCCGTCCTCGCGTACCTGTTCTTCCGCCATACGGGCACCGGTACGGCGATCCTCGCGGTGAGCCAGGACACGACCGCGGCCCGCGTCGTCGGCATCTCGGTCGAGCGGGTGTCGATGGTCACGTGGGCGATCGCCGGCTTCCTCGGCGGCGTCGCCGGCGTGCTGCTCGCGGTGCCGCCGTCGGGCAGCGTCACACCGGGCGCGTTCACCGGGCTGACGTTGACGGTCGCGTTCTCCTCCGCGGTGCTCGGCGGGATGACCAGCCTGCCGGGCGCGTTCGTGGGCGGCATCCTGCTCGGCCTGATCGAAGCGTTCGCCAACGCCGACCACTCGTTCGTGCCGGGGCTGAACAACCTGCCGGCGGCGCAGTCGGAGGTGGCGGTCGCGGTGGTGCTGTTGCTCGTCCTCCTCATCCGGCCGCGCGGCCTGCTCGGGCAGGAGGCCTGAGTGGCAGCGCAGACCGAAGTGTTCACCGGCTTCCAGCCGGGGCCGCACGCCGACCGCGTCTCGGCCGGCGGCTGGATGCTGCGCGCCGCCGCGCTGCTGCCGGTCCTCGCGCTCGTGCTGGTGCTGCCGGCACACTCCGACGATTGGGCGAACAACGCCATCTACGCCGCGATCTTCGCGATGGTCGGCCTGTCGATGAACGTCCTGGTCGGCTACACCGGGCAGATTTCCCTTGGCCAGCAAGCCTTTCTCGGCATCGGTGCGCTGACGGCGGCCAACGTCGTCAACACCGGTACGGCGGCGGCCGACCCGTTCACCTTCGCGGTCGGAATCGTCACCGGAGCGCTGGTCGCCGCAGGTGCGGCGGCGGTGCTCGGCGCGATCGCGTTGCGCATCCGTGGGCTCTACCTGGCGTTGGTGACGCTGATCTTCGGCAGCGTCACCGCGGACGCCATCTTCACGATCCCGTCGCTCAATGGCCATGACGCGGGGGTTCCGGCGTACCGGCCGACGGCGCTGCAAGGGAACTTCGCGTTCTACCTGTTCGCGCTCGCGATGGTCGCGGTCTGCATCTACGTCGACGTCTGGATCCGGCGGAGCAAAGTCGGTCGCGGGCTCATCGCGTTGCGCGACAACGAGTTGGTCGCGTCGGCGTTCGGGATCAACGTGCTCGGCTACAAGCTGCTCGGCTTCGTCATCTCGGGTGCGATGGCCGGGCTGGCCGGCGGCGTGTTCGCGTTCCGGTCGCAGGCGTTCTCGGACAAGGACTTCACTTCGGCGGCGGGATTCAACCTCGCGCTCATCTTCGTCGTCATGGTCGTCGTCGGCGGGCTCGGTAGCCGCGCCGGCGTCATCGCGGCGGCCGCGTTCTTCGCGCTGCTGGACCCGTTGCTGACCGGCTTCGCGCACCACACCGGCTGGTTGAGTTGGTACACGGGGCACAAGCAGTACATCCAGAACGTCATCGGCGCGGGGCTGCTGTTGCAGACGGTCATCTTCAACCCGGGCGGCCTCGGACAGGTGTTGCGACCGTTCACACAGTGGTTCGGCGGCAAGCGCTTCTCGCTGCACGACGAGGGTGACGCGGCCGCCGCGGCACTGGGGGGTGGCGGCGACAATGTCCGTGCTTGAAGTGCACGACCTGACCATCCGGTTCGGCGGCCTCACCGCGATCGACAACCTCAGCCTCTCGGTGGACGAGTGGGAGATCGTCGGGCTGATGGGCCCGAACGGCGCGGGCAAGACGACGGCGTTCAACTGCATCACCGGCTTCTACAAGCCGAACGCCGGCCGCGTGCTCTACCGGGGCGAGGACGTCACGCGCGTCCCGCCGCACCGCAAGGCCGCGATGGGCATCGGCCGCACGTTCCAGAACGTCGGCATGGTCAAGTCGGAGACCGTGCTGGAAAACCTGCTGACCGCGCAGCACACGAAGGCCGGTTACAACCCGTTGCAGGCGCTCGCCGGTGCATCCGCCGTACGGCATCGGGAGAAGGAGCTCGCGGCACACGCCGATGCGATCCTCGAACTGCTCGGCCTCACCGCGTTCCGGGACCGCCGGCTCGGCAGTCTTTCGTACGGCACGTTGAAGTTGCTCGAGCTGGGCTGCGCGCTCGCGAGCGACCCGGACCTGCTGCTGCTGGACGAGCCCTCGAGCGGGATGGGGCCGGAGGAGTCGCACGAGCTCGGTGAGCGGTTGCTCGCGCTGCGGCAGGCGCTCGGGGTGACGATGCTGCTGATCGAGCACCACGTGCCGCTCGTCGCCGCCGTCTGCGACTACGTCTACGTGCTCAACTTCGGCAAGCTGCTGGCCGAGGGCGACCCGGACCACGTGCGCAACCATCCCGAGGTCGTCGCGGCGTACCTCGGCGGCGAAGCGCCGGAGGCGCTCGAGCAGACCGAGGCGCCCGCAGAAGACGCCGCGGCGATCCCGGCGAAGCCGCGCCGGCCGCGGGGCGCGAAGAAGGAGGCGTCGTGACCACGCCGCTGCTCGAAGTCGAAGACTTGCGGGCCGGCTACGGCAGCGTGCCGGTGCTGCAAGGTGTGTCGTTCGCGGTCGCCGAGGGCGAGACCGCGGTGATGTTCGGGCTCAACGGCGCGGGCAAGTCGACCACGGTCAACACCATCGCCGGGCTGCTCAAGACCTGGGGCGGTCAGGTCCGCTTCGACGGCCAGGTCATCACGGGCCTGTCGGCCGCGGAGATCGTCAAGCGCGGCGTATCCCTGTCACCGGAGGGCCGCAGAGTGTTCCCGCAGCTCTCGGTGAAGACCAACCTGGAGCTCGGCGCGTGGACCCGCCGCAGCGTCCAGAAGGAGCAGATGGCGCGCGTCTTCGGCTACTTCCCGCGGCTCGAAGAGCGCGTCGACCAGCTCGCCGGAACGCTCTCCGGCGGCGAGCAGCAGATGCTCGCGATCGGCCGGGCGCTGATGAGCAAGCCGCGGCTGCTGCTGATCGATGAGGCGTCGCTCGGCCTGTCGCCGAAGCTCACGCAGACCGTCTTCCAGGTCGTCAATCAGATCAACGACGACGGTACGACGGTCGTCATCGTCGAGCAGAACGTCGGCGTCCTGCCGTACGCCGATCAGGCGCTAGTCATGCAGAAGGGCACGATCACCTTCGACGGCCGGGGCAAGGAACTGCACGAGACCGGCGATCTGCGCGCCGCCTACCTCGGCTAACGAATAGCGCAATCGTCACTCAGCGCGCGAGGGTCTCCGCGACCTCGGGGCGGCAGACCCGGCACGGCCGCAACTCGGCGGCGCCGGCCTCGGCGAGCGTCAGGTAGCGGACGTCGACGCGGCCGTCGACCAGCCGGCAGTCCGGGCGGTGGTACGACGTACCGCCGGCGACGTACAGCCCCGCGGCGCTCGCCGGCGCCGCGGTGTCGGAGCTGCCGCGACCGACCGCGTCGACCAACTGGTCCAGCTTGGCTTCCAACCGCGAGCGGTCGACCCGCGCGTTGTGCACGATGACCAGCGCCGCGCCGAAGACGACGAGCGCGAGACCGAGCAGGCCACCGGAGAGCAGCCACGGCAGTTGCGCACGGATGTCGGTGACGCCGTTGACCTGACCGCCCGCCCCGGCCGCGCCGTTCCAGCCGATGCCGATGACGATGAGGCCGACCGCGATGACGACGAGCCCGAGCCCGCCACCCCACGCGGCCGGGCGCAGCGCCGGGAGGCGCATCCGCCGCGGAGCAGCGTCCGCCGATGAAGAGGCGTCCGGCAGCGAGAGCCGTCGCCGTCCCGATCGAGCCATCTGCGCTCACCCTTCGGCCGGAAACACTGCAGGTGATCTTCGCGCTCATTGTGCGCCACTCCTGCTCGCGTCCACGACTTGGGTGTGGGCGCCAGGCCTAACCAGCGCGGGCGGTCCGACCGCGGCGGGCGCGGAGGTAGTCGCTCACGACGTACTCACCGAGCCGGTCCGCATCGGAAGCGAAGACCCGGCCGCCGTTGCGATGCGCCACCGACTCCACGAACCGCACCAGCCCCGGCTCGTCGTCCAGCATGAAGATGTTGATCGTCGCGCCGCGCCGCGTGATCCGCTCGACCTCGGCCATCGTCACCGCGAGCGTCTCCGGATGCGTCGGCCAGTCGAACCACGCACTCCCGTCCGAGAGCAGGTGCGCGGTCGGCTCGCCGTCCGTCACCACCAGCACCACCGGCTCGGCGTCCGGATGGCGCGCCAGGTGGCGCGACGCCAGCATCAACGCGTGCTGCAGGTTGGTTCCCTGCACCATGTCCCACGACAAGCCGGCCAGCTCACCCGGCTGCAGCACCCGCGCGTACTTCGAAAAGCCGATGACCTGGATCGCGTCCTGCGGATACTTGGTCGCCACCAGCGTGTGCAGCGCCATCGCGGTCGACTTCGCCGCGGCCCAGGTGCCGCGCAACGCCATCGAGTACGACAGGTCGACCAGCAGCGCGACACAAGCGCCGGATCGCCGTTCGGTCTCGACCACTTCGAAGTCGTCGACGTGCAACCGCAACGGTGCGCCGCGCTCGCCACGCACGACCGCGTTGCGCACCGTGCGTACGACGTCGATCGGCTGCTCGTCGCCGAACTCCCACGGGCGGGTGGCACCGGTCGGATCACCCGCGGCGCCGGCGTCGTGCATCTCGTGGTCGCCGCGTCCTTCGGCGTGCAGCTTCGCGAAGATCCGACGTAACGCGTTCTCGCCGAGCCGGCGCAACCCGCGCGGCGTCAACTGCAGCTCGCCTTCGTTGCGCTGCATGAATCCCTGCCGCTGGAGCTCGCGTTCGAGCCGCCGCAACGCTTCGAGGTCGTCCACGGCATTGCGGCCGAGCGCGCGTTGCAACAGCTCCGGATCGACGTCATCGAGCGAAGCGCCGGCGTAGTTCTGCGACAGCGCGGCTTCGAGCTCGTCCAGGTCGGCAACCTCTTCGAGCGCCGTCGTCGCGTCGCCCAAGCCGAGCGGGGTCCCGCCGCGCATCTGCTCGCGCCCGCTCCAGTCGAGCTCCGGCCGCCGCGCCCGCAGCGCGTCCGCCAGCCGGCCCATCTCGTTCGCGAGCCCGGCGTCGGACATCGCCTGCATCATCAGCTCGGCCAGCTCGGCCTGCTGCTCCGCCGAGAGCGAGTTCATCAGCCGCTGCGCCGCCGCGGCCCGCCGCGCGAGCGAGTCGACCAGCTCCTCCAGCGTCTGCGGGTTGTCCGGGAAGAACTCGCCGTAGCTCTGCATGAACGACGCGAACTGCTCGCTCGTGTCCTCGCCGCGCGCATCCGCGTCGAGCATGTCGTTGAGGGCTTGCATCATCTCTCGCACGCGCGCCATCGCCTGCGGATCGGCGGACTGCAGTGCGTTCTTCATCCCGCGGAACTGGCTGTCCAGCACCTCGCGGCGCAGCAGCTCCTGGATCTCGTCGTACGCCGCCCGAGCCTCCGGCGAGCGCCATTCGTAGTCGGTCAGCTCGCGTACGGCGCGGGCCGTGTCCGGCGGCAGTGCGTCGAGCCGGGTCTCGGCGAACCGCGCGTCGTCCGACGGATCCGGGAACAGCGCGGACCGCTCGGCGGCGAGGGCGCGGTCGAGCAGCTCGCGGATCTCTTCGAGCGTCCCGTCGAGCCGGCCGGCCCGCCGGGCCGACCGCTGCCGCTTGCGTACCTCGCGGAGCAGGTCGTCCAGCCCGCGCCGCGAGCCGAGGCCCTGGCGCATCAGCCGGCGCATCGCCTCGGCCGGCGTCATCCCGCCGAGGACATCCTCGCCGATCTCGTCCAGCGCGTCGGTGACGTCGTACGGCGGCGCGAGCGGATCGGATCCGCCGCGCCACTCGCCGTACCGGGCGCGCGTCATCGCGACCCGTACACCACGCGGTCGTCCACGGTCTCCTTGGACAGACGCCGCAACAGATACAGACCTTCGAGCGCGAACTCGACACCGGCCGCGGCCAACCCCGGCGAGTCGACGTCATCGATGCCCAGCGCGGCGAGGATCTTCGCCAGCCCGTCGACCCGGCCGATGTCGGCGAGCAGCGAAGCGGCGGCGACCAGCTCGCCGGTCTCGACCATCGAGCCGTCGTCGAACCGCGACACCAGACCGCTCAGGTCGACCGTGCCGAGCCGGGCGCGGAAGGTGTCGGCAGTCGCCCGCCGCAACAGGTGTTCGAGCACTTCGGCTTCGCGGCCCTCCTCCGACGACTCGAACTCGACCTTGCCCTGGATCGCCGGCACGATCGCCGGCAGGTCGGCGATCCGCGCGACGGCGGAGTCCTCGCCGGTCAGCGCCGCGCGACGTACGGCGGAGGCCGCGACGGTCTCGGCGGCCGCGACGGCGAACCGCGCAGAGACACCGGAGCGCTGGTCGACGGCCGGCGACTCGCGCACATGCCGGGCGAACCGCGCGACGACCTCGACCAGGTGATCCGGCAGCGCCGCGGAGACCGCGTCGGGACCCCAGCCGACGACGGCCTCCTGCGTGATCAGCCGCAGTTCGTCGTCCAGCGTCAGCGGATAGTGCGTGCGCACCTCGGCGCCGAACCGGTCCTTGAGCGGCGTGATGATCCGGCCGCGGTTGGTGTAGTCCTCCGGGTTGGCCGACGCGACCAGCAGCACGTCGAGCGGCAGCCGCAAGGTGTACCCGCGCACCTGGATGTCGCGCTCTTCGAGCACGTTGAGCAACGCGACCTGGATGCGCTCCGCGAGGTCGGGCAGCTCGTTGATCGCGACGATGCCGCGATTCGTGCGCGGCACGAGCCCGTAGTGCACGGTCTCGGGGTCGCCGAGCGTCCGGCCTTCCGCGACCTTGATCGGATCGACGTCACCGATGAGGTCGCCGACCGAGACGTCCGGCGTCGCGAGCTTCTCCGCGAACCGCTCGTCCCGCGGCTTCCACGCGACCGGCGTCGCGTCGCCCTTCTCGGCGACGAGCCGGCGGCAGCGGGTGCACGTCGGTGCGTACGGGTGGTCGTTGATCTCGCAACCCGCGATCACCGGCGTCTGCTCGTCCAGCAGCTGCACCAGCGTGCGGATCAGCCGGGTCTTGCCCTGGCCGCGCTCACCCAGCAGGACGATGTCGTGGCCGGCGAGCAAGGCCCGCTCGACCTGCGGGAGCACGGTGTCGTCGAACCCGACGATGCCGGGAAAACGGTCTTCGCCGGCGGCCATCCGGGACAGCAGGTTGTCGCGCAGCTCGGCCTTGACCGACTTCTGCCGGTGGCCGGACGCGCGCAGCTCGCCGAGGGACTGGGCACGCGGGGCCTGGGCACCGGGGTCAGGGGAGGCGTTCATCAACCCACCGTACGTCGGCCAGGCAGACTGTCCGCATGGCACGATTCGGCGCCGGGCTGGCGGAGGACGCCGACCTGCTCGTCGCCGCGGAGTCCGCGGCCGGGCAGGCGCTCGCGCCGCTGGCCGGGCGCACGCCGGATCTCGCGCTGGTTTTCGTCTGCGGTGCCGACGACGACGCGGTCGCGGCCGCCGGCGAGCGGGCCGGCGCACTCACTGGCGCGCGCTCGATCATCGGGTGCTCGGCACCGGGCGTCATCGGCGGCGGTACGGCGGTCGAGGCCGCGTCCGCGGTCGCGGTGTGGTGCGCCGTGCTGCCCGATGTGCACGTGCGCACGTTTCACCTCGAAGTCATGCCGTCGGTGGAGGGCATGGCCGTCGTCGGGCTGCCGGAACGCCAACCGGACGACGCCGTCGCCGTACTGCTCGCGGACCCGTGGTCGTTCCCGATCGACGGCTTCGTCGAGCGGTCCAACGACTCGCTCACCGGCCTGCCGTTCATCGGCGGGCTCGCGTCCGGGCTGCACGGCCGCGGCTCGACCCGGCTCTTCCTCGACGGCGACACCCTCGACCGCGGCGCCGTCGGCGTGATGCTCGGCGGCCCCGTCGGCGTCCGTACCGTCGTCAGCCAGGGCTGCCGCCCGGTCGGGCCGGAGATGACGGTCACGGCCGCCGACGGCAACGTGCTGCTCGAACTGGCCGGCGTCTCCGCCGTCGCGAAGCTGGAGGCGCTGCTCGCCGACCTCGAGCCGGCCGACCAGGCCCTCGCGTCGAGCGGTCTCGACATCGGCATCGCGATCGACGAGTACGCCGACGACCACGGCCAGGGCGACTTTCTCGTCCGCGGCATCGCCGGGGTGGACGAGTCGCGCGGCGGCCTGATCGTCGGCGACCTCGTACCGGTCGGCCGCACCGTGCAGTTCCAGCTGCGCGACGCCGCGGCCGCCGCGACCGACCTGCATTCGGTGCTCGCGCGGTTCCGGGCCGGCAACACCCTCGACACGGTCGAGGGCGCGTTGCTGTTCTCCTGCAACGGCCGCGGCGGCGCGCTGTTCCCGGATTCCGCGCACGACCTGCTCGCCGTACAGAAGGGTCTCGGTACGGCGGACATCGCCGGGTTCTTCGCCGCCGGGGAGATCGCGCCGGTCGGCGGGCGCAACCACGTGCACGGCTTCACCGCGGCGGTCCTGGCGTTCGGCTCCGGCGCCAACGCGGACCGAGGGACGAGAATCGCCCCGTGACGACCACGCCGTACGTCGGCCTCGCCGAGATCAGCGCCGCCCGCGAGCTGCTCGACGGCGTCGCCCGCCTCACGCCGGTCGAAGGATCGCGGCCGCTGTCGGAGCGGGCCGGCGGGCCCGCGCTGCTCAAGTGCGAGAACCTGCAGCGCACCGGCTCGTTCAAGATCCGCGGCGCCTACGTCCGCATCGCGCGCTTGTCAGCAGAGGAACGCGCGCGCGGGGTCGTCGCGGCCAGCGCCGGCAACCACGCGCAGGGAGTCGCGCTCGCCGCGTCATTGCTCGGCACGTCCTCGACGGTCTTCATGCCGAACGGCGCGCCGCTGCCGAAGGTCGAGGCGACCCGCGCGTACGGCGCCGAGATCCGCTTCGCCGGTGTCACGGTCGACGAAGCGCTGGCCGCTGCGGCGCGCTACCAGGAGGAGACGGGTGCGGTGCTCATCCACCCGTTCGACCACCCCGACATCGTGGCCGGGCAGGGCACCGTCGGGCTGGAGATCCTCGAGCAGGCGCCGGAGGTGCGCACGGTCGTCGCGAGCGTCGGCGGCGGCGGGCTGATCAGCGGAGTCGCCGCGGCGATCAAGGCCGCCCGCCCCGACGTACGGATCGTCGGCGTCCAGGCGGCGGGTGCCGCGGCCTACCCGGCGTCGCTCGCGGCCGGCCGGCCGACGGCGCTGTCGAGCATGGCGACGATCGCCGACGGCATCGCCGTCGGCTGCCCCGGCGACCTCACCTACCGGATGGTGCGCGACCTGGTCGACGGCGTCGTCACGGTCTCGGAGGAGGCGCTGTCGCAGGCACTGCTGCTGTGCCTGGAGCGGGCCAAGCTGGTCGTCGAGCCGGCCGGTGCGGCCGCGGTCGCGGCGGTGATGGATCAGCCGGAGCTGTTCGAGCCGCCGGTCGTCGCGATCCTCTCCGGCGGCAACATCGATCCGGTCTTGCTGCTGCGGGTGCTGCGGCACGGCATGGCCGCCGCCGGCCGCTACCTGTCGTTCCGGCTGCGGATCCCCGACCGGCCGGGCGAGCTGGCGAAGCTGCTCGGCGAGCTGGCCGCGTCGGAGGCCAACGTGCTCGACGTCGAGCATCTGCGGACCGGCCCGAAGCTGCACCTCGACGAGGTCGAGGTCGCCGTACAGCTGGAGACGCGCGGGCCGGACCATTGCGCGTCGGTGCTCGCGCGGCTGCGCGAGGTCGGCTACCCGCTCGATCTCGACTGAGCCGTCAGGCGCCGTACGGCTTGACGTCCATCAGCTTGACGGTGATGTCGCGGCCGTTGGGCGCGGTGTAGGAGACCGAGTCGCCGGGCTTCGAGCCCGTGAGCGCGACGCCGAGCGGCGACTGCGCGGAGTAGACGGTGATGTCGCTGACCGCGGCCTCCTCGCGCGAGCCGATGAGGAACGTCTCCTCGTCGCCGTCGGCGAACGCGACCGTGACGACCATGCCGGGACCGGCGACACCGGCGACCGCGGCGTCGGGCTGGCCGACCTTGGCCTCGCGCAGCAACTGGGTGAGCTGGCGGATACGGGCCTCCATCTTGCCCTGCTCGTCCTTGGCGGCGTGATACCCGCCGTTCTCCTTGAGGTCGCCCTCGGCGCGGGCCGCCGCGATGCGCGCGGTGATCTCCGTCCGCGCCGGGCCGGACAAGTGGTCGAGCTCGGCCTGAAGCCGGTCGAAGGCCTCTTGGGTCAGCCAGGTCACACCCTCACTCATGACTCATGAGGCTACCCACGGAACAATGCTCAATGTGTCCGACGAGAGGCTCCGCCTGCTGGCCGTCCATGCCCACCCCGACGACGAGGCGAGCAAGGGCTCCGCGACCGTCGCGCGCTACGTCCGCGAGGGCGTCGAGGTCCTGATCGCGACGTGTACCGGCGGGGAGCGCGGCTCGATCCTCAATCCCGCGATGGATCGGCCCGACGTGGTCGCCAACCTCGCCGGAGTGCGCCACCACGAGATGGAGCGCGCGATCCAGATCCTCGGCGCGCACCACGCGTGGCTCGGCTTCGTCGACTCCGGCCTGCCCGAAGGCGACCCGCTGCCGCCGCTGCCCGAAGGCTGCTTCGCGCTCGAGCCGCTGGACGTGGCGGCAGAGCCGCTGGTGCGCATCGTCCGTACGTTCCGCCCGCATGTGATGACGACGTACGACGAGAACGGCGGCTACCCGCACCCGGACCACATCATGTGCCACAAGATCTCGATGGAGGCGTACGACGCCGCGGGCGATCCGTCGCGCTATCCGGGCACGGGCGAGCCGTGGCAGCCCCTGAAGCTCTACTACCACATGACTTTTCACAAGCGGCGGTTCCAGGCGCTGCACGACGTCATGGTCGAGGCCGGGCTCGAGTCGCCGTACAGCGAGCGGCTGGAGAAGTGGGAGGAGAGCGACGACCACTGGGCGCGCATCACGACGCGGGTGCCCTGCGGGGAGTTCTTCGACGTACGCGACCAGGTGCTGATCGCGCACGAGACCCAGGTCGATCCGACGTCGTTCTGGTTCGCCTGCCCGACCGAACTGCAGGCGAAGGCGTGGCCGACCGAGGACTACCAGCTCGCGCGCTGCGAGTTCGAGGCTCCTACGCCGGAGGACGACCTGTTCGCCGGCGTGCGCGAGATGGTCGAGTCGTGATCGGCTTCCTCGTCATCCTCGCGCTCGTCGTCGTCTCGGTGCTGTTGTTCCGGTCGATGACGAAGCACATCCGCAAGGTGCCGAAGTCGTTCGACGACGACGAGCAGTAACCCCGCGCCGGGTTACGCCTCCTTGACGAAGCGGATCTCGGTGTTGCTCGCGTTGTCGATCGAGCGGCAGTACGACATCACCGCGTGGCCGCCGGTGTCGATCGCGACCTGCTGGAAGTCACCCAGCTCGCGGTTGGCGCTGCAGTTGATGCCGCCGGTGCACACCGGCCCGGTCTTGACCGGAGTCGAGTCGACGGTCTGCAGCGCGCTGAACGTCGCGCCGCTGTCGATCGACTCGGTGTAGCTCTCGAACCACTGAGCGTTGGACGGGACCGTGTCGGGCGTTCCGCTCGCGCTCGTGTGGTACAGCGAGACCGCGACCTTGCTGCCCTGGTAGGCGACCCACGGGTAGAGGCTTGTGCCGCTCGACACGATCTGGCGCGGCGTGCCCCACGTGGCGCCGAAGTCGTTGCTGGTGTTGAGCCACACGGTTGCGCTGTTGCCGGTGTCGGCCTCCCAGACGACCGCGAGGTGGTCGTGGCCGTCGGTCGCGACGCTCGGGAACGCGTCGCTCGTCGTGGCCGACGACGCCGGGGCCGGCCGGGTGTTCGTGAAGGTCAACCCGCCGTTGGTCGAACGGTAGAAGCCGACGCCGCCGTCGCTCGTCGCGTAGACGCCGCCGACCTTGTCACCGGTCAGGCCGCCGTCCTCGCTGACCATGTTGCCGGGCGGGCAGATGCAGCCGGTTTGGTCGAGCGCGCTCGCGGCGAGGTTGTGCTGCGGGTAGGTCAGGCCGCCGTCGATCGAGCGGGACACCCAGAGGCCGGTCGGGATCTGGTGGACGACGTGGTAGACCCGGCCGCCGCTCGTCGCGGTGACCCACTGGCGGTCCTGGCCGACGATGCCCTGCAGCGGGTTGGCGAGCCAGGTCTGCCCCTTGTCGGAGCTCGTGGACACGGTGCTGCTGCCCAGCCACAGGTCGGTCTCGGACAGCGTGCCGTCGGCCGAGACCGCGATGTCGGAGTCGCCGCCGCCGGGGAGGCTGGCCTTGAGGCTCGCCGGCAGCTTCTTCCACGTCGTACCGCCGTCGTCGCTGCGGAAGACGTCGGACGGCGAGCCGGGGATGGTCGCGAGCAGGCCGACCGGCGCGTTGATGTAGAGCGTGCCGTCGGGCGCGACGTCGATGCCGGGCTCGCTGGCGTCGTCGCCGCTGACGACCACCGGCGACCCGAACGTCGCGGCGTTGGCGACGCCGGTCGCGATCGGGGACAGGGCCGCGAGGCCTCCGGCCGCGCTTGCGGCGGCGATTGCGGCGGCGAGCCGGCGGCGGCGTGGCAGCATGACGTGTCCTCCTGGCGTTGCGAGCGTCCGTACGACGAGATAACGGAACGATTACGGCATTCCTCGCGGCCCGCGGGACTAATCCTCGGTGGCGCCCCGGCCGCGCTTGATCTCGCCGCGGCGCCGCTTCTCGGCCAGCCGTCGCTCGCGGGCCGCGCGGGTCGGCCGCGTCGGGCGGCGCGGGGCCGCCGGGGGCGCGACCGCCTCGCGCAGCGTGTCGGCGAGCCGGGCCAGCGCGGCCTGCCGGTTGCGCAGCTGGGAGCGGTGCTCGCTCGCCGTGATCGTCAGTACGCCGTCGGTGAGCCGGCCGGCCAGGCGTTGCAGCGCCCGCTCGCGCAGCGTCGGCGAGAACGCCGTCGAGCTCGCGATGTCGAGGCTCAGCTCGACCCGGCTGTCGGTCGTGTTGACGCCTTGGCCGCCGGGGCCGCTCGCGCGCGAGAACCGCCACTCGAGCTCATGCGGCGGTACGACGACGCTGCGCGTCACGACCAGCGGCTCCACGCGCCCCCTCCGTTCCGCGGGCTCTCAGGTGACGTGCTCAGGTGACGGTGCTCAGGTGACGGTCTCGACCAGCTCGTCGAGGGACTTGTCCAGCCCGGCGAGCATCCGCTGGACGTGCGGGACGCTGCGGCGGCACGCGGTCAGGCCGATGCCCATCTCGCCGGCGTAGCTCGTCGCGGTGATGTTCATCGCCTGGCCGTTGGTCGGGATCGACAGCGGGTAGAGGCCGGACAGGCGCGCGCCGCGCAGGTAGAGCGACTCGCGCGGGCCGGGCACGTTCGAG
>Ga0157369_10001682_pt1 | contig 26991 bp, 2 predicted proteins | sample C25metaG_FD_113461 | JGI IMG/M metagenome (GOLD analysis project Ga0157369, IMG submission 113461) | Corn rhizosphere microbial communities from Kellogg Biological Station, Michigan, USA - C2-5 metaG | ecosystem: Host-associated > Plants > Roots > Rhizosphere > Soil | place: USA: Michigan... | reverse complement strand
CGGTAGCCTCCAGATTAACAGGGGGGCCTGTTGCGCAGCGGTAAGCTCGGCCGTTGCGGTGACCGGGTTAGCGAGCGCCTTTCCATATCGATCGGCACCCAATGACCGCCGCCCCGGGGCAACGCTGAAGCGGAAGCGCTTCAGCGAACGAGGAGGTGTGCGTGGTGGGGCGTACTTGGGCGATGACATCAGAGCTCGACGCGACTCTCTCTGGCAGCATGGAGCTTTCCAGCTGCGGCGGCGCTGCACACGATCACGATCATGCGGGCACATCATTGGAAGTTGAAGTGCATGCCGACCGATCGGACTCCAGCGAAGTGAAGATGAAATGACTGAATCATCCGCCTCAGACGGTTTTCTTCCTAAGATGGCCACGATGATTGTTGTGGCCGGCGCTATCACCGTCCCTATGGCATATCTGTCTCACGTTACCGACCGGCCCCTCGCTCAACATGTTCCGGCTGAACCATATGCATGGCCGTTGGGTTGCAAAGAGATCGTAGCGACCGATTCCGTCGGTCATAGATTTTACCGACACGAAATTCCCAAAGCATGTATGGATCAGGAATATTACATTGCGGATCCGGCAAAGTATGGATTGATGGGATCTCGGGGAATCCGGAATTACTATAGAGTCGGACCGGATGCTATAAACATTTACTGTCCTAACGAAAGCAGATGTGTGGCTTACCACATAGACTACGATGTTTTTTCAGAGTCTGGAAATTCTCATGAGTGACGCTCCCTGCAACGAAACCTATTTAGAAATTCTTGGCGACAAAGTAAAAGATGAGTGGGTAGATACATTTGATATAAACGGTTCTGGAGCAAATACAGCTGAAGACACCGCCCTCACCTTATTGCCCGGTGTTATTGAGCAGGAGAGTGGTGCTTTAACTGAAACTGTTAAAAACATTTGGGTGGCAATCGAGACTCTGTTCGACGTCGCTCGGGAGGAAGCGGAAGGTACTAACTCGCTTCAAGCAGTCGTCACAGGCTACATACAGCCTCTGATCGTTAGCAGCATGAAGTCCTTTACCACAGGTCTGGTCGGTTTAATTTCCGAAGATGCAGCAGAATCGCTGTCCGTTGGACTTGCCGGCGCGACACTTGATCTGGTTCTCGGCTATGTGGCCACCATTTTTGCCAACGCTACTTATAAGGCGACAATCGAATATAACGCGCAAACAGACAAAGAGTGGGACTTACGGCAGCACCAAGAGGACAACACCGGCCTTGTCTATCCAAGCACTGGCGTCGAGGGTGTTTCTGCTACGTTTGTCGCCGCGCAGGGTGCTGATGATCCGCGCAAGAGCGACATCCTATTAACGACGGTCGGGAAAACCACAGGGACAAACACCTACTCGCTCGATTGCCCCAACATCATCGATCTTACCAACTACGCCGATACGGTCGACGTGTCGAAGTCGGACATGTCCGGCTTCCAGGATTACCACACATTCGGCAATGACCTTATCGTCAATCTGCTCGATCCTCTCAACGGGAACACGAGCGCGGCGGACTTTGACACCGTCAAATACGGGACGCGCAAAGTCGGACTCTATGAGGTGGCCGGTATCTCGTGGGATGACGGTGTGTCGCACGCGGCCGACGCGCTCATCACAACACCGCCCTTTTATGCCGGCTATTATTTGGCCGGTGGCTCAGTCGGGGGCACCTATGCGCTTCGGGCGGGCTTCGCTACCGAATTTGCCGCCACGGCAGCGGCGCAGCTCGATGATGCGCTGCACTTCAAGGGCGTAGAGAACGTCGTACTATCCGACGCAAACGACCGATTTTATTTTTCGGGTTCGGATTACACGATCCATTCGGGCGTCGGAACAATCAGCGCCGGCGCCGGCGACGACATCGTCTTCTACAATGGTGCCAAGTTCATCGCCAAGGGCAGCGTCTCCGACCCGGCGGCGCACGACGACGCAATGGCGCAATGGGCGGCGTACGAAGCTGCCTATGGAGCGTGGCTACACGGCGGTGAGGTCGGTCCGGCGCCAACCCAGCCCAGTGTCGATCCCGATACCTATGTCGCTTCTCAGAATATGTCGCTTACGATCGACGGCGGTTCGGGTGATGATTGGATCGTCGAGACCGGAGGCGAAAAAGCCACCACTATCGGTGGTGCAGGTCGCGACTGGATCTACAACAGCTCCGCCGGCGGGATCATCTACGGCGACACGACCGACGGGCTCGACCCGGAGACACACCAGTCAATCCGTTCCGAGGAGGCGGCGGGGACCGACCTCGACGCGAACGGGCACCACAAATTCGCCGACAATTTCTGGTGGTCGGGGAATACGACCATCATGGACGCCGGGCATTATGACGTCCTGAAGTTCTTCGGAATTCCACTGGTCGGTGGCGACAGCGACGGTGGCGTGGTGCTGTCGCTTCCAGGGTTCAGCTTGCTCGGCACAGCGATCGGAGCGGCGCAGGCCAACACGAGCGTCGCCGACACCGTCTACGTCGACCAGTTTCTGCCGTGGATGATCTACAGGATGGATTATTCCCACGGCCAGCACGATCTGCTGGTGGCAAACACGCTGACGGCTTTTCTTGACGCCGTCGGCGCGATCATCGGCGGCAGCAGCACGGACGAACTCGACAAACAGATCAAGCAGGACCTCGGGTTCATGCGGATCAAGAATTTCGATTTCGTCGGGAGCTATTACGGATCGCAGCAGGCGGCCCTCGCCAACCAAGGCACGCTCGGCATGGTGTTCAAGAAGGCGAATCCGATTTTCGCCATCCTCGCGCACCTGCCGGATACGCTGATAACCTTCGCCGCGTCCGGCGCCGGGCCGCTGGTCGACGAGGCGTTTACCGCGGAGGCGGCGGCGAACCGCTTCGCGAAATCGATGCAATGGTCGTCGGGCGCCGATCCGCTGGTTCTGGATCTGGGCGGCGACGGCCTTTCGACCATTTCGCTCGACGGCTCGTCGGTTCACTTCGACCTGAACAACGATTATTTTTCCGAGCACACCGGATGGCTGGACGGGTCCGACGGGTTCCTCGTTTTCGACCGCAACGGCAACGGCGTCATCGACGACGCCACCGAAATGTTCGGGACGAACACCGGCTCCGGCTTTGCCGATCTCGCGGCGTACGATTCCAACAATGATGGCGTGATCGACGCCAACGACGCGATCTACTCGCAACTGCAGGTCTGGACGGACAGCAATGGCGACGGGATCACCGACGTCGGGGAACTGCATTCACTGAGCGACCTTGGCATCGCGTCGATCTCGCTCACAGGCACCCGGATCGATGCGACGACGCCGCAAGGCAATACATTGCGGTCCTGGGCCAGCTTCACCCGGACTGACGGAAGCACGAGCGCCATTTACGAGGCGTTGTTCGCGAACGATCAGACCGACACTGTGTATCGCGGACAGAGCGGAGCGCCGAGCTGGGCTCCTGCCGGCGGCGTAAACATCAAGGGCTTTGGCCGACTGACCAGCCTTGCCACGGCCACTGCCAACGACTTCGACCTCGCCGCGCTGGTGCAGTCGCGCGCGGCGCAGATGACGACGCCTGATTTGCAAACGCTCGTTGCGCAAGTGGGCGATGTGCTCGGCGAATGGGGAGAGACCCAGCCGCTGACCCGCGAGCTGACCCCGGTGCTGCTGTCGGCCGACGGCAAGACCCTGCTCGACCGCGCGGTCTATGTGGAGGATTCCACCGGCGGCTATTGGACGCTGGCCTCCGGCAGTCCCGTTCTCGACGCGAGCGGTAATGCAGTCGAGCGCCCGAGTATGCAGCAGGTGCTGGCGCAGGCAACCTCGGATGGGGCGCATTGGCAGCTAGAGCAGATGTGGTCGCCCAGCTCGCGCGGCGCGGCGCTCCACTTCCGGACGGATGCGCCTTATCTGGTCCAGGTCGTCGACGGGCGGGCTGTGGTGCTCGACTATGGAATCCAGCAGGCGGACGGCAGCTGGCAGCTCGCCAGCGGCAAGGCAATCATCGACGCTAACGGAAATTCGATCGCCAGCCCGACACTCAGCGACATCCTGGCGCAAGCGCATGCCGCAGGCACCGAATGGCGGAGCGAAGCGCTGGGTTACAATGCGTTCGCCAATATCCCGGTCAAGAATATCGGCATCGACATCGTCAATGGCAGCGTCGCCGACTACACCGTTCAGGTCAGCGACCAGGACGGCACCTTCTACGTCTGGGCGCGTACGCTCGATCAGGCGCTGGCACTGCAGGCGAAGCAGGGCAATGCGCGCGCATTCAATCTGCGCAACTATGCGGTCGACTTCAATCAGCTTCAGCAGCAGGTCAACGCGACTGACGACAGCGCCTATCGAATCGAGCTTCTGACTCCGGCCGAGTTCAATTTCGCGCTGGAGATGAGCAGCATCGCCTTCGAGCCACAGATGCTCTCTGCCTCGATCGACAATGACACCGGCGTGATCTCCTATTCGGTCAATCTGTCGGGCCAGGCGAGCCTTTCCAGTACCTCCTACGTGTCCGGCATCACGCAGGCGATCGGGCTGCTTGATTCCGTGATGAAGGAATATGTCACCGCCAGCCGCGCGATGGCGGTGCGCATGGCGTTGCAGGGTGGCCTCTCGGCGTTCGCGCAGGGGATCACCTACGATCCCATGATCGACAAATATCTTCCCACGACCAACGATCAGCTGGTCCCGATGCTGGAGGCGATCTTCCGCGCCGCGCCGGCCGATAACACCAACGGGGCGATCGACGATTATCTCGCCAAATGGAACGAGATCCTCTGGCAGATCTATCCCGATTACCAGATCAGCAGCGGCGACACGGTCTCGGGCGATGCCGTTCCGCTCGATCAGGTGTTCATCCTGCAACAGGTCATCGCGGCCTATGAGGGAAGCGGAATCAATTATGACATCCGCGGGGTCGCCCACGCGCTTTCCGTCGATGAAACGAAGATCATCACCAACACCACCGCGGCGGAAATCGACGGGACCAGCGGCACCGATTATTTCTACATCACTCCAGGCGACCATAGCTACGTCGGCGGGGCCGGCTCCGATTACTACTTCGTCGGGCAGAATGTCGGCAACGACACGATCATCGATTACGGCAAGAGCGACACCAACGAACTGGTGTTCACCTCGCTCAATTCCACTGATGTCACAGCAACCCGCGAGGGCGAGGATCTGCTGCTCACTATCAACGCGACTGGCAAGGTGCTTCGCCTCAAGGACGAGTTCCTAGGGGAGCTCAACACCTATTACTCTGACGGGACCCAGCAGAGCTCCGGGATGGACGATATCGTCTTCGCCGACGGTACAGTCTGGAACCGATTCCAAATGTCGCTTGAAGTTGTGCGGCCGCAGGACGGTGACATTTCCATTATCGGTTCCGGTGCGGCGGACGTGCTCTGGGCTGGCAAAGGCCACCAATATCTCTCCGGCGGCGCGGGCGGTGACATCTATGTCGTTCAGCCCGAAGGCGGAAACCTTGATGTCACAATTGACGATGAAGGGAACGCCAGTTTCGGGCCGATCAAGGCCGGCCTCGACATCCTCATGTTCAAGGGCGGCATCACCCAGAAGAACCTGCAGCTGACCCGGCAGGGCACAAGCAACGATCTTCTGATCACCTTGCTCGACGACAACGGCAATGCGACCGGCGACAAGATCACGATCAAGAATCAGTTTGCGGACGTCGTCTACAATCTCGGTGCATTCGGAAGCCTAATGGGCTCGTCATCTTCCGACGACAGCCTCAATTACATCGCTCCTGACCAGATCGAGCGCTTCATTTTCGACGACGGCACCTCGATGGATTACAAGGCGATTATCGCCGCGGTCATCGCCAACAACAAAACGGATGGCGACGATGTCATTTACGGCTCGGCTACCGACGATGCGCTCGATGGTGGGGCCGGCAACGATTATCTAAGCGGCGCCTCAGGCTCGGATACTTACATTTTTGGCAAAGGCTATGGCCTGGATGTCGTCGAAGACGGGGACTCGAGTTCCAAATTGTTCGGCGATCCATACACCGACGTGCTCCAGTTCAACGACGATCTGCGCTGGACGGACTTTGATTATATCCGGGACGGCGGCAGCGATACGCTTACTCTTCGGATCACAGGCACCAGCGATCAGGTGACGATCGCGAACATGCTGACGACGGATCCACTGCACATCACTGCCCCCAACAAGATCGAACAGTTCAAGTTCGGCGACGGCACCGTCTGGGACACGCAGCAGATGCTGCAGCACTTCATCGACGCTTACGTAACCGCGGGCAGCGACACCTTATTCGGATTCGGCGGCCTATTCGAAGGGGTGGGTTTCGCCTTCAACGGCGGGGCTGGGGACGATCTCCTGGAAGGCCAATATGGGAACGATACCTACACATTCGCTCGCGCTGACGGTCACGACACCATTCTCGACGTGGGCGGAAATGACAGTCTGGTTCTCCAGGGCATAGCAAGCACAGACGTTACCTTCTCCCGGACGGCTCTCGATCTCATCATTACGATCAAGGACACTGGCGAAAGCGTCACGCTGAAGAACCAGTATGTGCGCGACGGTCAGCAGGCGAACGCGATTGAGAATTTCGTCTTCACCGACACGACGCTGAGCTACACGCAATTCAACCCGGATCGCATGCCGCTGGTGAGCAGTGCGCGCGGGCAAACACTCGAAGGATCCGACTTCGCCGAGACGCTCGACGGGCGCGGCGGCGACGCGACTTTGATCGGTCACGACGGCGGGGATACCTATCTGTTCGACGTCGGCTACGGCCACGAAACCGTGATCGATACGCGCACGCGCGCCGCATGGTCAGACCGCCCCGGCGTAAAGATCCCCAAAGACGACGCGGTCCAGTTCGGCAAAGCCATCACCCGCAGCAACGTCCAGTTCACCAAGGACGGCAACGACCTTTTGATCTCAGTGACCGGCGCCACTGACACGCTTCGTATCGTCAACCAGTTCCTCGGCCTCGACAACCAGGTTGAATATTTCAAATTCTACGACAATTCCGACGGGACGCCGGACTATCTGACGGCGAACGACGTCGCTCAGCTGCTGCAGGTGGCTGCCGGCAACATTGGCGACAATGTCATTACCGGCCAGCTGAATGTTTCCAACGTGCTCGATGGCGGACCGGGCGACGACACGCTGATTGGCGGCAAGGCGGCGGACACTTATGTCTTCACTACCGGCTACAATTTCGACACGATCAACGAGCAAAGCGATGTCGCCGGCGTAAACGATACAGTCGTTTTCGGCGCGTCTGTCACAGCCGGCGCGATCAAGCTCAGCCGCAACAACACCGATCTGCTGATCGACCTTGGAAACGGCAGCGATGTGCTGACGATCAAAGACGGACTCGGGACCCACACGATCGAAAAATACCAGTTTGCCGATGGCACCACTTGGGCTCTCGAGGACATCAAAAACAAGTTGCTGATCGGTACGGACGGCGACGACCTCATCAACGGCTTCGACAATCGCAACGACACGCTCGCCGGCGGCAAGGGCTCGGATGCGCTCGCCGGCGGGTCGGGCAATGACACCTATCTGTTCGGCTTCGGCGACGGGCAGGACAGTATCTCCGACACAAGCGGCACCGACACGCTGCAGTTCGGTACCGGCGTCACTCAGGACAAGGTGACCTTCTCCGCCGATGGGACCAATTTAATCGCTCGACTGTCGACTGGCGACAGTATCGTCATGCTCGGCGGTCTCGGCTCAACTCCGGTGGAGAACTTTGTCTTTGCGGACGGATCCAGCCTGACTCTCACTCAGGTGAAAGCCAACATGCGCGCGGCGCAGGACATGTCGGGGCAGGATTTCATCGACATGACGTTGCTCGGCTCCGGCGCAACTGCAGAAGCGACCCCGGGCAACGATCTCGTCAACATGGTCGACAAGGGCACGCTCGTGTTTCGTCGCGGCGACGGCCTCGACCGCATCAATGTGCAGAGCACGGGTACCAACAGCTACACCGTGTCCTTCCCAGACTTCTCTTCGAACGATGCCGCCGTCCGTCTGGCGGACCCCTCGTCCGGCGACGCGATCATTGCCTTTTCGACCGGCGACCAGTTGATTCTGCCGGGCATTCTCGCTTCCAGCGTCCCCGTCACGCTGAGCTTCGGCGATGGGACCGTGTGGAAAAACGCCGATATCCAGAACCATCTGTTGAGCGCCGAAATCGCCTCCGGGTCCGATCTGATATATCTCACTGGCGGGAACGACACTGTCGCGGCGGGTCCCGGCGCCCACGAAATCCGTCCGATCAACGGCAACGCCGGCAACGACACCTTCGTATTCCACAAGGGCGACGGCAGGCTAACTATCGCGGACAGCAGCCGCACCAATAACGTGCTCAAGATCCAAGGGTACCTTGCAAGTGATCTAAGCGTGGCACGCGCCGCGCCAGGCGAAAGTATCCTGGAGCTCACCTTCGCCGGCAGTACCGACACTGTGTCGCTCGAATATGATGGATCGCTGGATGGCGTCACCGGGCTGCTTTTTGATGATGGCACCGTCGTCACGCGCGATCAGTTGTTCGTCAGGTCGACTGGACAGGGGACGTCCGACGACGATGCGCTGACGGGGACCACCGCAGATGAAATGTTCGTCGGCGGCAAGGGCAACGACACCCTGATTGGTGGCGGCGGGAACGATACTTACGTGTTCAATCTCGGTGACGGCCACGATACCATTCAGTCCAATGGCGCGGCCGACGGCAAAGCGACGATCGCCTTCGGCTCCGGCATCACGAGATCGAACATTGTCACCACCCGCGATGCCAGCGGCAATATCACGCTTTCCGTGGCCGGGACCAGCGATGCTATCACCCTCATTCCGCCGACAAGCGGACCCGATGGAATCATCAGCGGCGTCACGTTTGCGGACGGAACTCGCTGGTCGTACAGCGATATCGTCGAAAGTATCGCCGTCAGCGCGAACGGCGACCACGTCTCTGTCCCGTCTGGGGCTGGCACATCCTTCACAGGAGAGACCGTAGCGGGGGGAGCCGGCAACGACACGCTCGGTGGCGGACGCGGCAACGACACCCTCGTCGGCGGGAGGGGCGGCGACACGCTTAGCGGCAGTTTTGGCGCCGACACCTACGTCTTCAACCTCGGCGATGGCCAGGACACCATCATCGACAACGGTGACCCCAATTCAACGACCATCGATCGTCTCGTCTTCGGCGCTGGGATCAGCGCGGCCGACTTGACTCTGATCAGGCTCAACGCCGGAGATCTCTTGATCAAGATCGGCAATGGCGATGACCGCATCACCATCAAGGACATGTACGACATTGCCGCGGATCAGATTGAGCAGTTCGTGTTCGCCGATGGCACCACGTGGAATCTCGCCGATATAGATGAGGCGGTGGCAGCTGGCGCCAGAACCGGTGGCAATCTCATCATCAACGGCAGCTTTGAGCAACTGGGGGCAAGCGGCTCCTATCAGTGGTGGGGCATCAACAACCCAACAGGGGTTCCTGGTTGGACGGATGCCAACGGCTTTTCCTTTGGATTCTTCAACAGTGGCTTCGGCGGTGTGCCTGCAAGCGATGGCTTGTACTATCTCGACCTTGGCCCAGGCTACCGGATGGACATCTCGCAGACGGTCAGCGGGCTGACAGCCGGCGAGTCCCTCACCCTCAAGTTCGATTGTGCGTCGCGGGTCAGCGCCGCCGCGAGCGTATTCAACGTCTACTGGGATGGCCAGCTGATCGGAACCTACGATCCAACCCAACTGACGCCCCAGACAATAACCGTGCAAGTCACTGCTCAGGCCGGTGATAATGTGCTGCGTTTCCAGAACGTCGGCACCCTGACTTATGCCGGCGCGGTGCTGGACAACGTCCGTTTGTTTCCTACCCCGACCGCATCCGTGGATCATGCACCCATCGGGCTGCAATTGCTCACCAGCACCGCAGCAAACGATCTCACGAATCTCGCAACGGTGGGATCTGCCCAACATATCAGCGGTACCGAATACCAGCTGACACCCAGCGCTTCCTGGCAGGCCGGCGCCGTATGGGGTCAGGCCGATCTTTCTAGCGATGTGACCTGGAGTACGCAGATGTTCTTCGGCGCCAGTCCTGGTGGCGCGGATGGTGTCTCGTTCGCGCTCCAGTCGATCGGCCCGACGGTTCTAGGCGCGTCAGGCGGTACGACGCTCGGCACGCTGGTTAGCGGTTCGCTGGGAATCGCCTTCGATACCTACACAAACAACGGGGAGCCTGGGTCCGACTTCAGCCAATTCACGCTCAACGGCAATCGTGACAATACGGGGTTCGACCAATTCCACACCTACGGCAATCTCGAGGACGGCGCATGGCACGACGTCAAGATCCAATGGAATGCCGCGACATCGACGCTCAGCTACTCGGTTGATGGGGTCGCCATCGCCTCGAAAAGCTATGACGTCGTCAACGCGTTATTCGGAGGCAAGACTTCCGTCTGGTTCGGCTTTGGCGGTGGTACGGGCACAGCAACGAACGATCAGCGCGTCCGTGTGCTCGATGTCGCGCAGGGTGCCGCAGTCGACTATTTTACGGTGGCGAGGGGGGCCGCGGCGGGCACGCAGATCGGCCAACTGGCTGGAATTGACCCCGACGTCGGCGACCAGCTGACCTACAGCATAGTGGACGTAACCGGCGCGGCCGTCTCCGACAGCGTATTCGAAATCGTGAGCGGCAATCGCCTCGCGGTAAAGAGCGGCGCCACCTTCGAGGACACCAGTGTCAGCGAGCATGACCTGTACATCAAGGTCAGCGATGCGGCGGGCCAATCATTCATCGGCACTGTCGCAGTGCGTTATGACGCGGCGCCAAGCGCCCCTGTAGCCGCGACCGGTCGGCTGCTCTTCGGCACGAGCGGAAATGACATCATCAGCGGCACCGCGGGCAACGACACAATTCAGGGTGGATCCGGCGATGATATTCTCAACGGGGCGCTGGGCGACGATACCTATCAGTTCAACCGCGGCGACGGTAACGACACGATCACGGATTCTCAGGGTGCCGATTCAATCGTTTTCGGGAACGGGATCGCAGCCGCCGATGTGACTGTTTCGCAGATTGGCGGCACCGACGTTCTGCTGACGGTTAACCGCGGCGGCGGATCTATTCGGATTCCGAATGCGGTGAAGGCGGCATCACCGCTACGGGCCTTGACGGCCACCTTCGCCGATGGAACGACTTGGGATTGGACTCATATCGTGACCGCGTCCGAGCAGGGCGGCGGCGGCGACGACCTCATTCAAGGCGTTACACCAGCGCGCCTCGCCGGCACCGGCAATCTGATTGTCGATGGCAATTTCGCGCATGTCGACACCAGTGCTTTTCCGGGCACCAGCCAGACGAGCTGGGGATGGCAGATCGGCAACGGCCACGTCCCGGGCTGGACAGACGCCAATGGGACACCGTTCGAAATCGTCAATTCGGGTCAGTTCGCAGTCACAACCTCCGACGGCACCCCGTGGCTCGATATGGACCAGTCCAACGCCAACATGGACATCTCGCAGACGGTGAGTGGCCTTACCGCCGGCGAGACGCTCTTGTTGCAGTTCGATTATGCGAACCGAGCCTCAGCCCAGGAGGGCACCCTCGCGGTCTATTGGAACGGGCAGCTCGTCGCCAACATCTTCGGTGGCGGAATCGCCATGGACACGAGGAATTTGCTGCTGATGGCAAATTCCGGCGATAATGTTCTGCGGTTCAAAGGTACGGGTACGCTCAGCGGAGCCGGCGCTTCGCTGAGCAACATCGGACTGTTTCATCTGGGCGGGAACGTCGCCAGCTTTGGTGACGGTACTGCCGTCAGTTCGAACGACATGGTGGTGCAGGTCCCGGGCGGCATCGATAGCCCGGCCGGCCAGACGCGGTTGGGGGTAATTCGGGCGGGAGCGCTCAGCGGCGCCTCCAATCTCGTCGTCAATGGCGAATTCTCCAGCTACGACACAACTGCGGCCGCAGGCACTGTGAAGCAATCGTGGGGCTGGAACATCGCCGACGGACATGTTCCGGGCTGGATCAACGCCTACGGTTCAACCTTCATCATCGCCAATTCGGGCGTGAATGGAGTGGTAACACCGGATGGAAGCCCATGGGTAGCGCTGGATCCAGTGAACAGCCTTCCCAAGGACATGTCGCAGACAATTAGCGGCCTGACCGCTGGCGAGACGCTGCTGCTGCAGTTCGATCACGCCAATCGCGTTGCGCCACAGGACGGTCACTTCAACGTCTATTGGAACAATCAACTGGTCGCGCAGGTCGAAGATACGGGAGCGGTCCTGCAAACCAGCAGCTTCGTCGTGACGGCAAATGCGGGTGACAACATCTTGCGTTTCGTATCGACCGGCCCCGTTAATGCGGCCGGCTCGTCGCTGAGCAATGTCCGGCTCTACGCGGTACCGGCGACCGCCCTGGCTCCGGTAAGCCCCGATTATGCCGCCAGCGCCCCCACTATCGTCAACGGAGGTGCGGGGAATGATACCCTGCTCGGTACCGACTACGCCGATGTCCTCACCGGCGGCACCGGCAACGATCTGCTCGAAGGCGGATTGGGTGACGACACTTATGTGTTCAACGCCGGCGACGGACAAGACCTCATCCAAGACAATCAGGGTTACAACCGACTGACCTTCGGGACAGGCATTTCGGCCGGCATGGTGCATCTCGTCGCCAGCCAAAAAGACGTTGTTCTGGCGATCGGCACAAACGGTGACCAAGTGGACCTTGGCAGTGTCGCGTCACCAACAATCGGCGTCGCGGAGGTCGACTTCGCAGACGGTACTGCCTGGACGCGCAGCGATCTGATGACGATGCAGCGGACTGGCGGCGTAGGCGACGATACGCTCTATGCCGATGATCTTGGCGATACGCTCACAGGCAACGCAGGAAACGACCATCTCTTGGGCGGTGCCGGCAATGACCATCTGGACGGAGGTGCGGGCGACGATCTGCTCGAGGGTGGCGCCGGGGACGACACGTATGTCTTCGCTCGCGGCTATGGTCAGGACGTCATTAACGATGCCAGCGGCAGCAACGACGTCTTGCTGTTCGATTCTAGCATCCAGCAAACGGATATTTCGGTTTCCCAAAGCAGCGACGGCGCGAATCTGGTCTTCCAGGTCGTTGGCACCAATGATCGTGTGACGATTCAAAATGCATGGGGCAGCGGTCGAATCGAGCACATCCGCTTTAGCGATGGAACGGAGTGGTCGACTCAGAGCATTCTCGACCGCCTCAATGCCTCGGGCAATCCTTCGATTTATGGCGATGGTGCCGACAACAGACTTGTTAGCAGTCCGGCCACCCACTTTCTTTCGGGCGGAAACGGCAATGACACTTATGTTTATAAGCTCGGCGACGGCGGTCTAATAATCGACGATCGGGCCGGGAGTTCGAGCGACACGCTCACTATCTCTGGGTACAATCACAACGAACTGATTTTTGAGCGAGCCGCTTCCGACAGTTCGGACGTGATCATCCGCTTCGCGAACAGCAACGACAGCATCCGACTGGTCAATCAATTGGGCGGCGGAAACATCGAGCACATCGCGCTCACGAATGATGGCACCAATCTCTCGCTGACGGATATCGGCAATGCAGTTCTCGCTCAGGAGGCGACTAGCGGCGATGATATCATTTACGGCTTGAACCAAGATGACACGATCGACGCAGGCAAAGGCAATGACCTGATCATAGGGACCGGGCGTCATAACGATCATTTCATCTATCATGCCGGCGATGGCAACGACCGCATTCTTTCTTCCGATGGAAGCGACGTGCTCGTTCTCGCCGACTACAAAATCGCTGACTTGGTGTCTGCGCAGCGAGCGAACGAAGGGAGCTTCGATCTCGTTCTGAGTTTCAAGACCAGTGGCGACCGGGTGACGATCACCAATGCGCTGGCCTCTTATAACAACGAGTACACATTCTGGGCCGATTTCAGCATTCAGTTCGCCGACGGCACGGTCTGGACCGCACCGCAGATTCGGCAGCGCGTTCTGCAGGACAGCGACACCACCGGCAACGACACCGTCGATGGGCGCTTCTCCAACGGCTATGAAACGTCTTCCGGCCTGATCTTCACCGCCAACGCGGGCGACGATACGATGATCGGCGGGGGGGCGTCCGACACGTTCGTAATCGCGCGCGGCCACGGTCACGATATCATCGACGAAAGCAACAGCAGCGGCTCGGGCAATACCGTCAAGTTCCTCGACATCAACTCGACCGATGTGTCTGTTGCCTGGGATTACAAGGGTTCGACCACGGTCGTTCTGACCTATGTGGGGGATAGCGGCGACAGCCTGACGATCCGCAACGCACTGGCCACTGACGGCAGGGGCATCCAGAGCTACGTGTTCGCCGACGGTGTCACCTGGGACAAGGGGAAGCTCCGCAGCCTGCTCAGCAATTTGCCGCCGGTCGCCGTTGACGACGGCTATTTCAGCGCCACCGCCGGAGACTCGATCACCCTCACCGCGGCAACGCTCCTTGCGAACGATTATGATCCCAATGGCGACAGCATCGCGATCGTGTCTGTCGACGGCGGGCAGAACGGAACTGCCGTACTCGACTCCAATGGCAACATCGTCTTCACCGCCAACCCGGGATTCAGCGGCGCGACGAGTTTCACCTACACAATCTCCGACGGTAACGGTGGCTTTGCCACCGCCAACATAAACATGCGGGTGCGGCCGCCGGCCCTCGCCGTCGACGATACCGGTTTTACAGTCGCCGAGGACGGTTCAATCGCAATTTCGACGGCGCGCCTGCTCTCGAACGACCAGCAGGGCGACCGAATGGTCGTGGGTGAGGTGCTGAACCCGGTGAATGGCACCGTGTCGCTGTCGAGCGACGGCACTGTCCGCTTCACCCCGACCCCCTATTTCCGAGGCAACGCGCAGTTCGATTATATCGCGAACACGCCGGAAGGGGGCGCTGCCCAGGCCACGGTCTACATCACCGTCACCCCCGTCAATCACGCGCCCGTCGCGAAGAACGATGGCGTCTTTCAGTTCAACGACAACCAGATCCTCACCATTGATCCCAGCGTGCTGCTTGCCAACGACACAGATGTCGATGGCGACCCTCTAACCTTGGTCAGCCTGACGCCTTCGGCGGATATTGCGGCTGTGATCAATCCGAGTGGAACGATCTCCCTCACGCCGAATGCCGGTTTCTCGGGCGCGACCTACTTCGACTACACCATCGCCGACCCTTCAGGCGCCACGTCGACAGCCCGGGTCAGTCTCAACGTCGTCAGGACGAACAAGCCGCCCGTGGCCGCGGACGATGTGATCGACACGTTCCACGGAGCGGCGATCCTTGAGAACAGCCCGATAATCATCGATTCCAGTCAGCTCCTCGCCAATGACACCGATCCGGAAGGCGACCACCTCACCATCACCTCGGTGGCAAGTGTCGACGGCGGCAACGCGCGTCTGCTCGATAACGGCACGATCCTCTTCACGCCGGCGACCAACTTCAATGGCACGGCCCACTTCTCCTACACGATCGCCGACGGCAACGGGGGCTACAGCACGGCGACCGCTGACGTGGTCGTCCGGGCGGTCAATCAGCCGCCGGTTGCTGCAAACGACAGCGTCTACGGGCAAGATCTGAGCCTGCAGCGGGATCTGCACGGGCAGCAGGACACAGCCCTAACCATCCCGATCATCGACCTCCTCAAGAACGACTATGACATCGAAAATTCGACGATCACGTTCGAAAGTGCGGGGAACGCCAATCACGGCACGATCACGCTCGTTGGCGGCGCCAGCTCGGCGCTGGACGCGACGGGCGCCCTCGCGCTCAGCCCGTCCACCAGCATCGTCTACACCCCCGACGCCGGTTATTGGGGCAACGCCAGTTTTTCCTATGTCATCTCGGATTCGAACGGAGCAATCGGCGCAGGCCGCGTCAGCCTCTATTTCGATCCCTCGACCGACAATGCTCCACCGTCGGTCAATGACGACAGCTTTACGAGCTACGAGGATGTCCCGCTCACGATCGATGTCGCGACCTTGCTTGCGAATGACAGCGCGGCGGATGGAAATCCGCTCACCTTCCTTGGCTGGTCGAACGATCCGCTCCGTCCTCTGCCGGGCACCATCACGCAGGATGCGAACGGCAATCTGGTGTTCACGCCGAAGGCCAATTGGAACGGCAAGGCCGATTTCCTTTACACCGTTGCCGACGACAAGGGACATATCGGGACCGCCCGGGTCAATCTCGACACGATCGCCGTTCCCGACGACCCGACCGCCACCGACCTCGACGGCTTCAGTACGCCCCTCGACATTCCGCTGGTGATCCGGGTTAAGGATCTTCTCAAGCAGGATTATTCGGTCGATTATATCGAGGGGGACGGTACCCCCCTCCGGCCCGACCCTAATCTCAAGTTCGTCGGGATCGACAGCGTTGATCATGGCAGCGGCAGCGTCGTTACCGCCAATCGCGAGCAATATATCGTCGTCCGCTTCGACCCGGGCTACACCGGGCCGGTCAAGATCACCTACCGGATCGCGGACCCCAACGGCCTCCAGGGCGTCGGCTTCCTGTCGGGCACGGTCCAGCCGACCTATTCGGGCGAGCTCGACGGCACCAGCGCTAACGACCTGTTGATCGGCAACGACACCGATGAGACCATCCGCACCGGCGACGGCACCGACACCGTCCAGACGGGCAACGGCAGCAACATCGTCTGGGTCGGGAGCGGCGACGATGTCGTGACCACCGGCGCGGGTGATGATGTCATTCACACGGGGGCCGGCCTAAGTACGATCACGACCGGCGGCGGCGCGAACATCGTCTATGAGGCGGCCGGCGCCGACACGATTGACGGGCGGGGCGGCACTACAATTGTCGACTATTCGGCCTCGCATACTGGCGTGAACGTCGACCTCGCCGGCCGCGCTGGCCGCCTGGGTGACGCTCAGGGCGACATCTACCTTGGCATTCACAATATCGTCGGCTCGGCGTGGTCAGACACGCTGAAGGCCGACGATAGCGGCGACACGCTCGTCGGCGGTGCTGGCAACGATATGCTGATCGGCGGTGCGGGCAATGATGTATTGCAAGGCGGAGATGGCAACGACACCCTCACGGGAAGCGCTGGCGCCGATGTCATGGATGGCGGAACAGGCATCAACACGGCCGATTATTCCGGATCCTCGGCGGCGGTCAGCATCGACCTCTCCGCTGGAACGGCTTCGGGTGGTGACGCTGATGGCGATGTGCTCACCGGAATCACCAACCTTACCGGCTCGCAATATAGCGATACGCTCATCGGTGATGCCGGCGACAACCTGCTGATCGGCGGAGGCGGCGACGACACGTTGCGTGGCGGAAGCGGCAACGACATGCTGATTGGCGGTCGCGGCGCCGATGTGCTCGACGGCGGCGACGGAATCGACACTGCGGTCTATTCGGGCTCGTGGACGGGCATCAGCGTCAATCTCGCCACCGGCGCCGCCTCGGACGGCGAGGCCGAGGGCGATACGCTGATCTCGATCGAGAACCTGGTCGGCTCGAACTATGACGATGTGTTAATCGGTGACGCCGGCGACAACGTGCTGGCGGGCGGGGCGGGAGCCGATGCGCTCGACGGCGGTGGAGGCTTCAATACGGCCGACTATTCCACATCCACGGACGGCGTAACGGTCGACCTCTCGAACGGCACCGGGCATGGCGGCGATGCCGAGGGGGATACGCTCGCCAATATCCAGAAGCTCGTCGGCTCGAGCTATGACGACACGCTGATCGGCGATTCCGGCGACAATATGTTCCGGGGTGGTGCTGGCAACGACACGCTCGAGGGCGGCGCCGGGAGCGATTCCTATCTATTCGCCTTCGGCGATGGCTCCGACACGATCATCGAGACGGGCAACGCCGGCGACAGCGACCAAATCGTGCTCGATACCGCCATTGCGCCGAGCGATGTGTCGGTCACGCGCGACGGCAACGACATGGTCCTGATCTTTGAGAACCAGGGCCAGTTCCTGACGGACTCGATCCGGGTCAAGGACCAGTTCGCCGGCGATACAACGGGCGTGTCACAGGTCATGTTCGCTAACGGGATCGTCTGGGACCGCGCCGCATTCGAATTGCGCAGCGGCGAGGGTGTTCTTCAGGCGCAGGACGATTTCTACCCGGACGGAGTCGAAGAAGCGACCGCGATCATCGATCCTTCGACCCTGTTTGCGAACGATGTGACCGGCTCGGCGAGTGGGCTTGCTCTCGCGTCGGTCCAGGATGCGGTGAACGGAACCGTGTCGATCACCACCGACGGGAAGATCGCCTTCACCGGCAATCCCAATTACCATGGGGATGCCTATTTCAGCTACACGGTCGCCGACCCGTTCGGGCGGCAGTCGACGGCACGGGTGAAGGTGCAGCTCGCGTCGACCAACCACGCCCCCGTCGCGGTCGATCATACCGGGCTTAGCGCCGACGAGAATGTCGTCTTCAAGATCCCGTTTTCGGTGCTTCTGCAGGGCGCGACCGATGTCGACGGCGACCCGCTGACGGTCAGCGCCGGCGCTGCTCTGCTCGACGATAACGGCAATCCCATCGCACCTGAGGGCGCGCTCGGCGCCTTCGACGGCACCAATGCCGTCGAACGGCTCAAGCATGACGACGTCCTCGGCGACTATGTCGAGGTCACGTTCCGCCAGGATTATTATGGTGCCGCGGGCTTCCGCTACCAGATCTCCGACGGCCAGGGTGGCACCGCCTGGGCCAACGTTGAATTCTACGTCAATCACGTCAATCAGCCGCCGCGCTTGGGCGACAAAAATGCCGAAACGCTCAAGATCCGCCTCGGCCAGACCACCGTCTTCAATGTTTCCGACCTCCTAAGCGGCGCGACGGACCCCGACGGCGACGCCATTCACTTCGTCGGCATTCATGACATTGCCGGCGCAGCCGTGACCTACGACCAAACGGCGGGCACGGTCTCTATCACTCCACAAAAGCTTGGGACCGCCACCGGTAGTTTCCAGTTCGATATGGCGGATGTTTACGACGCCGCCACGGCCGTCACCGTAACGCTCGACGTCATTCCGCAATTCGATCCTCCTGTGGCGAAGGACGATTCAGGCTTCACCACGCTCGAGAACCAGGCGATTCTCATCGATCCCGCGACGCTGCTCGCGAACGACAGCGATCCCAACGGCGACGGCCTCATCCTGGAGGGCGTCGACCGCTTCGCCGAGGATGGCAATGTCTCCATCACTCCGGATGGCAAAATTCTCTTCATCCCCCGCACGAACTACAATGGGGCCGCCGGTTTCCACTATCAGGTCACCGACAGCCATGGCGGCGTGACCCAGGCATGGGTCGCCATCAATATCACGCCGATCGATGTTGGGGCCGTTCTCAAGAACGATGTTGTGGAAGATGTGCAGGACCGGCCGCTGACGATTCTCCCCGGGGAGGCGTTCGGCAATGACGTCTCGCCTTTGGGGAACGTCCTCTTCTTCAAGTCTGCGACCGTGCTCGGCGAGCTCGATACCCGCTATCTATCCAAAGACGTTCAATTCTCTGCGCTTACAGCGCGCGGCAAGGCGCTTCCGTCCTGGCTGCAGTTCGATCCTGCCACGCTTACTTTCTCCGGTACCGTGCCGGCGGATTTAGCCCAGCCGCTCGACGTTGAGGTCAAAATCCTCGATCCTGACACCGGTAATTCGTTCGTTCATTACTTCAGCTTCGGAGCAGGCGACGCCGGACGTCTGGCGGCAGGCGTTTCCGTTCATGATGACGTTCTCGCCGGTTACACGATCCGCTCGGACTTCGCCGAAGGTTTCGACTATGGCTTGGGCACGGTGGGCAGTACCACGTCGGTGGCGGTCACCATGGCCGACGGCAGTGCGCTTCCGAGCTGGCTCGTTTTCAATCCCGCCACGATGACTCTCATCGGGATACCGCCTGCGGGCGCAGTCCGTTTCGCCACCCTCGCGACCTACACCTATCTCGATCCAGCGACGGGGGTCACGCAGACTCTACGGCGAACGATCGTGGTCGATCCGGCGGCGATCGCGGGCGGAATCGCGCTCAACACGCACGTCGCCGAGCTGACGCTGGGGGCGGGGACTTGGACCGCTCACGCCGCCGGCAATCAGCCGCTCCCCGAATGGCTCGATTTCGATCCCGGCACGCACCAGCTCGGCCTCTCGGGCTATGCTCCGGCGGCGGGCAGCGGCCCGGTGCGGATCGACATCGATTTCACTCCCAATTCGCAGAGCCTCGGCAGCGATACCTACGCGAGTTCGAAGGGCGGCTTTACGCTGGAGTTCGTGATCGATCCGGCCGCGTTCGATCCCACCATCGATGCGCTTCTGGCGAACAGCGCATTCTTCGCCAACCAGGGCAAATTCGGAGTGGACCTTTCGCAGGCGGCGTCCGTCATTGCCCTCCAGGCTGACGGCAATCCGCTTCCCTCCTGGCTGCATTTCGACGCATCCACTCTGCAGTTCACTGGAACGCCGCCTGCCGAATTCGTCGGTTCGCTCGCCGTCCGGCTCGACGTGACGGGCGACGGTGCGACCTTGCCCAATTTCTCGCTTTTGACCGATGTGGTTGTCGATCCGACCTACCATCTCCTCCATGTCGGCGGCTTCGACGCGTCGAGCTCTACCGATCTCGTGACCCTGACGGCACCGGATCACTTCAACGGCGCGGTGGCGGTCAGCTACACCGCCACCGACGAGCAGGGCACCGCGTCAGCAAACAGCGCGACGGACCTCGTCAATGTGGCGCCGCGCGAAGTCCCCATCCGCGCGGCCAATGACAGTGAAAGCCTGATCCAGGGCCATTCGGTCACTTTCACGCTCGACCAGTTGCTCGCCAACGATCGCGACGACAATGGCGACGCGTTCCGGATGACCGGGATCACGCAGCCGGCCCATGGCTCGCTTGAGGTGACCGGCGCTCATTACAATCTCGCGCCGCCCTCGGAGCTGACGCCGACGCCGACCGCGGTATTCAGCGCGACCCTCGCCGACGGCAGTGTTCTTCCCGCGTGGATGGTGCTCGATGCCGCCACCGGCGTCATATCGGCCAACCCGCCGCTCGATGTGCTCGGTACTTACGCGGTTGCATACACGCTGACGGATGGCGCGAATGTTCAAACGGGAACGGCGAGCTACGCGATCGACGGCAATCAGGGCGTCAGCTTCACCTACACGCCCGATCCAGACTTCGTCGGCCAGGACCGTCTGAGCTACACGCTCACTGACGACAAACAGGCCCCGGTCAGCGCAACCGTCAATCTCAATGTGGCGCCGGCGCTGGTTGCGAACAATGACAGCTTTGCGATGAGCAGCGACTCCTCGCTCACCCTGACCGCCGCCAGCCTTCTTGGAAACGACGTCAGCGCCGACCATCTGCCGTTGACGATTACCGCCGTCGGTCAGCCCGATGTAGGGAGCCTCACCTGGGACGGGACCAACCTTGTCTACACCGCGCCCCATTACGCGGACGGCAAGGCCACATTCCAATATACCGTCTCCGACGGAGAGGGTCACAGCCAGAATGCGAACGTGACGATCGCCGTCACGTCCATCGACCATGCGCCGCTCGCGCCGGTGATCAACCTCGCCGGCCAAGAGGATTCTCCGCTGGATGTCGCCGTCTCGGATATTCTGGCGCAAACGAGCGATGCCGATGGCGATCCTGTCCAGCTGGTGTCGATCACGCCCGATGCGGGGAGCAAGGCGCAGGTCTATTTCCTGCCGGGCGGCCAGATCGAATTCGACCCGGCGGCGCTCCAATATGGCCTCAGCACCTTCAGCTATGTCGTCAGCGACGGCTACAAGCAGTCGACGGGAAGCATCGCGATCGATTTCGCGAAGGTGAACCACGCCCCGATCGCCAATCCGGACGGTGTTTACTCCATCAACGAAGACTCATCCATTCGGATCGCGATCGCTGACCTGTTGGCCAACGACACCGATCCCGACGGCGATCCGCTGCAGATCACCGACGTTCCGCGAGCCGTGAACGGTACTGTTGCAATCGACGGCACCGATGTCGTGTTCACCCCGCGCGACGGCTATTATGGAAATGCATCCTTCAATTATACGGTGAGCGATGGACAGGGAGGCGAGAGCCTCGGCCTCGTGAACCTCGAGGTTCTGCCGATATTCCACCCGCCGGTCGCGGTGTCGGATTCGGGCTTCACCATGCTCCAGGATACGACGCTCGACATTGATCCTGCGCAGTTGCTCGCAAACGACATCGACCCTGACGGGCAAGGCCTGACGTTCCTCGGCTTCACGAGTGGTCCAGTCACAAAACTCGACAACGGCCTTTACCGGGTGACGCCTGCCTTCAACACCTACGGGACGCTGGTGCTGACCTACGCTATTACCAACGATTCCAGTGTGGTGGTCGAAACCACCGTCACCATAGACGTTCAGCACGTTCCGCACCCGCCGACCACCGTCGACGACAGTTTTGCAATGACCGAAGATCAGCCGCTGGTGCTCAGCGAGGCGCAGCTACTGGCCAATGACTATAGCCTCGATAGCGAGGCGTTCGGAATTACCGGGATCGTCGACGCAAGCGGCGTCTCGGCCGTTTTCGATCAGCAGACTGGGCAGATCACCGTCACACCTGACACGCATTTCCACGGAGCAGCCTATTTCGATTACCAAGTGACCGATTCGGCCGGCTTGAGCAGCGTCGGCCGTGTCAATCTTGACGTCGCCTTCGTGGATTATCCGCCCGTGATCGCCGATATTCCGACGCTTTCGACGGCCGAGGATCAGACGTTCAGCATCACGTTTCCGGCCGGCACCGTCAGCGACGTTGAGAACGATCCCACGATCGTAAGCCTGCAAATGCAGGGAGGTGGGGCGCTCCCCTCCTGGTTGCATTTCGACGCGCCCTTGATGACGATTTCGGGGACTGTGCCGACCGGCACGTTCGGCGATTTTGCGCTCGAGCTTCGAGCCGATGACGGCAACGCCATGACGCTCAAGGATTTCACCCTCTCCGTCGCGCACGTGAACCACGCGCCGGTAATCGGGGCCGATTCTTTGGTCACGGGTCAGATCGCCGAACAAACCGGCGTCACCGGCGCGGCGACTACTGACACCGCGTCAGGAACCATCGCCTTCACGGATGTGGATGCAACCGACGTCCATAGCGCGACAATTGCAGGGGTGACCGCCACCGGCGCGACCTCCGGCCTGCCCGACATCGCGACCATCCTCGGGTGGCTTGCCGAAGGCGATCTGACGGAGCAGGCCGGCGGGGCGGCCGGGTCGCTTTCCTGGACCTTCTCGGCTGCCGACGCCGCATTCGATTATCTGGGCGACGGAGAGGCCGCCACGCTCACCTACGCCATCAATGTCACGGATTCGGCCGGAGCCACCACGACGCAAAATGTCACGATCACCATCACCGGTACGAATGACGCGCCGGTGGTGACGGTTCCGGGCGCGCAGATCGCCCGCACCTCGAGGGCTACCCGGATCGCCGGGATCAGCATCGCCGATCCTGACGGTACCACCGAGACGGTGACGGTGACCACAACCCGCGGGACCACCGCTGCGGGGGCGATCAATGGCGCGACCGTAACAGGTTCGGCCACCACATCGATGCAGATCACCGGCACGATTGCCGATATCAATGCAACGCTCGCAACCCTCACCTACACCTCGGCCACTGCCGGCGGTGACACGATCAGCGTCACGGCGAACGACGGCATCACGACCGCAACGCAGACAATCGCGGTGACGACCAGCAACACGGCAAACCATGTCCCCGTAATCGATGAGTCGACGATCGCAGACGGATTGGTCAGCGAGCTCGCCGGCACGTTCCAGAGTTCCACTCTCGACTCTGCGAGCGGCACGCTCCGTTTCTCCGACGCCGACGTGTCCGATACGCACAAGGTGTCTGTGTCGAGCGTAAGCGCGACAGGGGTGACCTGGGCATTGCCGTCGAATGCGACATTGCTGAAATACCTGACGCAGGGGCCGGTCACCGAGCCGACCCTCGCGGCGCCAGGGGCGGTAGCGTGGACATTCGCGGCCCCCGATTCGACGTTCGACTATTTGGGAGCCGGGCAGAGCGCCACCCTGAGCTACCTTCTTACCATAACGGATTCTGCGGGTAGCTCGGTTACACAGACGGTCACCATAACAGCATCGGGAACCAACGATACGCCTGTGATCATTCCCCAAATGAGCACCGTAACCGGTTCGGTCACCGAGGTTTCAAACACCACAGGCTCGTCGGCCAACCACACCGCATCGGGAACGATCAGTTTTGCCGACGAGAGCAACAACACGCACGTCGCCGCGATCGCCGGCGTCGCAGCCAGCGGCGCGACGAACGGACTCCCGCCCGCCTCCACGATGCTAGCGTGGCTGACCCAAGGGTCACTCACAGAGGGGGCGATACCGTCGACTCCGGCGACTTTGGACTGGTCGTTCGCGGCTCCCGACCAGGCGTTCGACTATCTCGCCGCAGGACAGACGGTGACGCTCACCTACACGGTCCAGATCACTGACGATCTCGGCGCGGTGATGAATCAACCCGTCACGGTGACGGTCACCGGCAGCAACGATCTGCCGACCGCCACGGCGAAATCGAACTTCACGACCGACAATTGGACGGCGCTGACGATCAGCGGCGCAACCCTTCTCGCCGGCTGCACCGATCCCGACATGTCCGACACGCTGACGCTTGCAAGCGTACAGGGCGCCGTTGGCGGCAAAGTGGCCCTGTCGGGCGGCGACGCCGTCTTCACTCCCGATGGCTCGATCGGACCCGCTTCGTTTACCTATACCATCTCGGACGGCCATGGGGGCAAATCCACCGCCACCGCGAGCCTCACCACGACCTTGCATGAGATCGACGGAACGACGAACGCCGACACGCTCACCGGCGGCACCAAGCAGGCGCAGATCGACGGGTTCGCCGGCGACGACGTCATCACCGCGGGTCCCGGCGGCGACACAATCATCGGTGGCGCCGGCAATGACACACTGACTGGAGGGCCGGCAGCGGATACATTCGTTTATCACGCCGGTTTCGGCATGGACGTAATCAAAGCCTTCACTGCTACCGGCCCCAGCCACGATGTCTTGCAATTTGACGCCGATTTGTTCGCCGATTGGGCGCATCTCCTCGGCGCGACCAAGCAGCAGGGCAGCGACCTGCTCATCACCCTCGACGCGAGCGACACCGTGCTGCTGAAGAACGTCAGCCTCGCCAACTTCACCTCGGCGGATGCCAGGTTCGTGTGAGCTGAACTGGCCAGGGTGACGGGGGTGCAGCCCTCTTGGGTCGATCCATGCTTCGAGCCTGGGTTGGTCTGTTAAATCCCGGCAAATTCGGCAGTGCGCGCAGTCATGACAAATGTGCTTTTTGTCCATCAGAACTTTCCGGGGCAGTTCGGATCCGTTGCGAGCGCGCTGCATGCCCGGGGCGACCGGGTGGTTGCGCTCGGTGGCGTAACCGCGCGCGAACTGCCCGGAATTCCGCTTTACCGATGGTCTAGCGCGCGCGGCAGCACGCCCGGATTGTTTACCCCGGCAACACGAGCGGAAGCCGATTTCATCCGCGGGGCCGCGACGGTGGCTGCGGCGGATTCGCTGGCGCGAAAAGGTTTCAGTCCGGACGTTATCGTGGCGCACCCCGGCTGGGGAGAAAGTCTGTTCCTCAAGGAAATCTGGCCGGATGCGCGGGTGTTGTTGTTGGGGGAACTGATCTACAGGACTGCAGGTGGAGACGTCGGCTTCGATCCCGAGTTCGACCAAGCCGATCTGGCCGAGAAAGTTCGGGTCCACTCCAAGAACGCATCGCAGCTTTTGGCCTATGCATTCGCCGACTTGATCATCTGCCCGACCGGTTTTCAGGCTGCGAGCTTTCCTGCAAGCTTCCAGCCCCTCATTCGAATAATACACGAAGGCGTCGATGCCACCGTGGCCAGGCCCCGGGCCAAGGATCGGATTTCGCTTCCTTCGGGCAAGAGTGTTACCCGCGAAAATGGCGTGATTACCTATGTCAGCCGCACCCTTGAGTCGCAGCGGGGATTTCACGTCTTTCTCCGAGCTATCCCGACTGTCCTCGCGGCCTGCCCAAACGCGGAAGTAGTGATCGTCGGTGAAGATCGCAGGCTCGGCTACGGACCAGCCCCCGCCGATGGCCGGACGTGGAAGGCGGTGCTCCTGGAGGAAGTCGGAGACAAGCTTGACTCCTCTCGCGTGCATTTCACGGGCAGAATCCCGCATTCTGCGCTGATCGATCTGTTTTCGATTTCAACGGCCCACGTCTACTACACCTATCCCTTCGTGCTTTCCTGGTCTCTGCTCGAGGCCATGGCCTGCGAATGCCTCATTGTCGCATCGGACACGCCGCCGGTTCGCGATGCGATATGCGCGGGGAGGGAGGGGATTCTCCTCCCTTTCTTCGATGTAGAGGCGTTGTCGGGGACGCTTGCCGAGGCCCTCGTGCAGCCGATTCAGTTCGAGCCACTTCGCAAGCAGGCGCGGGCCCGTATCCTGGCAGATTTCAACGCCGCCGCCGGAACCGCCTCGTGGCTTGCTGCGATCGACGAGCTCTCGCCGGCGTCCCGAGCGGTCGGGTCCGCTGTGGGACCGTAAGGCGGCGGCGCATGTCCAATCAGTATTCCGGCGACTCTTCCCATTATTCGCGATTTACGCACGAAGGAGAGAATGGCGCTTGTCCCTTAGGAAAGCAGGCGCGAAATAGAACTATGCGCACCGATCTCCGAACATCAGGCCCGTGTTTCCCGTCGGGTGCCACCAGAGCGCAGTCGAGTGAGGTGCCAAATGGGGGACTGTGGCGAATCTATTTCAAAGAAATAGCGGAAAACTGCCAAATATTTTACTTGAATGGTGGAGCCGAGGGGGATCGAACCCCTGACCTTCGCAATGCCATTGCGACGCTCTCCCAGCTGAGCTACGGCCCCGTACCCTTACGCCTTTAGGCGATGTTTCCCCCGCTGGAAAAGGG
>Ga0157369_10001680_pt1 | contig 27005 bp, 25 predicted proteins | sample C25metaG_FD_113461 | JGI IMG/M metagenome (GOLD analysis project Ga0157369, IMG submission 113461) | Corn rhizosphere microbial communities from Kellogg Biological Station, Michigan, USA - C2-5 metaG | ecosystem: Host-associated > Plants > Roots > Rhizosphere > Soil | place: USA: Michigan... | reverse complement strand
ATGTCGTCCTTCACCGAAGTCACGCCCGGGACCTTGCGTGCCACGGCCATGGCGAGCTTCTGGTTCTCGGCCGAGCTCACGAACCCGCTCAGCTGCACCACGCCCTTGAACGTCTCGACGTTGATCTCGGCGGACTTGAGGCTCGGTTCGTTGAAGATGGCGGTCTTCACCTTGCCGGTGATGACGGTGTCGTCGACGTATTGGCCGGTGCCTTCATGGGTCGCGGTGGAGGCGCAGCCCGATGCGACGCCGATGAGTGCGATGCCGGCGGCGATCGATGCGAGAGTGCGTAGTGTCCGTGTCATCTTGTTTCCTTCGTGTGAGGCCCGCGGGTCCGCGGCCGAGGATCGACACTATCGGTCGCCACCTGCGCGGTCTGTTCGATGGCGAACAGAGCGACGCGAGCGAAGTCAACCGCGGCCCTTCGTGCGACCGCCATTTCGACCCGTGCCCGACCGGTTGCGGATCGAGCGTGGGTTCGGCGCGGGGGGCGCACGGTCGCGGCCCTGGCCCGGAACCGCGCGGAATCCGGCAATGCCGGGAACGCCGCGCACCTTCATGCCCGGCACCCTTGCCGCTGCGTCATCGCCCGGGGCTCCCATTGCGTCCGAAGGCAGCGACTGTGCACGCACAACGCCGGCCGGTCCGTACGGTAGCGCACAGTGGGCTCCGGGAGGCGCACAATGGAGGCTTACGTTCAACGGAGCCGTACGTGCCCACGAAGCGCACGGAAAACCAGCTGCTCGCGGCGCTTTCAGACGCCGAATGCGAGCGCTTGCGCCCCCACCTCGAGACTGTCGACATGCCCTTGGGGGAAGTCGTGTACGAGTCCGGGCGGACGCTCGACTACGTCTACTTTCCGGTCGACAGCATCGTCTCGCTCCTTTACGTCCTCGAGAACGGCGCCTCGGCGGAAATCGCGGTGGTCGGCAAAGATGGCGTCGTCGGCATCTCCATCTTCATGGGGGGCGAGTCGACGCCGAGCCGGGCCGTGGTCCAGAGCGCGGGGCGCGCCTTGCGGCTGCCGGCCCGCGTGATGAAGCAGGAGTTCACGCGGGGCGGCTCGATGCAGCACCTGATGCTGCGCTACACCCAGGCCCTCATCACGCAGATGGCCCAGACCGCGGTGTGCAATCGCCACCACTCGCTGGAGCAGCAGCTCTGCCGCTGGCTGCTGCTCAGCATCGACCGGCTGCCGTCGTCGGAGATCACGATGACGCAGGAGCTCATCGCCAACATGCTCGGCGTGCGGCGCGAAGGCGTCACCGAGGCGGCGGGCAAGCTGCAGAAGGCGGGCGTGATCAGCTACCGGCGCGGCCACATCAAGGTGCTCGACCGCAAGCAGCTCGAGCACATGTCGTGCGAGTGCTACGAGGTCGTGCGCCGCGAGACCTCGCGCCTCTTTCCCGCGCGCGCGGCGCACTGAGGCCGGCCGGTCGCGCTGCCTAAGTGCGCTAGCGCGCAGACGGCCTGGCGGATTCCGACCTATGTTGGGATGGGACATCCATTGGAGGGCCCGTCTTGCCTCGCACTGGCGCGCGCGCGCCGATCACGAATCGATTGCTGGACGAGCTCGCCACGCGCGACTGCGCGCGGGTTCTCGACGCGGGTGAGCGCGTGGAGCTTTCCTTCCCCGACGTGCTCGCGGAGCCCGGCGGGCCGATGCCGCACGTGTATTTCCCGCTCACGAGCTTCATCTCCCTCGTCGCTCCCATGGGTGGAAAGAACCACGTCGAGGTGGCGCTCGCCGGGAACGAGGGCTTCTGGGGCGTGGGCATCGCGATGGGCATCGCGACCTCGCCCGCGCACGCGCTGGTGCAGGGAAGCGGCCAGGCGATTCGCATCGAGGCCGCGGCGTTCGAACGCGAGCTGGCGCGGCTGCCGCCGTTGCGCAGCTGCATCAACCGCTATGCGTACGTCGTGATGAGCCAGCTGATCCAGGCCGCGGGCTGCAACCGGTTCCACGTGGTCGAGCAGCGTCTCGCGCGCTGGCTGCTCATGACCGCGGACCGGTCGCACTCGCCGTCGTTCCATCTCACCCACGAATTTCTCGCCTACATGCTGGGCGTGCGGCGCGTCGGAGTCACCAAGGCCGCTACCGCGCTGCAGCACCGCCAGCTCATCAGCTACGCGCGCGGCGCGGTCACGATCCTCGACCGCAGGGGCCTCGAGCGCGCCGCGTGTTCCTGCTATCGCTGCGACCTCACGACCTACACGCGCGTCTTCGGCTGAAAAAAAGAGCACCCCGCTTCGCGGCGTGCCCAATGCTTCAATCAAAAGGGTGCTTCAGTTCGCCATCAGGACCGCGACGTGCGTATCCCCGCGCATGGCCGGATCACCGAAGGTGCCGACCTGGATCCTCTCGGCAGGCACGCCCGCGCCGATCAACGCACCGCGCACGCTGTCCACTCGCCTGTCGTCGCGACCGTCGATCCCGATGCGATAGGTGGGATTGTTCTGCGCGTACGTGGCGATCTCGCCGGCCTTGGCGCTGTCCGCGCGAGCGATGCGGTCGCTGTCGGAGGCGAACGTGTAGTCGCGATAGACGCTCCAGGTGCCATTGCCCGCCATGGGGCCTTCCAGGCCTCTGGCGCCGACATCTCCCGGCGCACCCCTCGCGCCTCTCGCGCCGGACGGGCCGCTCACACCAGCGAGCTCGGTCTGGCCGGTTGACCCGGTGGAACCTTTCGCGCCTTGCGCGCCGGCACTGCCTGCGTCGCCCATCCGTCCGGTTGGCCCGACGGTCGCCGGGCCTTCGGCCCCGGTGCTGCCGGTCATGCCCTGCGCGCCTTCGCGTCCGGTGCGGCCGCGCTCACCCTGCGGGCCCGGCAAGCTGGCTCCTTGCGCTCCGGTGTCGCCGGTCGCGCCCTGCATTCCGGTCGCGCCCGTGGGGCCGGTCTCGCCGGCGCGTCCCATGACCATGCGCCCCGGGGCGCCCGTCGCGCCGGCCGGTCCCTGCGGGCCGGAAGGTCCCGTCGCACCCTCTGCGCCGGCCGGCCCCGCCAGCGCGATCCCCGTCGCGCCCTGCGCGCCGGTCTCTCCTCTGGCGCCGGCCGCACCCGTGGCACCCGCCGGGCCCTGCGGACCCGTCCAGTTCATGGGCTGGGGCGCCTGTGCCACGTGTTGAGTCGTGCCGCACGCCGCGGCCAGCAGGGCCAGGGCCGAAAGCAGCATGAGCGGGCGCTTCATCGTCGTGCCCATCGATTTCTTCGTGTTCCTCATTGCAATTCCTTTGACAGCTTCTCGAGACATCGCACGGGTCGGATTTTCCTGCATCGAAATCGCGCATGCGGGCACGACTCGCCATGGCAATGTAGCCGCCCGGCGCGCCGGGCTCTGTGCGTTGGCGCGCTTAGCACGCCTTTGGTTGGTGTCGATACGATACGTTCACGCGGATCGCGAAGGTGGCGCATGATGGTTCGATGGATGCCGTCCCTCGAAAGCCCGCGCCCGGAGTCGCCGAATCCGCCGCCGTGCTCGCGTGGGAATACGAGGGCGGCGCGCTTCACGCAATCACCTGGTCGGCGGCGATTCGCGCGCTGCGCGTGCGCCTCGAGCAGGCGACGCAGCGCCGCGACCTGTTGTCGCCGCGGCTCGCGCTCGAGAGTTATCTCGCGGCGGATTCCGTGGTGTCGGATCTCGAGGCGCAGCTCGAGGGCGACCTCGCGCGGCAGCGGCGCACCGGGCCGTGACGCGGGAGCCGCCCACGCGCGCAGCTCGCCGGACGTTAGCAGCATGATGGGTGCCCGGCGCGCGTTCCTCGTGTCCGCCGCTTCCGCGTCCGCGGTGTGCCTCTTCCCGCGCCTGGCTCGTGGCGCGACAGCCGTCGTCGTGCCGGTCGCTGCCGGCGACCGGCGCTTCTCCGTCCTCTACAAGGGCGAAAAGATCGGCACTCACACGGTGCTCAGCTCATCGGCCACCGGAGAGACGCGCATCGAAACCGACATCCACCTCGTCGTCAAGGTGGCGTTCATCACGCTCTTCGCATACTGGCACCGGTCCGCGGAAACGTGGCGCGATGGCCGGCTCACGACGCTGGAGAGCGAGACGCTCGAGCATGGCGAGACGCTGCGCGTGCAAGGCGCGGCAACCGCGGCGGGCTTCCGCGTGGTGAGCAAGGGCGGTCCCTTCATCGCCCCCGCCGCGACGTTGACCTCGAACAGCCTCTGGACCCCGGCGGTGCTCGAGCGCGCGACGCTCGTCGACGCGCAACATGGGGGCATCATCGGCGTGAGCGCGCGCAAGCTCGCCGACGAGCCGATCGAGGTCGGCGGCCGCCGCGTGAGCGCCGCGCGCTACAGCTTCATCACGCCGTATCTCGCCGGCAGCATCTGGTACGACGAGGAAAGCCTCTGGGTGCGCGGCGCGTTCGAGCGCGACGGCGCGGCGATCGAGTATCGGCTCGACACGTGAGACACGTCACCCTCCGGAGCGAAGGAGCAGCGCCCCGTGTTTCCTAGACAGGCCTCATGCGTTGCCGCGGTGGTCGTGGCGAGCGCCCTTGCGGGTTGCGTGGCGGCCTCCGTCGCCCTCGCTCCGTCTCCCGTCACTCTTGCCACCGGAACGCCCGGCGGCGCCTATCATGCGGTCGGCAACGCGATCTGCCGCATGTTCAATCTTCCCGAGGAGCACCAGGCGAGGCCGTGCGTCGCGGTGAGCTCGGACGGCTCGGCGGCGAACATCCAGCGCATCGAGCGCGGCGAGTCGACCTTCGGCCTTTCGCAGACCGACATCGCGTATGCCGCGTTCCATGGCGCGGGTCCGTTCGCCGGCGCCGGGCCTGACCCGAAGCTGCGCATGCTGATCGCGTTCTATCCCGAAGCGTTCACCGTCGTCGCTCGCGCCGACAGTGGCATACGGGACTTCCGCGACCTGCGCGGCAAGCGGCTCGGCGTGGAGACGGGCGGCGCGGGATACGCTTTCACGCGCGATGCCATCCTCGGCGCGTATGGCTGGACGATCTCGGATTTCGCCGATGTCCTGCAGCTCGATCCCGGAGAGCAACGGCAGGCGCTTTGCAGCGGCGCGGTCGACGCGGTGTTCTTCGCGGCGGGGCATCCCAACGGAGTGACGCAGGAGGTGACCGCCGGCTGCGGCGCGAGGCTCGTGCGCATCGCCGGGGAGCCGATCGGGAAACTGCTCGCGACCCATCCCTATTACGTCGCGTCGGTGATTCCGGGCGGCATGTACGCCGGCAATCCCGACGATGTCCCGACGATCGCGACGCAGGCGGTGCTCGTCACCACCAGCGACCAGCCGGACGAGCTCGCTTATGCCGTCGTCGCGGCGGTATTCGGGCACTTCGCCGATTTCCGCCGCTTGCACCCGGTGCTGTGGGCCTCGGACATGCAGGACATGGTGCCGGCGGGGGACGTCATGCCGATCCATCCCGGGGCGCTGAAGTACTACCGCGAAGCGGGCCTCGTCCATTAGCGCTTTGTACGCAGGCGCACAGACCGCCCTCGCGGGTGCGCGTCTAGTCGAGCCAGAGGAGGGATCCCATGAATCCCATCACCGCATTCGTCGTGTTCGCGCTGGGCATCGCAGGCCTCGGTGTCGCCGCGTGGGTCAATCCGTATGTCGCGAGCCCGTTCTTCGCCGCGGCCGTGGCCGTCGCTCTCTCGCTCAAGATGGCCAATGCGTGGGAGAAGTTCGTGATCCTCAGGATGGGCAAGCTGCAGAGCGTGAAGGGGCCGGGCCTGTTCGCCATCATCCCCGTGCTCGACAACGTCGTGGCCGTGATCGACGGGCGCATCCAGACCACCGCCTTCAACGCCGAGCAGGCCCTCACCCGCGATACCGTCCCGGTCAACGTCGACGCGATCATCTTCTGGAACGTGCACGACGCCGAGAAGGCCGCGCTCGCGATCACGCACTATCGCGAGGCGATCGACCGCGTGGCGCAGACCTCGCTGCGCGAGATGATCGGCTCCTCGATGCTGGCGGCGCTCCTGTCCGATCGCAAGGAAGCGGACCTGCTGCTGAAGGACCAGATCGCCGCCAAGACGAGCCCGTGGGGCATCACCGTGAGCTCCGTCGAGATCCGCGACGTGGCGATCCCCGTGGCGCTGCAGGATGCCATGTCGCGCCAGGCCCAGGCCGAGCGGGAGAAGCAGGCGCGGGTGATCCTGGGATCGGCCGAGGCCGCGATCGCCGGGCAATTCGTGGAGGCCGCGCAAACCTATGCCGGGCATCCCATCGCGCTGCAGTTGCGCGCCATGAACATCATCTACGAGACGACCAAGGAGCGCGGCGCGACCATCCTCATGCCGACGTCCATGGTCGACAGCGTGAATCCCTCCGCCACGACCGTCGCGCTCACGCTCGCGGCCAAGGATGCCGAGGCAGGGTCGCCGCAGCGCAAGGCGGCCGCCTGAAGCACGCGCGGCGTGCGCGCGCGGCGACGCAACGTTATGTGCGCAGGCGTACAGACGCGTCCGCCGCCCCGGCCCAGGCTGCGCGCTCCCCTCACGGAGAATGGCGATGAACGCGATCACGCTTGCATGCGGCTCGAAGCTCGCGGGAGCGCTCTGCGTTCTCGCCGCGCTGGCGGCGGCGCCTGCCCAGTCCGCCCAGCAGCCCCGGGCCGAGATGTCGCTCAGCCTTGCGCAAGCCGAGCGAAACGCTGCCGACCTGCATCGCGGGATGACGCCGGATGACGTGCGCAAGCTGCTCGGCAAGCCGAAGCGCACCGGCCTCAAGGACGACGGCGCGCTCAGCACCGCCTCGCAAGGCGCGTTGCGATGGACCTACGTGTGGAATGGCGGAAGCGGCCCGGGCACGTTGAACGTCGATTTCGTCTCCAGCTCTCCGGAGCAATGGCAGGTCCACGGCTGGGAATGGTCGAGCTATTGAGCGCCCGCGCGCTTCGGCAATATGTATGCGAGCGTACAGACATCTCCCGCGCCGCGACGGAGACTGGGACCATGTTGGCGGATTTCCTCGACGCGAAGCGGCTGGAGCTGATCGACCGGTGCAAGGCGAAGGTCCTGCTGCGTCCGCGCGAGGAAACCGCGCAAGCGCTCCTGCACGGCATCCCGGAGTTCCTCGACCAGCTGATCGAGACCCTTCGCATCGAGCAGGCACCCGAGGACGGCAACAGCGAGCGGCTTTCCGGTCTCTCGGGGGCGTCGCGTCCCATCCGCTCGGATCTCGGCGAGGCCGCCGCCCTGCATGGCCGAGAGCTCCTCGTGGGCGGCTACTCGGTGGACGAAGTGGTTCACGACTACGGCGACCTCTGCCAGGCCTTGACCGAGCTGGCGTGCGAATCCGCCATGGCGATCACGGTGACGGAGTTCCATACCCTGAACCGTTGCCTCGACAACGCCATCGCGGACGCGGTCAAGGAATACGCTTATGGGCGCAAGGTCCTCGCCGAGCGCGAGGCGCTCGCGCTGAAAGAGCGGCACGCGTCGCTGGTCCATGAGATCAGGAACCAGCTGCACAGCGCGACGCTCGCCTTCGCGCTCGTGCGCGACGGGCTGGTGACGCCGAACGGGTCCACGGGCGCTATCATCGGTCGAAGCCTGAGCTCGATGGCCACCCTGGTGGACAGGGCGATCATCGAAGCCCGGACCGGCGTGACGGGTCTCGTCGAGAGCAAGGCGGTGTCGCTTTCGCGTTTCATCACGGACATCGCCGCGAGTGCCGCGCTCGCGGCCGAGGAGCGCGGCTGCCGGCTCGTGGTCTCCGAGATCGATCCCACGCTCGGCATCGACGTGGACGTCGTGCTGCTCTCAGGCGCGGTCTCGAACCTTCTCGGCAACGCGTTCAAGTTCACGCATCACGCGAGCACGGTCTGCCTCGATGCCTACGCGACGGGCGACCAGATCCTGATCTCGGTTTCGGACCAGTGTGGCGGCATCTCCGCGGCCGCCCAGGAGCACATCTTCCAGCCGTTTGTGCAGAGCGATGCGGATCGCTCGGGCCTGGGCCTGGGCCTGTCGATCTCGCGCCGATACGTCGAGGCCTCGCATGGCACGTTGACGTATCGCAACGTGCCGGGCGAGGGCTGCATCTTCACGATCGCGCTGCCACGGCACCGGTTCCAGCCGGTAGCGTCGGGCGCTTCCTCTGCGGCGCGCACGGCCGGCACGCCGAAGGCCGCCCCGCATTGACCCACGATCCGAACGAGCCGCAGCACGACCGGCCGGAAAGCGCTCTCGCGCACGGCCGGCGCGTTCCGCGCCTGCAGCTCGACGCCTGGCGCAAGGCCATCTCGCTCGCGTCGACCATCCCTGGCGTGGTCGATGTCGTGCAGCAGATCGCGTACGCCCTGCGTGCCCGTTCGCCTGCGCTCGCATCGCGCTGGCAGCCGCGCCACATTTACAGCCGCGAGGACATCGAGCACTGGGCGAGGCGGCTGCGATCACGGCCCCCGTCACGTCCGGGCGCGGACCCGCTCGTCCCCCTGGCCGGCCTGATGCGGATCGCGGTGGAGCGCATGAACGAGCTGGGGCCGAGGCGGGCGCAGGATGACGCCCCGGCCGATGGCGACGAGCGCACCTAGCGCGCCGCCAGCTTCGCGGCGATCTGCGCCACGTGCCGCGCCTGGAAGCGCACGCCGTCGAGCTCGACCTTGGACGGCATGCGGCTGCCGTCGCCGCCCGTGATGGTGGAGGCGCCGTAGGGCGAGCAGCCCTTGATCTCGTCGAGCCCCATCTGCTGCTGGTATGAGTAGGGCAGTCCCACGATGATGAAGCCCAGGTGCAGCAGCACCGGGTGGAACGTGAGGATCGTCGACTCCTGGCCGCCGTGCTGCGTCGCGGTCGAGGTGAACACCGACCCTACCTTGCCCACGAGCGCGCCGCTCGCCCAGAGGGCGCCGGCCTGGTCGAGGAAGTTCTTCATCTGCGAGGTCATGTTGCCGAAGCGCGTGCCGGTGCCGAAGAGGATCGCGTCGTAGTTGGGCAGGTCGTCCACCTTCGCGACGGGCGCCTTCTGGTCGAGCTTGTATCCCGACTTGCGCGCCACTTCCTCCGGCACGAGCTCGGGCACGCGCTTGATATCCACCTGTGCGCCGGCTTCGCGCGCGCCTTCGGCCGCGGCCTCGGCCATGCGCTCGATGTGGCCATAGGAGGAGTAATACAGGATGAGAATTCTAGCCATGGGGTCATTCCAGGACACATCGCCATTCTTGAACATACGAGGCTCCGTCGTGGGACTGGAAGCCGCGCAGGAGCATCGCGCCATTGCCGAGCGCTACCAGCTCTGGAGATTGCAGCGGAGGCAAAAGTTCCGCGCGCCGTCCGGTGCAAGCGCACAAGCGCGCAACCGTGCGCATCTCCGTGCCCTGCAGCATCGATTGCATCGTGAGGTCGCCCTCGATGCCCTCGGGATGCTCGGTGCGCGGCGTGTGGCGCCCGCGCTGGCGCAGCGGATAGACGCGAGCTCGCATGGCCCATCGTAGCGGGCCGCACCGCGGCGCGAAACGCGTGCGCGATAATGTGGAAAAGCCGTGCATGACGGCCCGGACGACAAGAGGATTTTCCCCCTGAATTCCATTCGCGATCGCGTGCTGCTGGGCCTCGCGCGCAACCGCAGCCCCGGCCTGCATTTCGCCGGCAATTTCGCGGGCCTCGCCTTCGACGCCGCGCCGCGGGGCGAAAGCCGCCTGCGCATGGAGGCCGGACCGCATCTCGCCGGCACGCGCGGCGAAGCGAGCCTGGGAGCGCTCGCGATGCTTGCCGACGTGGCCCTCGGCATGGCGATCCGCTCGGAGCTGGCACCCGAGAGCCGGCTCGCGACCGTGGCGCTCCACCTCCAGCTCACCGGCGCGGCGGCGAGCGGCGCGCTCGAGGCGCACGGCGAGTTCGAGTCGTTCCTCGAGGGCGTGTCGGGCCGCCAGGGCCTCGCGCGCGTGCACGTCGCGAACGCCGCCGGGCTCGTCGCCTTCGGCACCGGCGCCTTCATGACGTTGCCTCCGCCGCCGGGCGTCACGCTGCATCCGGTGGTGCAGGCGCGCCCCGATGCGCCGCTCGCCGAAAGCGACCTCACGCCGCCCGAGCGCGCGTTGCTCGCGCATGCGGACGCCGCCCTCGCGCGCGTGGATGCGGAGCATGCCTTCATCGATCACTTCTGGGGCTGCATCGCCGAGCCCACGCGCGACGGCGCGCGCTGCGTCACGCCGAACGGCCTGCAGATCGCCAATCGCGTGGGCCACGTGCAAGGCGGATTGCTCATCGGCCTCGCGGGCCGCACGGCAGCGGCCGCGCTCGCAGACGCGTGGCGGCTCTCCTCGATCTCGTCGTGGTTCACGAGCCCGGGCGAGGGCGAGTCCCTGGAGACCCGGTCCACGATCGAGCATCGGGGACGGCTCACCGCGGTGGTGAGGACGGAGGTGCTGGGGCCGGGCGGGCGGCGCGTGCTCGAGAGCGTCAGCTCCCACGCCCTGCGCTGAGCTTGAGGGGCTGCAGCCGGAAGTGCAGCGTCTCGGCGCCCGGCGCCGACCACCACACCTCGCCCTCCTGGATCGTGCAATCGAAGCGCATGGTGCGTTGCGCCATCGACGCCAGCGGCCGCGAGACCTCCTCCGGCACCTCGTGCACGCTCACATTGCCGAGGCGCGACAACGCCGCCTCGTTCTGGCGCCACCACAGGGACGCCGCGCGTCCCCCATAGAGGTAGAGCCTCACCGCGCCCGCACGTCCCGCGGCCTTGCGGATCTCGCGCTCGTCGGGCAGCCCCACGTCGATCCACAGGTCGATGGAGCCCGTGAGATCCGTGAGCACGAGGTCGGGCTCGCCCTCGCTCGAGAGCCCGCGGCCGAACTCGAGCCGCTCGTTCGCATCGAGCGCGAATGCGAGGAGGCGCACCATCATGCGCTCGTCGGTCTCCGACGGATGGCGCGCGAGGGTGAGCGCGTGCGTCTCGAAGTGCCCGCGGTCGAGGTCGGAGACCTGGAGCTCCGCCTTGAAGATCGTCGACTTGAGCGCCATCAGCGCGGCGGCGCGGGAGGTGCGGGCGGCGCGGCAGCCGGCGCCTCGCAGGTCACTTCCTCGCGCATCGAGCGCAGCCCCTCCCACACCTTGTCGCGCCGCGGCGCCATCGACATCGCGATGAACACCTGGAGGTGACCGGGCGCGCAACGCCGGGTCGACGCCTCGACGTCGAGCTTCATCTCCTCGCCATGCGAGAACGCGTTCCACGTATGGACCGTGCCCGCGTACGCATCGCTCCAGCCCGCGGGCGCGCTCATGGGATGCAGCGAAACGGCGGCCGGCACCGGCAGCTCGGTGAGCTTGCGTCCGCGCGCGGCGTTGTCCATCAGGCCGTCGAAGTACACGGCGAGGGCGCGCTCGAGCTGCGCGCCTTCCATGGGCTCGGGGCGGATGTCCCAGAGGATCGCGTGGGTGAAGCCTTCGCTCGTGCCGAAGCGGGCGAAGCCCGGCGCGAAGCGCACGTCCTGCGTGCCGTCGAAGGGAACGGAGGGCGCGAACGCGAGCGGGAAGCGGAAGGTCTCGGCGCGCCAGCCGGGCCGCGACGGCAGCGGGCCCGCGAATGCCCCGGTCCAGGTGACCGCGGCAAGGCAGAAAAGGCAGAATGCGAAGCTCGAACGCACGGGGCAGCGATGATCGGAAACGTTTTTCTGCATTCTCCCAGAAACGCGATGAAGCGCGTGGCACGATGACGCGCGGGAGCTGGCGGGAGATCTATCGCGCGCTCGTGGTGCGGCGCAGCCGCATCGTGGGACAGGGCCTCTTCGCCGGCACGCCGATCCCGCGGCGCGCGAAGGTCGGCGAGTTCGAGGGCGAGGTGATCGGCCTGCGCGAGGCGCGGCGGCGCGCGAAGGGGCAGCGCATCATCGCGATCGTCGAGCTCGAGCGCCACGCGCTCGACGCCACGCGCATGAAGCACGGCTTCCGCTTCATCAACCACTCGTGCGAGCCGAATACGTTCTTCCGCATCACGCCGCAGCGCGCCGAGATCTACGCGCTGCGCGACATCGCGCGCGGCGAGGAGCTCACGGTCGATTACGGCGAGTCGCAGCACGAGGGCCAGCTCCCGTGCCGCTGCGGCGCGGCGAGGTGCCGCGGCCGCCTCTAGTGCTTGGTGTGGCCGCGGCCCTCGCTGGCATGCGCGGCGTGGGAGCTGCCGGCCAGGGTCGCGGCATTGAGCGCCGTGGCGAGCGCGGCCTCGCCGTTCACGAGCGCCGCCCATTGCAGCTCCACGCCCTTGCGCTTGCCCTTCTGGACGAGCTTGAATCCATCGGGCGAGAGCGTGAGGGTGTACTTCTCGCCGTTCACGTCCAGTTCGCGCTTGAAGGCGCTGTTGAGCTTGGTGGTCATCGCCGGGTCTCCGTGTAGTTCGTTCGGAGGAGGGCTCGCGTGCGCACGGCGCCTCCATGGGCCCGTTGACCCCGCGTTTCGGGGGTGAATTCCACGGACCAGTCCTTATGGACGATGGCGAGGTGGGCGCTTGACGCGGGGCGCGCCGGGCGGCGTGGCGCGCGAGCGGGGCGGCTTGACGGCGGCGGGCTCGTCGGGCGGCGGCTTCGGCGCATAGCCGGAGGGCGAGCGGATCATGACGGGTTAACGTCGCGGGCGGCGCGCGCGTTGACCCCTCCGATCGCCTCTATATACTGCCGCCTTCGCCACACACGCGGCTCCCCCATGAATCGCATCCTTCCCTTCATGATCGGCGCCGCCGTCGCCGCTTCCTCCGCGCACGCGGCCCCCTCGATCCCCGAGATGCTTTCCCACGTCTCGCAGGAGCGCATCGAGGCCCACATCCGCAAGCTCGTGTCCTTCGGCACGCGCAACTCCCTCTCGAGCCAGGACGACCCGAAGCGCGGCATCGGCGCGGCGCGGCGCTGGATCAAGTCCGAGCTGGAGCATTGCTCCGAAGGCACGCCGCTCGAAGTCGCGTTCGACGACCACTACGTCGAATCCGGACCGCGCATCCCGAAGCCGGTGCACATCGTGAACGTCGTGGCCACCCTCCCCGGAAGCCAGCCCGAGAGCCGCAATCGCATCTATGTCGTGAGCGGGCATTACGACTCGATGCCCTCGAGCCCGGTCGATCCCGACAAGGATGCGCCGGGCGCGAACGACGACGGCTCCGGCACCGCCGTCTCGATGGAGCTCGCATGCGTGATGTCCCACTACCAGTTCGATGCGACGCTCGTGTTCATGACGGTCGCCGGGGAGGAGCAGTACCTGTATGGCTCGACGGGCTGGGCGAAGAACGCGCGGGAGCGCGGGCTCGACGTCGCGGGCATGCTCGACGACGACATCGTCGGCAACACGCGCGACGCCGCGGGGCATGTCGACCGCAGCCGGGTTCGCCTCTTCGCGCAGGGCGTGCCGGCGGAGAAGACGCTGCCCGACGATGTGGTGGCGGCGCTGCGCACCGGCGGCGAGAACGACCTGCCCACGCGCCAGCTCGCGCGCTTCGTCCAGGAGGCGGCGCTGCGTTTCGTGCCGGAGCTCGAAGTGCAGGTCATCTGGCGGCGTGACCGCTACCTGCGAGGCGGCGACCACTTCCCGTTCCAGGACGCGGGCTACCCCGCGGTGCGATTCACCGAGCCGGTGGAGAACTGGAACCACCAGCACCAGGACGTGCGCATCGAGAACGGGATCCAGTACGGCGACCTGCCCGGGTTCGTCGACTTCGGCTACGTCGCCAACGTCGCGAAGGTGAACATGGCCGCGATGGCTTCGCTGGCACTCGGCCCGTCCGTCCCGGCCGGCGTCGAGATCGAGAGCCGGCAGCTCGAGAACGACACGACGCTCCTCTGGAAACCCAATCCCGAGCCGGACGTGGCGGGCTATCGCATCGTGTGGCGCGACACGACCGCGCCAGCGTGGCAGCACATGAAGGACGTCGGCAACGTGACCCGCGCGACGCTCGAGGGCATCTCCAAGGACAACTACGCCTTCGGCGTCGAGGCGTACGACCGCGACGGCAATGCGTCGGTGGCCGCTTATCCCGTGCCGGCGCGGTGAGCTCCGGCCGCGGCGCTACAGCACCGGGGAAGTGAGCCTCGCCACCGATTCGAGGAAGAGCTGCAGCTTGTCCGGCCGCCTGCGCGCCGAAAACGGGTTGGACGCCTCGCGGTCCGTGCCGAAGCGTCGCGCGAGGTGGCCGATCACCTCTTCGTCGTAGAACGCCGCCGCCACCTCGAAATTGAGGCGGAAGCTGCGGTTGTCCATGTTGGCGGTGCCGATGAGCGCCACGGTCGAATCGACGACCACGGTCTTCGCATGCAGCATCGGCGGCCCGTACTCGAAGATCTTGATGCCCGCCTTGCGCAGGGACTCGCAGTACGTGTGCGAGGCCGCGGTCACGAGCTTCGAGTCGCCCTCCTTCGGCACGATCACCTGCACGTCGACGCCGCGCAGCTCCGCGATGCGCATCGCCGTCTCCAGGGGCTCGTCGGGGATGAGGTAAGGCGTCTCGATCCAGATGCGGGTGCGCGCGGTGGACATCGCCGCGAGGAGGAAGGCATGCAGCGGCGCATTGTCGTCATCGGGCCCCGAGGCGACGATCTGCGTCGGCAGTCCCTTTCCCTCCTGCATCGAGAGCGGGAAATAGCGCGCCATCTTGTCCTCGGTGGCGTCGAAGGAGCCGCAATACGCCCAGTTCTCGAGGAAGAGCTGCTGCAGCCGCCACACCGGCTCGCCGTCGATGCGCACGTGCGCATCGCGCCATGCCGCCAGCCCCGCCCCCGTCTGGCAGGCCGGCTCGTGCAGGTTCACGCCGCCCAGCAGCCCCACGTTGCCGTCGCAGATGGCGATCTTGCGGTGGGTGCGGAAATTCGCGAAGTGCAGTCCCGCGAAGGACAAGTGCAGCCGGTTGAACGTGCGCACCTCGCCGCCGGCGCTGGTGAGCGGCTCCCAGAACCGGGCGTTGAGCGCGCCCGAGCCCACGGCATCGACCAGCACGCGGACCTCGACGCCGCGCTGTCGTGCATCGACCAGCAGGTCGCGAAAGCGCGTCCCGATGGAGTCGGGCTCCCAGATGTAGTACTCCATGTGCACGTGGTGCGTGGCAGCGCCGATCGCGTCCGCGAGCGCGTGCATCGTGGCATCGCCGTCGTCGAGGACCTGCACGGCCGAGGCGAACGTGGGCTCGCCCTGCCCCAGCCGGCGCGCCACCGCCGCGAGCGCCGAGGCGTCCGGCGTGAGCTGCGGCCGGTTGGGCATCTCGAGCTTGCGCATGTGCCCGGACGTGCCCCCGGCCAGCCGCCCGCGCGCCCGCCCGTAACGGATGCGCCGGCGGTGCAGCCGCCGCGGCCCGAAGACCAGGTAGTAAAGGCCGGACACCACGGGGAGCGCGATGAACGCGAACATCCAGGCGAGGGTCGAAGCCGGAGCGCGGCGGCTCATCATGAGCGAGGCGCAGGCCACGACGACCCAGACCACGTAGGAACCGACGAAGATCTCGAACCAGGGCAATGGGAACATGGCCGTAGCATAATGCTTGCAAAGCCGCGCCCCGGACCTGCGCGCGGCCACGAGGAGAACAAGAGAAAATGACGGCGCGCCAAGCTTTCACCGTCCCCTACAACGCGGCCCAGCTGCAGGGCCGCATCGCCAAGCAGTGGGACGACGAGATCCTCAAGCAGCTCATCGACTACATCCGCATCCCCGCGAAGTCGCCGCACTTCGATGCGCAGTGGCGCGAGTCGGGCCACATCGAGGCCGCGATCCAGCAGGCGCGCAACTGGGCGATGCGCCAGCCCGTCACCGGGCTGGAGGTGAAGGTCGTGCGGCTCGAGGGGCGCACGCCGGTCCTCTACTTCGATGCGCCCGCGACCCCCGGCGGCAGCCATCACACCGTTCTCCTCTACGGGCACCTCGACAAGCAACCGGAGATGACCGGCTGGCGCCCGGGCTTCGGGCCGTGGAAGCCGGTCTTCGAGGAGGGCCGCCTCTATGGCCGCGGCGGCGCCGATGACGGCTACTCCGTGTACGCGGCGCTCTCGGCGATCCTGGCGCTCGACGTGCAGCAGGTGCCGCGCCCGCGCTGCGTGGGCCTCATCGAGACGTGCGAGGAAAGCGGCAGCTACGACCTGCCGGCTTACCTCGACGCGCTGGCGCCGCACATGGGGAGCGTCGGGCTCGTGATCGCCCTCGACTCCGGCGCCGGCAACTACGACCAGCTCTGGATCACGACGTCGCTGCGCGGCCTCGTGAACGGCACGCTCGAGGTGAAGATCCTCGAGGAAGGCGTGCACTCGGGCGACGCCGGCGGCGTGGTGCCGTCGTCCTTCCGCATCGCGCGCCAGCTCCTCGATCGCCTCGACGACTCGCGTACGGGTCTCGTCAAGCCCGGCGAGTTCGCGTGCGAAGTCCCGAACGAGCGCTTCGACCAGGCGCGCCAGGCGGCGCAGGTCCTGGGAGATTCACTGTGGAAGCGCTTCCCGTGGGCGAGCTGCTGCGACGACGGGGGCAAGAGGCTCTTCGCCGAGCCGGTGACGCAGGACCCGATCGAGCTGATCCTGAACCGCACGTGGCGCGCCGCGCTCGAGGTGACCGGCGCCGATGGGCTGCCGGCCATCGAGTCCGCGGGCAACGTGCAGCGGCCGCACACGTCGCTCAAGCTCTCGATGCGCCTGCCGCCGCTCGTGAACGGCGACATGGCCGCGCGCGCGATGAAGGCGATCCTCGAGCGCGACCCGCCGTACAACGCAAAGGTCTCGTTCGAATACGACACGGGCAATTCGGGGTGGAACGCGCCCGCGACCGCGCCCTGGCTCGCACAGGCGCTCGACTACGCGTCCAATGCGCTCTTCTCCCGTCCCGCGGCGTACATGGGCGAGGGCGGCACCATTCCCTTCATGAGCATGCTCGGCGCCAAGTTCCCCCAGGCGCAGATCCTCGTGACCGGCGTGCTCGGCCCGAAGTCCAACGCCCACGGCCCGAACGAGTTCATCGACATCGGCTACGCGAAGAAGATCACCGCCGCGACCGCGATGGTGATCGCGGGGTTGAAATAGGATTTTCTCCCTCGCCCAAGGGAGTGGCGGGGCAATCAGCGCGCAGGCACCGCCGCCGCGCCCGCGAGGTGCGGCACCTTGGACCCCTCGACCGGACGCCCGAAGAGGAAGCCCTGGCCCGAATGCAGGCCGAGCGACGCGGCGTGGCGCCGCTCGTCGTCGTTCTCGATGCCTTCGGCCACCACGCACAGGTCGAGGGTGTTCGCCATCGCGGCGACCGCGTTCACGAGCGCCGCCGCCTCGCGCTTCTGCACGCTCGCCGCGAGCACGGCGCGGTCGATCTTGACCGACTTCACGCCGAACCGCGACACGAGGCCGAGCGCGGCCTGGTCGGCTCCGAAGTTGTCGAGCACCAGCTCGACGCCCAGCCCGCGCAAGCCGCGCAGCGCGCGATCCGCCGCGGTGAGGTCGCGCAGCAGCGCGCGCTCGGAGATCTCGAGCCGCAGCAGCCGCGCCGGAAGCTGGCTCGCCTGCAGCGCGCGGAAGACGTCGTTCACGAAGCCGTTGTCCTGCAGTTGCCGCGCGGAGACGTTCACCGCCACGGGCACCTCGAGTCCCTTCGCGCGCCATGCGACGAGGTCGCGCAGCGCCGTCTCGATCGCCCAGCGGCCGAGGGCGAGGATGACGCCCGTCTCCTCGGCGTGCCCGATGAATTCCGACGGCAGGCGCACGGCGCCGCCCGGCTCGCGCCAGCGCACCAGCGCCTCGACGCCGGTGAGCGCGCCGGTGACGAGATCGACCTGCGGCTGGTAGAGCAGGAAGAACTCGCCGCGCTCGAGGCCGCCGCGCACGCGGCGCTCCATCTCGAAGCGCTCCGCGGTGAGCTTGTTCAGGTCCTCGGAGTAGAACTGGAAGTTGTTGCGGCCGCGCTCCTTCGCCTGGTACATCGCGGTGTCGGCGTTCTTGAGCAGCAGCTCGGCCGTGTCCCCGTCTTCCGGGAAGCTCGCGATGCCCACGCTCCCGGAGATGGCGACTTCCTTCCACTCGATCACCACGGGCCGGCAGAGCATCGTGATGATCTTCTGCGCGACGATCATCACTTCCTCGGGGCCGCGGTGCTCCTCGATCAGCACGACGAACTCGTCGCCGCCGAGGCGCGCGACGAGGTCGGTCTGGCGCACCGCCTGCACCAGGCGCTCGGCCATCGTCTGCAGCAGCTCGTCCCCCGCGGCGTGGCCGAGCGTGTCGTTCACTTCCTTGAAGCGGTCCAGGTCCACGAAGAGCACGGAGAAGCGCGTGCCGCGCCGCTTGGCGCGGCCGACGCCGCGCTCGAGCGCCTCCACGAACATCGCGCGGTTCGGGAGCGTGGTGAGGGGGTCGTGCATCGCGCGCCGGCGCATGTCCTCCTGCAGGCGCTTGCGGTCGTCGATGTTGGCCGCCGCCACGAGCAGGCAGTCCTCGCCGCCGAAGCGCAGGCGCTGCGCGGAGAGGAGCAGCCACCAGGGCTTGCCCGCGAGGTCCTTCATCTGCACCTCGTAGTCGCGCACCGGCGCATCCGCGGTGAGCGCGCGCCGCACGGCCTCGCGCACGCCTTCGTCGACGTAGAACTCGTCGAGCGTGCGTCCGCGCACGCTATCCATGTCGAGGCCGAACTGCTGCAGCGCGCGGTCGTTCGCGTAGAGGATGCCGTGGTCGGCGGCGCGCATCACGAGCAGAGGCAGCGGCGCGGACTCGATCAGGTGGCGCAGCTGCGCCTCGCTCTGCCGCAGCGTGCGCTGGAGCCGCTCGTTCTGGCGCACGAAGCGCTGCGCGATGGCGATGCCGGCGGCGAGCAGCAGGCCGGCGAGGATCAGCATGCCGCCGAGCAGGATGGCCTGCCCGGTGCGTTGCGCGCGATTGAGCGTGAGCGCGATCTGGTCCTCGAGCGGCGTGAGCACCGAGTTGATGCGGTTGACGCGGGCGAGCTCCCGCGCGACGAACGCCTCCTTCCACGCGTCGGGCGACGCATGGATCTCGTCGCCGACCTGGACCAGCTCGAGCACGTGGCCGTCGGCCTCGCGCCAGAGCGCCGCGACACGCTGGGCCGGCTCGAAGTCGTCGAGCAGGCGGAAGAGCGTGATCATCGAGTCGATGTCGCCGGCGTGGATGTGGCCCTGCGCGAAGCCCTCGCGCACCACGCCCAAGTCGGGCCGGGTCTTCTCGAGCTCGAGGCGGGCGCGCCGGTCGCCCAGCGGGACGGCGATGGCACGCTGGTACGCCGCGTAATCCGCGTCCTCGTGGAGCAGGGCGTAGCGCGTGAGGTGGAACGCGGCCTCCTTCTGCGCGCGTGTCCAAAGCCCCTGCGCTTCGACGAACGCGCGTCCGGCCGAGAGCAGGCCCAGGCTCAGCACCGCGGCCACGAGCAGGCACGACACGATGCCCGTGAACACCCAGACGATGGCGACCAGCCGCCTTCCGCGCGGGACGATGGGTGCTGCGGGGAAGGGGCGCATCTTGCCGTTCATGCCGACGCTGCTCTCCTGATGGTCTTGTCAGTCCGTCGGGCGGGACATTCCATGATTGACCGGGCCGGGATAACGAACGTTCCACCGCGCGTCTGGAGGGCGGTGCCGTCCGTCCCTGTAACATTTCCGCTTCCTCAAACGGTTCCCTGCCGCCTCCATGCCCGTTCTTACCGTTCGCCAGATCCTTTCCGGCCAGGCGTCCGCCGACGTTCCCGTCACCGTCCGGGGCTGGATCCGGACCCGCCGCGACTCCAAGGCCGGCATCTCCTTTCTCCATGTGTCCGACGGGTCCGCCTTCCACCCGGTGCAGGTCGTGGCGCCCAATACGTTGCCGAACTACGAGGGCGAGGTGCTGCGCCTCACGGCCGGTTGCGCGATCGAGGCGACCGGGAAGATCGTGCCCTCGCCCGCGAAGGGCCAGCCCTTCGAGATGCAGGCCGCGGAGGTGAGGGTCGTGGGCTGGGTGGATGATCCCGACACCTACCCGATCCAGCCCAAGGCGCACACGATGGAGTTTTTGCGCGAGGTGGCGCACCTGCGCCCTCGCACCAACGTGATCGGCGCGACCACTCGCGTGCGCCACGCGCTCGCGATGGCGATCCACCGCTTCTTCACGCAGGACGGCTTCGTGTGGGTGAACACCCCCATCATCACGGCCTCCGATGCGGAAGGAGCGGGCGAGCTCTTCCGCGTCTCGACGCTCGACCTCGCGAACCTGCCGCGCACGCCCGAGGGCAAGGTGGACTTCGCGCAGGATTTCTTCGGGCGCGAGGCGTTCCTCACCGTCTCGGGCCAGTTGAACGTCGAGACGTATTGCATGGCGCTCTCGAAGGTCTACACCTTCGGGCCCACCTTCCGCGCCGAGAACTCGAACACGAGCCGCCACCTCGCGGAATTCTGGATGATCGAGCCGGAGATCGCGTTCGCCGATCTCGCCGACGATGCGACGCTCGCGGAGCGGCTGCTCAAATACATCCTCAAGGCGGTGCTCGACGAGCGCCCCGACGACATGGCGTTCTTCGAGGAGCGCATCGAGAAGGGCGTGATCGCCAAGCTGCAGGACATCGTCGACAAGCCGTTCGTGCGCATGGACTACACCGATGCGATCGCGGTGCTCGAGAGATCGAAGCAGAAGTTCGAGTACCCGGTGAAGTGGGGCATGGACCTGCAGAGCGAGCACGAGCGCTTCCTCGCCGAGAAGCACGTGGGAGGCCCGCTGATCCTCATGAACTACCCGAGGGAGATCAAGGCGTTCTACATGCGGCTCAACGACGACGGCAGGACGGTGGCCGCGATGGACGTGCTCGCCCCCGGCATCGGCGAGATCATCGGCGGCTCGCAGCGCGAGGAGCGCCTCGACGTGCTCGACCGGCGCATCGCCGAGACCGGGCTCGATCCCGCCGCCTACTCGTGGTACCGCGACCTGCGCCGCTACGGCACCGTCCCGCACGCCGGCTTCGGCCTGGGCTTCGAGCGCACGGTGGCGTACGTGACGGGCCTGTCGAATGTCCGGGACGTGATCCCCTTCCCGCGCACACCCGGGCACGCCCGGTACTGAAAACCGGGGACGCACCCCGATTTCACGCAGTGAATTCGGGGTGCGTCCCCGGTTTTCGGGCCCCTTGAAACCGCTTTTTCCCGCCCCTAGATCGCACTCCGAGGGGGCCGGTGGCCCCTGCCAGCCGAAGGAGAAAGCGATGTTTCCGTCCCTGACCCGCTTCCCTGGCGACCTCTTCGCGGAGATGGAGGGGCTCCAGCGCCAGGTGGAGCAATTGCTCGGCACGCGCCGGGCACCGTCGAGCATCCGCGCCGCCGCGCGCGGGGCCTTTCCCGCCATCAACATGGGCGTCACGCAGGACGCGGTCGAGGTCTACGCGTTCACGCCCGGCGTCGATCCGGCCTCGATCGAGGTGTCGGTCGACAACGGCCTGCTCACGATCGCGGGCGAGCGCCACACGGGGCTGCCCGGCGAGAGCGAGAAGGTCTCGATCTACGCCCAGGAGCGCTTCGAGGGCGGCTTCCGCCGCGCGATCGGGCTGCCGGAGGACGCCGACACGGCGCGCGTCGAGGCGACCTGCCGCAACGGCGTGCTGAAGATCGTGATCCCGAAGCGCGAGGCCTCGAAGCCGCGCCGCATCCAGGTGAAGGACTGAAGGAGGACACCATGGAAATGACGAACCCGCCGCTGCAGAAGCCTGCGAGCGCCCCGGATGCCACGCCGCTGCTCCCGCCGGTGGACATCATCGAGGACGCCGACGGCATCGTGGTCACCGCCGACTTGCCCGGCGTGGCGAAGGAGGACGTCGCCATCGCCGTCGAGGCCGAGACTCTCACGCTCGAAGGCACGGTGAAGCTCGGCGAATCGCAATCGATGCAGCCCGTCTACGCCGAGGTCGGCGTGGCCCGCTACCGGCGCAGCTTCGTGCTGGGACGCGACCTCGACACGACTCGCATCGAGGCGGAGATGAAGCATGGGGTGCTGCGCGTAAGGGTGCCGAAGCAGGAGCGGGCGAAGCCGCGCCGCGTCGACGTGCGCGTGGGGTGAACATAACCGGGGACGCAGTCCTATTTCCCACTTCGGGAACTCGGTCTGCGTCCTCGATTCGTTGCTCGGAGTTGCCTGCAGGTCTCGGTATGATGCCGCCCGTGAGAGCATGCCATCCGTTGAAAAGCTTAGGAGACATTATGGGCATCCGGACCGCGTTTCGCTGGGGGGTCGCATTAGCAGCATCGGCCGCATGTTCGCTGGCCCATGCGCAGCTTTTCCGGGCGTACCTTGCCTCATACGGGTCGGACGCGAACCCGTGCACCGTGAGCGCGCCCTGCAGGCTGTTGCCGGCCGCGATCGCTGCGGTCAGTCCGAACGGCGAGATCTGGATGCTCGATTCGGCGAACTACAACCAGGACGGTGTGAACGTGCCGAAGTCCGTGACGATCACGGCTCTGCCGGGGCAGGTCGGAAGCATCATGGCGGTCGCAGGCAAGCCGGCCATCACCATGGGGGCGAGCGTTGTGCTTAACCTTCGCAATATCAGCATCGCCACCAACGTGAACAACCCCGGCACCTACGGCATCAGCATGACCAGCGGAATGCTATCGGTCGAGGATTCCGTATTCCAGGTGCTCAACAATGCGGCTGAAACGAGTGCCATCGATGTGAACGGAGAGGGAATCGTCTCCATCCACCGGTCCCTGTTTCGGCACAGCTATAACGGAATCACGGCCCAAGGAGGGGCGAAGATAGACGTCACCGACACGAAGTTCTTCGACATCATCAACAGTGCTGTTTATGTGCTGGGCGTGGCGGGCACCGCCACGACGAAGGCGAACGTGGAGCGGTGCGCCATTTCCTATTCGTACACGCCGCTTTGGGCCAGGTCGGTGACCACCGGCGGCATCGCGAGGCTTACGGTCTCCTCCAGCAGCATCACGTACAGCTATTACGGGGTCATGTCGACGTCCACCGCGCCATCCGACGTCGTCGTCACCGTGCAAGGCTCCAACATTTCCCATAACCAATACTACGGGTTCTGGCAGACCGGTCCGGGATCCGTCCTCGAGAGCCTCGGCAACAACTTGGTGAGGGACAATGACCAGGGCGTGAGCTACGGCACTATCACGTCCGTGGGCGGGGTATAACGGCGGCCGGGCGCCGGCGCCATTCCCGAGCTGAAACGATCGGTTACACAACGCTTGCGGCTGTAGCGGGCGGAACGCCGTTCCACCCGGTCCATGCGGGTATCATGGCGCTAAATCCCGGAATCCCATGGACAAAGCGATCGCTCCACCGCGCACCCGCAAGCGCTGGCCCGTCGTGGCCGGCGTCCTCATCATCGGGGGGGCGCTGACCGCATGGTGGTGGCTGGGCTCCTCGCGCAACCAGGAAGCGCAGGGAGCCCGCCGGCCACCTGGGGCGGTTCCGGTCGTGACGGCCCAGGCGCAGTCGCGCGACGTGCCGGTCAAGCTGAGCGCGAACGGCACGGTGACCTCCCTGCAATCGGTCGACGTGCGCTCGCAGGTGACGAGCACCGTGCGCGAGGTGCACATCCGCGAGGGGCAGGACGTGCGCGCGGGCGAGCTGCTCTTCTCGCTCGACTCGCGCAACGACGAGGCCAACCTCCGCAAGGCGCTCGCGCAAGTCGAGAAGGACAAGTCGGACCTCGCCACCGCGAGGCGCAACCTCGAGCGGAACCTCGACCTGATGAAGCAGAAGTTCATCTCTCAGGCCGCGCTCGATACCGCGCAGAACCAGGTCGACACGTTGACCGGCCAGCTCGCGATCGACACGGCGGCCGTGGAGTCGGCGCGCGTCGCGATCGCGTATGACGAGATCCGCGCGCCGTTCTCGGGGCGGACCGGCGCCATCAACGTGCGCCCGGGAAGCCTCGTGACGCCCTCGGCCAACGCGAGCAGCGCGACCACGCCGGCGCTCGTGACGATCACCCAGATCGATCCCATCGACATCGCGTTCACGCTGCCCGAGCGCGAGTTCCCCGCGCTGCAGGCGGCGCTGCGCTCGGGCACGGTCGCCGTGACGGCGCGCCCGCAGGCGGGCGGCGAGACGGTGAAGGGCAAGGTGATCTTCGTCGACAACGCCGTCGACACCGCCACCGGCACCATTCGCGTGAAGGCGCGCTTCGACAACAACGCCGGGCGCCTCTGGCCGGGCATGTACGCGACGGTCGAGCTCGCCCCGCGCACGATCGCCAACGCGACGGTGGTCCCCGCGCAGGCCGTGCAGACCGGCCCGGACTCGCGCTTCATCTACGTCGTGGGCGACGATCGCAAGGCCCAGCAGAAGACCGTCAAGCTCGACTACGTCGAGCAGGGCTTCGCGGTGGTCGACGGGCTCGCGCCCGGCGCCCGTGTCGTGGTCGAGGGCGCGCAGAACCTGCGCCCGGGCAGCACGGTCGCCGAGGCGAACACGACGGACCTCGGCTCCGCGCCGGCCGACGCCGCAAAGGGCGACGCGCACAAGGGCAAGCGCAAGGGCGACAAGCCCGCGTAACGGACGCGCGCGTGAACGTCTCCGAAGCCTTCATCCGCCGGCCCGTCATGACGGTGCTGCTGTCGGCGGCCGCCGTCGTCGCCGGCATCCTCGCGTACGGCGGCATCCCGATCGCGGCGCTGCCGATGTTCGACACGCCGACGATCCAGGTGACCGCGGTGCTGCCGGGGGCGGCGCCGGAGACCATGGCCTCCTCCGTCGCGACACCGCTCGAGAAGCAGTTCTCCACCATCTCGAGCCTCGACGTGATCAGCTCCACGTCGACCCAGGGCCGCACCGACATCACCCTGGAGTTCAGCCAGGACCGCAACATCGACGAAGCGGCGGTCGACGTGCAGGCGGCGCTCTTCCGGGCGTCGCGCAACCTGCCGACGGAAATGACGACGCCGCCGTCCTACCGCAAGGTGAACCCGAGCGAGTTCTCGATCATCTTCGTCACGCTGTCGTCGCCCTCGATGTCGCTCTCGGACCTGGATGCCTACGCCGAGAACCTGATCTCGCCCACGCTCTCGACGTTGCCGGGCGTCTCGCAGATCACCGTGGCGGGCCAGAAGCGCTTCGCGGTGCGCGTGAAGGCGCGCCCGGGCGCGCTCGCCGCGCGCAACCTCACGCTGGACGACATCGCCAACGCCGTCAAGACCGCGAACGCGAATACGCCGGTGGGCACGCTCGACGGCCAGCGCCAGACCCTCACCATCCTCGCCAACAAGCAGCTCGCGCACGCCGCCGACTTCAAGCCCATCATCGTCGCCACGCTACCCAACGGCAGCGTCGTGCGCCTGCAGGACGTGGCCGACGTCGAGGACAGCGTGGAGTCGGTGAAGACGGCGAGCTGGTCGAACGGCGAGCCCGCGATCACGCTCTTCATCCAGCGCCAGCCCGGCGCCAATACGGTGGCCGCGATCAACGCGATCAAGGCGGCGCTGCCCGGGATCATGGCGCAGATGCCGAAGTCGGTGGACCTGCAGATCCAGCTCGACCGCTCGATCTCGATCCGCGACGCGATCCACGACGTGAAGATCACGCTCGCGATCACCGCCGTGCTCGTGATCCTCGTGATCTACCTCTTCCTGCGGCGGCCGTCGGCCACGATCATCCCGGCGCTGTCGCTGCCGATCTCGCTGATCGGCACGCTGGCGCTCATGCGCGCGCTCGGGCTCTCGATCGACAACGTGTCGTTGCTGGGCATCACGCTCGCGGTGGGCCTCGTGGTGGACGACGCCATCGTGATGCTCGAGAACATCGTGCGCCACATCGAGGACGGCATGGACCCGTTCAAGGCGGCGATCGTGGGCTCGAAGGAGATGTGGTTCACGATCGTCTCGATCTCGATCTCGCTGGTCGCGGTCTTCATCCCGATCTTCTTCATGCCCGGCGTCATCGGCGGCCTGTTCCACGAGTTCGCGATCGTGGTCTCGCTCGCGATCCTCGTCTCCGCGGGGGTCTCGCTCACGCTGGTGCCGATGCTCGCCAGCCGCTACATCCGCCACGAGCGCGCCGACGACCCGGTGCTGCGCTACACCGAGTGGTTCGAGCGCTTCTTCCAGGGGACGCTGCGCACGTACGCGCGCGTCCTCGACTGGTGCCTGGGCCACCGCTTCGTCGTGCTCATGGTCGCCGCGGGTACGCTCGTGGTCACGATCCTCCTCGCCATGGCGATGCCCAAGGGCTTCTTTCCCACGGAGGACATCGGCCAGATCTCGGCGAACATCGAGGCGGTGGAGGACATCTCCTACCCCGCGATGTTCGAGCTCATGAAGCGCGTGGACGCGGTGGTCCGGGCCGACCCCGCGGTCGACACCGTGCTCTCCCGCGCCGACGACGTGAACAACTCGGGACGGCTCTTCATCAACCTGAAGCCCCGCGGCCAGCGCCCGAAGATGCAGGTGGTGCTCGAGAACCTGCGCCGCGAGACGCGCACGATCCCGGGCGTGAACGCGTATTTCACGCCGATCCAGAACCTGCGCATCGGCGGGCGCATCTCGAAGAGCCAGTTCCAGTACGTGATGAAGAGCGTGGAGCCCGCGCAGCTCTTCGAGTACTCGGGCAAGCTCATGGCGCTCATGCGCGCCGACCCGATCTTCCGCGACGTGACGAGCGACGCGCAGCTGAAGGGCCTGCAGGCGCAGCTCACGATCGATCGCGAGAAGGCCGAGGCGCTGGGCGTCAACATCCAGGACATCCGCAGCGCCCTCTACAGCGCGTTCGGCGACCGGCAGGTCTCGACCATCTACACCGCGGTCGACTCGTACCAGGTGATCCTGCAGGCGGCCGACGCCGACCGGCAGGACGAGAGCGCCTTCTCCAAGATCTACGTGCGCGGCAAGGGCGGCGCGCTGGTTCCGCTCTCCAGCTTCTCCCGCGTGGTGCGCACGGTCGGCCCGGTCGCGATCAACCACACCGGCCAGCTGCAGTCGATCACGGTCTCGTTCAACCTCGCACCCGGCGCCTCGCTCGGCCAGGCATCGGACAAGATCGCCGCGTGGCGCGACGAGCTGCGCCTGCCGCCTTCGATCATCACGGCGTGGGGCGGCGACGCGGCGGCGTTCCAGGCGTCGCAGTCGAGCCAGGTGTGGCTCATCGTGACGGCGCTCCTCGTGATCTACGTGTT
>Ga0157369_10001678_pt1 | contig 27009 bp, 13 predicted proteins | sample C25metaG_FD_113461 | JGI IMG/M metagenome (GOLD analysis project Ga0157369, IMG submission 113461) | Corn rhizosphere microbial communities from Kellogg Biological Station, Michigan, USA - C2-5 metaG | ecosystem: Host-associated > Plants > Roots > Rhizosphere > Soil | place: USA: Michigan... | reverse complement strand
TGTAGAACGTGACGGGGAGTCGGCCCGCGGGATTGTTCTTGCCGCTCAGAGTTTCAGCTACTGCCGCGCCACCTTCCTCGCCCGGATACCACGCGTCAAGCACCGCATTCGCATGTTCGTTGATCCAGTTGACGGCGAGGGCGCTGCCATTCAGGAGCACGACAGCAATGGGCTTGCCTGTGCCCGCCACTGCTTCCACCAGATCCTCTTCCGGCTGAGGCATATCGATGCTGGTACGATCCCCGCCCAAAAATCCGGGCTCGCTGACCGGCATCTCTTCGCCCTCGAGTTGGCTGGTGATGCCAACCACCGCAATCACGACATCTGCGTTCTTCGCCGCCGCGATCGCTTGCGGATCGGCGCCGTTGTACGCCTTTGACCAGATGAACTCCGCATGCGGCGCGCTGTTCCTTGGTCCGTACGAAATCTCGATCGCGGCCTTACGGCCCTTCTCGAGATGGACGCGTCCCACGCCGACGGCGAGTTCGCGCCCACCGCCGAACGTCGACGCCACCTGCTTGCCGTCCACGGCAAGCCTTCCAAATCCCTGGGCGCGAATGCCGAGAAGAAAGTCTCCCGATTCCGAAGGTGTAAGGAAACCCGACCATCGCACGCCAAAAGTTTTCCTGCCGGCCATTTCCGACGGCAGATTCGCCTCGGTGAGTTTCACGTTGGGCTCGGTGCGGCTGACGATCGGCTTCGGCCTTGATTCGTCACTCGGTCCGCGACGAATGCCCTCGGTGTAATCAGCGGTGAGTCCTTGCTTGCCATCGGCCGTGGTCAGTAGCGAGTCGGGAACCGGAGTTCCGTCGGGGTGAAGAAACTGAGTGCCGGGGACGAAGGTGATGGTCGCGTTAGGGAACTCAGCCTTCAGACCTTCCATGATGGACACGATATGCGTGGGCTGTCCCGCATAGTTTCCGATGAGCGGCCGGGTCTGATCTGCAAGCGGACCCACAACTGCAATCCTCTTGATCGACGGTTTCAGCGGGAGCAGGCCGTCGTTCTTCAGCAGGACCATCGACTCATTCGCCAGCTTGCGTGCCAAGGCCCGATGTTCCGGGCTGCTGAGTTCCTTTTCGTCGATCTTCGTGTAAGGAACCATGTCCGGCGGATCGAACATGCCGAGCTGGATGCGCGCGGTGAACAGGCGGATGAGCGCTCGGTCAAGAGTGCTTTCCGGCAGATAGCCTTGCTGCACGGCATCGATGTAAGCTTTGTGGACCGGTTCGCCGTAACGCGAGGTGAAGGTAACGCATTCGTTGTCCATGCCGCGGATGACGGAGATGGCCGCGCCCTGCATCTGCGTTGGGCGGTAGCGATGATTGGCGGCGACATCTCTCACCGCATCGCAATCCGACACTACGTATCCCTGGAAGCCCCACTTTCCGCGTAACTGGTCCTGTAACAAGTACTGACTGGCGCAGGCGGGCTCGCCGTTGATGGCGTTGTAAGCGCACATCACCGAACCCGCTTTTCCTTCCACGACGGCAGCACGGAAGGCGGGTTCGTACGTATCGACCTCATCGTGCTTGCTTACGTCGACATCTGCAAAATGGCGGGTTGGCTCGGGCCCACTGTGCACCGCGAAGTGCTTGGGAGTTGCAATGGCGAGATAGTACTTCGGGTTGTCGCCCTGCAGGCCGGTGACGTAGGCCACGCCCATGCGGCCGGTGAGGAACGGGTCTTCACCGTATGTCTCCTGCCCTCGTCCCCAGCGCGGATCACGGAAGATGTTGAGATTGGGTGACCAGAAGTCGAGGCCTCCCATGATGCCGGTGTGCCCCTCGCGCAGGTTCTGCACGTGCTTGATGCGGCCCTCAATGCCAATCTGCGCCGCCATAGTGTGAATGCCCGGTGTATCGAACGTGGCCGCAAGTCCGATTGGTTCGGGATACTCGGTGACGCCGTCATTGATCACGCCATGCAGCGCCTCACTCCACCATTGGTAAGCAGGAATTTTCAGCCGTGGCACAGCCGCAGAGTTGTTCTGCATCTGCGAAGCTTTCTCTTCCAGAGTCATGCGGTGCACCAGGTCAGCGGCGCGCTGCTCGGGCGAGAGCCTCGTGTTCATGTATGGCGGATTCGCATCATCCTGTGCGCCGCTTGCGCACACCATCGCAACAACACAGACGGCAAACCCGATTAACCTCGCGCAACGGCGCATCTCGTCTCTCCTCAACCTGGTTGATTCGCTTAGCGGCAACGCGCCTGAAAACAGAGATTCTGGCTGAAAAACGGCATCACGTGGTTTTGAAAACGATCCGCTACTTTGCTCGTGTGAGTGCCTGAATAGACCTCGAAGGTGTTCGCGATCCCGTATTTCTCGAGGACCTCGTGCAGCTTGGTCGTGTCGGCTTCAAGACGGTCCTGGTCCCCGACGTCGATCGCGATGGCACGATAGCGCCGCAAATTTCCGATGTACTGATCGATAAAAATCAGTGGCGCGTTCGCCGCCCACTTGGCTGCGACATCCGGCTGCGGTACGCCCTCTTTGGTCGGCAGGTCCAGATACAGCGGCGGATTCTTCGGATCCGGCGACCACGCCGCCGCGCTGGCCAGTTGGGCACGAGCGCCGAACGGCAGCTTCGCCGAGTCCTCCGGCGTCTTGACGGCTTCCAGGGCTTTGCTTGCGTCCGCGTTCGCGCCAGTCGGTCGCACAGACAAGCAGCAGGGGCTCATGATGTATACGCTGCCGAATACGTCGGCGTGCTTCATGCCGATGCGCGTTGCTCCATAACCGCCCATGGAGTGACCGACTAGCCCGCGGCTCAGCCGATTCGGAATGGTCCGGTAGTGCGCGTCGATATACGCGACCAGATCCGATGCGATGAACTGCTCGAAATCTCCGGTTGTGACCGAGCTCGAATACATCGATCCGTTGTGCAGCGTCTTCGAATCGGGCAGGACGACGATCATTTCATGGGCGCCTTCGGCGAAAGCGCCTTCGATCGTCTGCGGGACATGTATCTCGTGGCTCCATTGCTCCGCGCCGATCGAGTACCCGTGCAACGCGTACACCACCGGGTACCGTCGGGCCTTCGCGTTGGCATAGCTGGGAGGGAGGAACACGAACACGTCACGATCGACCGCATCTCCTTCCAAGTTGCCTTCCAGCGAAGAGCCGTGAACTTTGATGTGCTCGACGGCAACGGGCTTTGCGCCAGGCACTGGCGGAGGCACTTCCGTTTGCACCTGCGCGGCCAAGTGTGATCCGCAGACCGCGATCAGCGCCGATGAAATCAGTCGAACGAGATTCGTTCTCATAAGAGTCAGAAGTTGTGCTGCCCCAAAAAAGCCCACATCGTGTACGTTAACGGAGCACCAGCGGGCAAATTCTAAGGCGAGATCAGGCTGCGTCAAGAGATTTTTAGTGCTGGCCGGGTGTGTTTTACCGATGCAACCCAATCTCGAAACGCGACGTCGAGCGAGATTCAAGCCAGCTTTCTGGAGTTTGTACTATGCCGTGCGCGCCGCTGTGCAACCGAATCGACCAAGAGGATTGATATGCGACGACTCACGTCCCCGCTAGTCATCGTATTTGCCACTCTCGTTTGCTTCCAAGCGCTCGTCGCCGACGATCTCAAGCTAACCGACCACGATGTGTTCGAGAAGCAGGGCCTTAGCGTTCTTGTCCATCAGAATGCTTTTCATCCCATATTCCTCGACCAGAAGATCGCGGGCATCGAGATCATCCAGCACGGCGAGCGCATTGCGACTGACGGCGAGGTCCGGCTGCTGCCTACGCCCGAGCAGTGGGATCCGGCGCCGCATTTCAAAGAACGCAAGCGCGGACCTGGCGGGAACAGCGTCGTGGTTTACTCCGACTATCCGAAGCTGAACTTCAGCTACCGGATCGAAGTTGCGCCGGAGAGCGGTGGGTTCCGCATCGCTGTTCAGTTGGATCAACCGCTGCCTGCCGATTTAGCCGGCAAGGCGGGTTTCAATCTCGACTTCGTGCCGACGTCGTATTTTGGCAAGTCATACATGCTCGATACTGGCAGCGGCATCTTCCCGCGGCATGAGGGCGGCGCGATGCAGAAGCTCGGAAACGGCGAGGTCGAACCGCTGCCGCTCGCAACTGGTCAACGCATTGTTCTCTCACCAGAAGACCCAACGACGCGCGTCAGCATCGTGTCCGATAGCGGTCCGATCATGCTTTTTGACGCGAGGACAAAGGCACAGAACGGATGGTTTGTCGTTCGGACGCTGATTCCGGGCGGCAAGACCGGCGACGTGCTCGTCTGGCACGTCCGGCCGAACGTCATCGCTGGTTGGACACGTCCACCGGTGGTGGGCTACAACCAGGCCGGCTACACTCCGGAACGATCGAAGGTATCGATCATCGAATTGGACCCGCTCTTCCAGTCGCCGGCCTTTGCTCGCTTGTTGCGCGTCGCTCCCGAAGGTGAATACCGCGAGGCTTTTCGCGGTCCGGTAAAGGCCTGGGGAAAATGGCTGCGATATCAATACGCGCAGTTTGATTTTTCCAGCGTGCGCGAGCCCGGCATTTATGTGATTGAGTTCGCCGGTCAACGCACTAAGCCTTTTCGCATTGCACCGGGGGCTTACCACACCGGTGTTTGGCAGTCGTCGCTCGACACGTACTTGCCGGAACAAATGGACCACGTAAAGGTCCGCGAGCAATACCGGGTCTGGCACGGCCCGTCGCATCTCGATGACGCGCGCCAGGCGCCGGTCAACTACAACCATTTCGACGGCTATTCCATGGGTCCTTCCACGGATTCGCCGTTCGCGCCGGGTGAGCACATTCCCGGCCTGAATGTCGGTGGCTGGTACGACGCGGGCGACTATGACATCCGCTCGCAGACCCAGTTCAGTGTTGTCACCATGCTTGTTGAACTGAAAGAGCACTTCGGAGTGGCTTGGGACCAGACCACAGTGGACGAGAAGGCCCGCTCAGTTGAGTTGCGCAAGCCGGACGGAATCCCCGATGTCGTGCAGCAGATCGAGCATGGAGTTCTGCAAATCCTGGCCCAGCACAAAGCAGTCGGGCATGCGATTCCCGGCATCATCGAGCCGACACTACAGGAGTACACGCATCTCGGCGACGCCTACTCCAAGACTGACGGCAAGATTTACTCCCCCAAGATGGGGCCGCTGGAATCCGATGGCATTTACTCCGGGGTTCCGGACGACCGTTGGGCGTTTACGACTCACACGACTTCGTTGAACTACGGCAGCGCCGCTGCGCTCGCGGCAGCAAGTCGCGCTCTTCGCGGTTACAACGACGCTCTTGCCGAAGAATGCTTGAAAACCGCAGTCAAGGTTTGGAGTGACGAGCACCAGCACCCTCCAGTCGGCGCCCAATCCTTCAACACCGCCGGTGGTCCGCCTGAACCCGAAGAGGTACGCGCCGCGGTTGAGCTGCTCATTGCCACCAAGGACGACGCCTATCGCAGGCGACTGAAGGAATTGCTTCCCGAGATCCAGCGGCGGTTCGGCTTCCTCGGCGCCGTTGCCGTTCGGGCAATTCCTTTCATGGACGCGGACTACAAGAATGCGCTCGCCGGCTTCACGCGCGAGTACAAGACGCGAATCGACTCTGACGTCGCGAAGAATCCGTACGGCGTCCCGATCAACGTGGCAGCGACATGGGCGGGCTCCGGCGCGGTGCTCGGCTTCGGATCGCAGATGTATTTCCTGCACGAGGCATTCCCGGAGATCATCGGAACGGAGTACACGCTGCGGGCGCTCGACTATGTGCTCGGTACGCACCCAGCGTCGAACCAGTCGTATGTGTCAGGCGTTGGTGCCGATTCCAAGCTGATCGCTTACGGCAACAATCGAGCGGATTATTCATTCATCCCAGGAGGCGTGATTCCCGGCGCGCTGATCGTCAAGCCCGACTTCCCGGAGCTGAAACACGATTGGCCGTTTCTCTGGTTTGAGAATGAGTACGTGGTCGACGGGGTGACTTCGTTCATCGTGGAAGCGAACGCCGCCGACCGCCTGGCTAAATAGCGAACGTCAGCGGGAGGGTTCGCGCACCGCGACAATCTTGTCCGCGGAAACATTTCGGAGTTGCTGCACAATGCCGGACGGCCAACGGATTTCGACGAGATCTGCTGACGCATCCTTGCCGAGCCCGAAGTGCACCGGCCCAGCGCTGGATGATGCGTAGCCCGCGGCGGTACTCATGTGGTTGTACTGCGTGATGCTCTTGCCCACCACCTTGATGCGGGCCCCAATGCCGTCGCGGTTACTGCGCGTGCCCTGGAGCTTGAACTCGAGCCAGTGATTCTTCGTTGCGCTGTCGTTGAGCCAGACTTCCGCGGGCGCGCCGATCGCGCTCACCACGACGTCGAGGCGGCCGTCGCCGTTCAGGTCGCCAACCGCCGACCCGCGGTGTCGTGATGGCGGTTGCGAAGCGAATCCCGCTTCGGCCGTCAGGGCAGAGAATCGCATGCCGCCGAGATTGCGGAAGACCGTGTTCGGCTGCTCGACCATCACTCGCGGAACGTACAGGAGCGATTCGACGTGGCCGCGCGAGACAAAAATGTCCTTCCACCCGTCATTGTCGAAGTCGGCAATCATCGGGGAATAGCCCGCCATTGGTAGCGTCAGACCGGCCATGCCGCTGGATTCGGTGACATCTGTGAATGCTCCCTTACCGTCATTGCGATAGATCGGGAAGGTCTCGGTATCGAGGGCCGCGATCACGAGGTCGGGATAGCCGTCGTTGTTGAGATCACGAAAGTCCACGCCCATGCCCGAGATGAACACGCCGTTTTCGCGGAGAGCTACACCGCCTTCAAACGCGGCCTCTTCAAGCTTTCCGCTGCCCTTGTTGTGAAACAGGGAGTTCATCTCCTTGTCGTTCGCGACGAAGAAGTCGATGCGGCCATCAAGATCGTAGTCCGCCGCCGCGGCGCCCATCCCTTTGCTCGGATGCGCACGCACGCCTGATTCGACCGACGCGTCCCGAAACGTCCCGTCGCCGTTGTTCAAGAACAGCTGGTTCGGGGTGGCGCCGTAAAACTTGGGATGGCAATAATCGCGATGGCCTGTCTCGACGCAAACCGGTTCGTGCTTCCCATCCCACTTCAGGTAGTTGATGACCATCAAGTCGAGCAGGCCGTCGTTGTTCACGTCTGCCCATACCGCCCCGACCGACCAGAGCGGCCCGAAATCCTTGTCCGGCTTGTCGAGGCCCGCCTTCGCGATCACGTCGGTAAAAGTTCCGTCACCATTGTTGTGATACAGCGTGTTGCGATACACGCCGGCAACGAAGATGTCTTCGAAGCCGTCGTTGTCGTAATCGGCGACTGCCACGCCGACATCGAATCCAGTCCCAACGAGCCCGGCCTTCTCGGTGACATCGGTGAAGTGCCCGTGTCCGTCGTTCTCAAACAGTCGATTCGAATATTTCGGCGACGACTTCTGCAGCGTATCGATGTCGGCGCCATTGGCGAAGAAGATGTCGAGCTTGCCGTCGTTGTTGTAGTCGAAAACGGCGACGCCGCCCGCCATCGTTTCAGGCGCGTGTCGTTGCGGCGTCTCAGAGCTGTCGAGTCGGAACGCGATCGGCTGATAGGTGAAGTGAATTGCGCCGGCACGATCTGTGACGGTTTTCGACTGGGCCGGCTCGACCTGGATCCCTGGAAGAGCGACGGCGACCGACGCCACCACCACCACTCCTGCCATCCACGTCCGGGTGAACCAACCCTGCGACTCGACTTTTTGCATAGCGCCGGCAGTGTACGACAACCCCGCAGTTGACCGGCGCGAATCGAGCGAACATCGTGTTGTGGCTGCGTTTTCGCCCCGGAACGCGTTCAGAGGGCAAGGCGAAAGATGGGCAAAACTGCCCATCGTGTACGTTAACGGACGCAAAAATAAGCTTGACAACATTCTGCTTTGGGCTCAACCTCTGTCCCCATCGGATTGTGGACCGCGATGTCTGCAAATTCGGAAGATCCCGACGAAGGGATCATCAGCGGTGATATTCGGGAGTCAAGCGCTCGTACATCGTTGCTGGGTGGGGAGCTTGACCGCTGGGGCCGAACAGAAATCGTCGCTGGCTCGAAAGACATCGCGGAGTGAGGAGCATCGCATGCGTAAGACACTCTGCCTGACCTTGTTGTCGCTCTTTTTCCTCGTCGCCATTTCTGCCTTTGCGCAGGAAGCCACGGTCGTCGGTACTGTCACCGACAAATCAGGAGCCGTGATGCCGCAGACGACGATTACGCTTACCAACGTCGCCACCGGAGAGTCACGGACTCTCACCAGCAACGAAGCCGGCCAGTACGTGGCCGCCGCTCTGCACATTGGCACGTACACGATCAAAGCCGAGGCGAAAGGCTTCAATGTCGCCGAGGTCACGAACGTGGTTCTGAACGTGGGTGATCGCCGGCGTATCGACTTCAACTTGGGCGTCGGCGCCGTACAACAATCGGTCACCGTCGAGGCGAACGCGGTCGCGATCAAGACCGACACCGGCGAGGTCAGCAGTGTGATCACCGGGGAGCAGATCCGGCAACTAGAGACGAACGGGCGAAGCCTGTACTCGATCGTGAACCTCACTCCAGGCGCGACCAGTCTCCAGGGCGACTTCCAGGTTCCAACGCCAATGGGCGGCGATCAGAACGTTTCATTCAACGGGCAGCGTGTGTCGCACAACCTGTACATGGTGGATGGCGCCGAAGCAGCCGACCGCGGCGGCTCCGGTGCGATTGTGATGCCCTCGATCGACGCGGTTGCCGAGTTTCGTCAACTGACCTCGAATTACAGCGCCGAGTTCGGCTTGAGTTCCGCGGCCACGGTGACGACGGTCATCCGGTCTGGAACGCGCGCGCTACACGCCACTGCATGGTGGTTCGGACGCAACGACTTCTTCAACGCGCGCAATTACTTCCTGCCGCAGCACAACGCGAATGGCTCGATCAACAGGATGCCCGAGCTGCGCTTCAATCTCTGGGGCTTCAATGTGGGCGGGCCTGTGCAGTTCAAGCACACGGATAATCCCAAGACTTTCTTCTTTTACAACATGGAATGGCGGAAGCTGATCACGGGCGGCGCCTTCCGCACCAATGTTCCGTTTACCAGCACCTATGGCGGGAACCTGAACGAGGCCCTCAGCTTCGGTGGACTGCTCAACAGCGGTCAAACGACGGTTCACGTGCCTAACTTCTCGAGTCTCTCGACCGCGCAGCAGGCGCGATTCACCGCTGCGGGATTGGCCTCCGGCCAGGCCTTCCCGAATAACACGATTCCGGCGAGCCTGCTCGATGCGAACGCCAAAGCATTGCTGGCAGCCGGCATTTTTCCGGCGCCAACCTCGGGCCGCACCTTCATTGGCGGGGCCAACTCGCCGACGAACGTACGCGAAGAGTTGGTGCGCGTCGATCACCGGTTCTCGGACAAGTTTTCGATTTTCGGCCACTGGATTTCGGAACAGATCGTACAGACCGATCTTCCGAGCCGCTGGAGCGGCGGCGCAAACCTGCCCACCGTGGGTGACACGTTCGGCAATCCCTCCTACAGCGCCGTGGTGCACGCCGTGCACTCGATCAGCCCGAGACTGCTCAACGAAGTGGCGTTCAATTACGGCGGCAACCGCATCGACATCGAGCCGATCGGAATCTACAAGCTGAGCCAGACGAACTTCGCGCAGCACAAGCTCTTCGGCTTCCAAAGCGACATCACGCCGATCATCAACCTGAACGCGGGCGGCAAGACCGGCTCGCGCTACGACGCCAACTGGTGGCCTTGGGTTAACAAAGCCGATAGCTACCAGCTTCGCGACGACCTCTCGTGGACCAAAGGCGCACATCAGATCAAGATGGGCGCGGGCTGGATGAACTTCCGCAAGCTCCAGCCTCTCCAGGTAGCGGCGCAGGGAACCTTCTCATTCAACGGTAACTTCACCGGCTACGACTTTGCCGACTACCTCCTTGGACTCTCGAGCGGCTACTCCGAGCCGGCGTTGAAAGACGCCCGCCAGTGGAACAGCGTCTCCTGGAGCGGCTACGTCCAGGACAACTGGCGCGCGAACAAGCGCCTGACTCTTAACCTCGGCCTGCGTTGGGACGGCATGCCCCACACGGCTGAGATCAACGGCCAGATGTCGAACTTCCTGCCGAGTCTCTACGATCCGTCCAAAGCGCCTCTCTTTGCGAACGCCAACGGTACGCAGATTTGTTCGGGTGTGAACATCCCGGTCAACTCAGGCTGTACCGCTGCCAGCCCGGGCCTGGCATCCGGCCCGAATCCGCAGCTCGGTGGCCTGTTGCAATACGCAAATGGACTGGGAGTTCCGGGCAAGACAGCCGGCGTCTCGAACGGGCTGGTGAACAACTACTGGAATAACTGGGGACCCCGCATCGGCTATGCCTTCGATCCCACGGGCAGCGGCAAGACCGTGATCCGCGGCGGATTCGGCATCATGTTCGAGCGCATCCAGGGCAACGACATGTACCAGGCCGGCGGCAACAACCTGTTTGGTGGGACCACGTCGCTCAGCAACGTGTCTCTCTCCGACCCGCACGTTGGCGTCGACCAAACCAATGTCACCATCAGCACGGCCATACTGCCGGTAACGGTGAATGGCATCACTGAACTCGATCCCAATCACTACAAGAATCCGACAACGTACCAGTACAGCACCGGCGTGCAACACCAGCTCGGGCGCCAGACGGTTGTGTCGGCCACCTATGTCGGGAACCAGGGCCGCCATCAGAGCCTTCGCCAGGAAATCAACCTGCCGAATATCAGCCTCGTGCCGACGTTCGTGACCGGTTCCACCGCGGCGGCGCAGTACAACCGCGTGGTTCCGTTCAAGGGATATAGGGGGATCATCGTCGAGGCGAACGAAGGTAACTCGATTTACAACTCACTCCAGACCGAAGTGCGGGGCAAGATCAAGACTCTGACTCTGCACGGCGCGTATACGTATGCCCGCGCGTACGATCCGACCTCCAACATCGGCGGCGATGGCTTTGACCTCAACACCGTTACCAATCCCTACGCCGGATGGAAGTACGATTGGGCGCCTTCGATCCTCGATCGGCGCCACGTCGCATTCGTCGACTTCATCTACGACGTGCCGTTCTTCCGCGACGCCAGCAACAAGTTCGTGAAGAACACGGTCGGCGGATGGCAGTTGTCAGGTGTGGTGACAATGCAATCGGGTGCGCCGGTAAACGTCGGCGTGTCCGGGAACAATGTCTGCCAGACCATCCCGAACTGCTCGATCCGGCCGAATCTGGTCGGTCCAATCAACTATCCCAAGACGGCTGCGACGCTTTCCAGCGGCAACAACACCATGCAGTGGTTCGATCCGTCGGCATTCGCGATCAACTTGATCCCGGGAACCACGACAGCCACGTGGGGCAATTCTCCCATGAACGTGCTGCGCGGCCCCGGCCGTGACAACTGGAACATGGCGATGTTCAAGACCATCAGCTTCACCGAACACCTGCGTACGGAGATTCGCGTGGAAGCGTACAACGTTTGGAACCACACGCAGTTCCGCGCCGACGGTGCGGGCGGCGGTCTCAGCACGGCGATCGGCGGCACGGACGTGGGCAAGATCACGAGTGCCTTTGACGCCAGAACATTCCAGATCGGAGCCAAGATACTGTTCTAAGTTTTTTCGATAGTCGTCCCCAGCACCCCTTGCCCCGCTCGAGTCCTCCATGAGCGGGGCCTTTTTTTTCAGGTTATCGGGACGAGAGACAACCGGTCTAGGATAGGCAGAGTCGGACCGGCTTCGGACGCGTATGGATTCGCTGAAAATCATCATCGCGACAGCTCTCTTGCTCTGCCCGGCGGCTCTGGCGGCCCAGGGCACAACTCCCGCGGAAGCGATGGCGCTGGAGCGTCAAGGGAAGCTCGCGGAAGCCGTGCAGGCGTGGCGGGCTGTAATAGCAGGTAATCCCCGCGACGCAGCGGCGTACGCAAGCATGGGCGTCGTATTCGCCCGCCAGGAAAGATATAAAGATGCGGCTGAGGCCTACCGCAAAGCCCTCGCGCTCGATCCCCATTTGCCCGGCATTCAGCTCAACCTGGGGCTGGCCCTGTTCAAACAGGGTAAGTTCGACGCGTCCATTCCGCCGCTCACGGCCGCCTTGTCGCAGGACCCGAACAACGCGCAGGCCCAGACTCTCTTGGGGATCGCCTACTACGGCGCCAAGCGCTTTGCTGAGGCTGCCGACCATCTTGCGGTCGCCGCGAATGCCGATCCATCCAATGTCGAACTTCAGCAGATGCTGGCCCAGAGCTGCCTCTTGGTGAAGAAGTACCCGTGCGCCGAGGAGGCGTTTCGGCAGGTCCTGCGGCAAAACCCGGACTCCGCCGCAGCCCACATGCTCCTCGGTCAGGCCCTGGACGGGCTCGAAAGGCCGGACGACGCCATCGCCGAATTTCAGGCCGCCGCGGCGGTTTCGCCGCGCGAGCCCAATGTGCACTACAGCCTTGGGTTCTTGTACTGGAGATCGCACCGATTCGATGAGGCGGAGAGGGAATTCAAGAACGAGTTGGAGATCGATCCGCAAAATGCCGAGGCCCTCGCTCACTTGGGAGATATGGAACTCAAGCAGGAGCACCTCGACGACGCGCTGGCGTTTCTCCAGAAATCAGTGAAGCTCAAGAGTGACATTCGCCTCGCCCAGCTCGACCTGGGGGAGATTTTCGCCCGGCGCAAACAATTCACCAATGCCGTCAGTGCGTACCGGCGGGCCATTGAACTCGATCCGGCTGAGCCGGACGCTCATTACCGCCTGGGGCAGGTCTACAAGGCGATGGGCAGAACGACTGAATCGCAGAGAGAACTTGCCAAGGTCCGCGAATTGCGCCAGAAGGCGGACGAGGCAGCTGCTCGGGCCATTCGACGCGACAATCATTAGCGAGTCAAAAAGCACGAGGGCGGCCAGTGGCCGCCCTCGCAATGAGGCGCAGACGGAGACCTAGAAGTGGTATTCCATCGTCGCCGTGAAGACGTGCGCACGGTACGAAGGTTGATCCGCTCCCAGGAACAACAACTTCTGCAGGGCGCTGGTACCGCTTGGATCAGCGCCGGTTCCGACGAAGCTGAGCGGGTTGATAACCCCCGTCTGCCAGTCGTTGTTGGCGAACTGCCGGAAGGTGTATTGGAACTTCGGAATCAGGTTGTCGGTCAACTTGAATTTCGCAATCACGCCAAGCTCGTGAATCCGGTTGACGTCTTGCGGATAGCTCCAGGTTAACGCGGGCTGTGCGAGGGTTCCGGGCGTCAGCATGGCTCCCGTGTTGGCGTTCCATGTGCGCGCCGGACTCCCCGACTCGAGGTTCCAATCGGCAAAGTGGCTGAAGCAATAGCCGGTCGGCGTGTTGCTGATCTGGCAGTTCACGCCATCACTGAATACGAAGCTCTGGGCCAGAGACAGGCTGTAATACAAGCTCAGGTCCATTTTCTTCGAAACGGTGAAGTCGGCTCCGGTGTAGTAGCTGTTCGCCACGTCCTTCATTTTCGTGATGAAGTCGTTGATGGCATCGCAGCTCGGGAAGCAGCCGGCGGGATTGCCGTTCTTGCCCTGCACGATGACACCCGTGTTCTTCTCACGTCCATATTCGGCAAACAGGGTCACGTTCGGCGACACCGCGTAGTTCGCGTTGAAGCCCCAGTTACGCCCGATGTTATTCAACAGACCGTAGGTGTAATACGCACCGTAGATCGGAGTGGCCCTCGTGCCGGTGATGAGCACCGGGGTATTCGAGGCGTTGTTGAGGTTCGTCAGGCTGTTGACCGAGTTCTTCAGGTTGAAGTTGTCCTGTAGCGTTCCGAAGAAGGCCGACAGGCTGAGCCGTTGCGTCGGATCCCAATTGAGGGACGCGTCGCCACGGTTGCGGAGCCGGGTGGCCTGGTCGGGCATGCGCGAGTAGACGTTGCCGGTATCGAGTTCGTAGGCGTTCGCACCGCCCTGCGGCATGCGATCGCCATGACGCGCGGACACCCGGAACATCAGGTTCTTCCGCAGGTGCATGTCGAGCGCACCGTAGAACGTGTCTTCGATGGTTTCTTCGACTTCGCGACCGGTGCGATCCATCCATCCGCGCTGATAGCCGAACTTCACCGTGTCCTTCTTGTTAAAGAAATAAGTTCCGCCGAGATCGAACGTCTTGGTGGTGAACGACGTCTGCTCGCCGGGGCAGTAGTAGGTGTAAGCCGCGCTGCTAACGTTCTCGCTGCTCGGGCCGGCCACCGGGTCATAGCAACCGGCGGTCGAACCGTGGAAGGAGCTGGAGACCAGGTAGGACGTATCGCCCACGACCGGCCGCATCAGCAGATCAGGAGTGTTGTTGTCGTAGCCGTAATGCATGTACTTGGCGACGAACTTCAGATCCTTGGTGGCCTTGAACACGGCGGTGTAGTTCATTGCCAACGTGTTCACCGCGCCGCCAAGATCCGCCTGCGGTACGAAGGCGGGGTAGCCAGCCGGCGGGGTCTGGGCGACGAAGGTATTCGTCGTCAGAGGGATGAACGGCGCTCTCTGCGAGAGCCAGCCGGGAGTGACGTTCGCCATCAGGTCGATGTGCTTGCCGATCTGCATGGCGCCTTCGGTGACGAGCTGGTGGTAGGTGTTGCTGGGATACAGGTCCATGCGGCTCGTCGCCGGGCCCATGGCCGCCACGTTGTAGACGGTGGAGAACGGATTCGTCACCAACATGCTCGGGGTGTCGTTGCGGAAATACGATCCCTGATACCCAACCAACGCGTCCCAATGCTTACGGCCAAATTCAGCATTGAACACGGCGTTGTTCGTGTAGTAGTTGATCGTTTCCGGCGCTTCCGTCATGTAACCGCCGGACGACGCGCCCTGGATGAAGCCGATGGGCCGCGTGCCAAGCTGGTGCTCGCGGAAGAATAAGCCGTTGATGGTGAAATCCGGGGTTAGGTTCCAGCTCAGCGAGCCGGTTCCGGCCTTCCGGCTCTCCTGCTGAACGAACGGCAGGACGCCAGAGACGCCGGGAACCAGCGTACCCGCCACCAGGCTGTTGATGGTGTTCGCGTTGAGGGCGACGCCCGCGGTGCCGGAAGTACTAACGGTGCAAGCTCCGGCCGAAGTGACGGTGCCGCAGAGAGTAGCGAACAGCTTGGTCTGCAGAGCTGGATTGACATTCCAGATGCCGGAGCCACCGCTGGTGAACAGCGAGCGGGTGGTGCCGCTGAAGATGTGCGGCGTCTCGTCGAACCGGAACTGCATTTTGAATTTGCCGTACTGACCGATGGTGGCGACAGCGCTCAGATTACGGCTGAGAGTTCCGCCATTCTCGAAAGCAAAGCCATTGTTCCTGGATTCGAAGTTGAAATAGTTCTTCGTGGCAAACAGGCTGTCCGTCCGGTACCCGACCCTGGGGATGTAGAACGAGTTCCGGAAGTCGTTATAGGTATTGAGATCGGAGTTCAGCACATTGGGTTTGAAACCGTTGCTGAACGGAACTCCCGACTTAGTGCGGCCGTAAACGTCGCCGGTCACACCACGGAATCCGAACTCGGTAACGCCCTGCCCGACGGGAACCGCCGATTCCTGCGCCCAAAGGGACGCGGGAACAAGCAGGAGCGCGAGCAGTGTGCAGATCGTAATCAGTTTGAATGTTTTCATTGCTCTTCTCCTGTCTCCTCAGCGCACAAAGAACTTGCCCGAAGGAGCGTTGGTTCCGTGGATCTTCGAGTGGCAGTTGGCGCAGCTGCGGTTGGCGACCTTGTTGCTGTAGCCGGTCGGCTGGCCGGTGGTGCCCGCGAGGACGCCAGTGGTGAAGCGTTCACCGTGCGCGAACTCGTTGTGGCACTGCTGGCAGAGCCTGGGCTGGCGCGCCTTCAGCAATTGCGGGTTGAAAGATCCGTGCGCTTCGTGGCAGGTGTCACAATTTTCCGTCACCGGCTGATGCGCCCAGAGGAACGGGCCGCGCCGCTCGGCGTGGCAGCTATAGCAGTTCTCGTTCACCGAGGCCTGCTTCAGTTGCGCCGGGTTCGGCGTGCCGTGCGGGTTGTGGCAGCTCGAGCAGGTCACCTTGCCTTCGCGGAAAGGCATGTGCGAAGAGCGCTGCAACTCGGCCTTGCGCATTTCGTGGCACGTCAGGCAGAGCTCGGTCTCCGGCTTGAGCAGGCTTTCCGAAGCGCCTACCTTCGTTGGCAGGAATGCTTCGCCGCTCGCCGACTTCTTGAGCTCCATCTTGGCCTGGTGGCAGTCGACGCAGCGCATACCACGCGCCTCGTGCGGGCTTCCCGACCAGAAGCGGCGGTTGCCGCGCTGATGGCACTGGATGCAGGCCTGGTTCTGATCCTCGACCGAAGTCTTGGTGTCCTTATCGAAACGGATGAGGATGGTTTCTTTGCCGCCGCCGGCATCGACGTGGGCCTTGCCCGGACCGTGGCAGGATTCGCATCCGAGCTTCTCTGTAGGCGTATGGGGATTGGCAAACGCCTTACCCATCGCGGTGTTCTTGAAACGCTTGTTTTGATCCTCGTGGCAGGTGATACAAACGTCGTTGCCGACGTATTCGCCGTTGAGCTTATCGCTGTTGACCTTCGCCGCGGGAGTCGCCTGAGGCGGTCCGCTCGCGATGGTGACGCTGGCCGTCACAAGAACGACGAGTGTCACAGCGGCCAGATAGAGCACGAACCGCTTATGATTTCTGAACTTATCCATTGCCATCAGCTCCTAGGCAGAAGCGGGGAATCTTGGCAGCGGACACCCCGGAACTGTCGAACTCTAGCTTCGACCAGGCGCGGGGCTTCTAGATGTGAGAATGCTCACGTCCGGTAGTGACATTCAACGGTTTCAACGTGAGCATCGTCACGTTGAAATGTGACGCGATGTGGCGTCGCGCGAGAATTACGCAGGTTTGGCGGGCTTATGGCAGGTGGAAGATCTCGGGGATGGGAGACATCTGCTCGTCTGCTAACCGGCCTGGTGCGCCCTCGAAAAATGGCGCCATCTCCCGTTGCCAGCGTTGATTGATGTCGGTACGGGCCATGCGCGCCAGGGCCTGCTCGAAATCCGGCGTTTCGAGGTAGCCGATGAGCAAGCCGTCTTCACGGAGAAACAACGAGTAATTGTGCCAGCCTGCCGACCTCAGAGCTTCCAGCATCTCCGGCCAAACGGCAGCATGCCGCTGCCGGTACTCTTCGAGGCGATCGCGTCTTACCTGCAAAAGGAAGCAGATCCGCTGGTGCGAATTATTGTTCGTCATGACCGTGCCTCCCGATTCAACGCAACAGCGCCGACGCCGACCACAGCAGCGGCGCCTCGCCGTGCAAGTCGCCGGTGATGCGCTGGCGATCAAGGTAGTACTGAAGATCGTTCTTCTTGTTCGTGCCTTCGCAGACGTTGCGGATGTCGCCGTTGGGCTCAATATAGGTGGCGAGCGCGAGCCACGCCTTGCGCGCGGCCGGCGCGTAGGTCTTGCGCTCCAGCCAGCCGTTCTTGACGCCGGTGATCATGGCGAAGGTGAACATCCCGGTGGACGAGGTTTCCGGCCACGACTCCGGATGGTCGATGAGCTGGAGCCACATGCCATCCTTGTCCTGGTACTTGAGCAGCGACGCCATCATGGTGCGATACCCCTTGAGGATGCGGGCGCGCTGCGGATGATTGGCGGGCAATGAGCGCAGGATCTCCGCCATGCCGGCCGCTACCCATCCGTTGCCGCGTCCCCAGAAGAACGGCACGTCGGACGCGTGGTAGAAGAGCCCGTTCGGCTGCTGAAGTTTGTCGAGGTACGTCGACATCTCGAGAGCGGCGCGGTCCAGGTACTTGCGATCGCCGGTGGCGCGGAAGGCCTGCACCTGCACCGCCGTGACCATGAACATGTCGTCGATCCAGAAGCGCGTCTGGTCGGTAAGGCCCTCGGGCGTGGGATGTTCCCACTGTTTGTCGGCGATTGATTTGCCGAGCTCGAGGTACTTAGGTCCCTTTGTCTCGATGTAGATCTGGAAGGGAATCGTTCCAAACACCGAGTTGTCAACGTGGTTCGCCGGGGGAATGAGCGATGCCTTGTCGGCAAACAGCGGATCGAAGCGCTGCACGAGACGAGCGGTCAGATCCTTGTCATGCGTGAGGTCGGCGAAGGTGAGCGCGCCGTACCAGGTGCAGACCTCGGGATAGATGATGGTCGGGCTCGGCGGCTTGCGGCGCAGGTTGAGGTAATCCTGAGCGAGATAGCGCTCGGCGACGCGCTTGCCGATCTCCTGCGGCGACGTGCCCGCAGGCCAGTTGGTGAATTCCTTCGGCTGCTTCTGAGTCTTGGTTGACTGTGCGACGCTCGCGACGGTGGCGAGAATCAAGAGGGAACAGAGCGATGTCGTTAGCTTTCTCATAGGTGATCTCTACGGTTTCCTGATGATGATCTGTATGGGGCCCAATAGTCCGGCTGGAACCGGCTTGACCTTGTCCATGTCCTGCGCCTCGAAACGCGCGCCGTAGCGCGAATTCAGGAGGCGGTAATCCGGCAGCGGCTGTCCGGCCATGGCGTTCAGCGCGAGGTTCGCCACTTCGATGCGAAGCTGGTTCTCGCCGGCGCGCACGAATTTGGTGATGTCGAGTTGATACGGCGCGCACCAGACGGAGCCCGCGCGCTGCCCGTTTACGTAAACCACGGCCGCCTCACGCACAGGCGGATCGAACCAGGCCGCCATGCCGGCGGCCTGGCGCGTGGGTTCCACCGGCGTCCCTGAGCCGAGAGTGATGAAGACCTTTCGGCCGGTTGCGGTGGTCGGCAGGGAGAACGACTTCTCGTAGGTCGCGACACCGGAGAAATACCGAGTCGCGGCATCGTCCGTCCAGGAGCGGAGTTGCGGCATGTCCTGCGTGGGACCGGTGCCTGCGAACGTGACCTTCCAGTTGGAGTCCAGAGAAACACCTCCAACCGGCGGCTCCGCTAAGGCCTTAGTCGCTTCGGTCGGCACGCCTTTTGTAAACACCAGCACCCGTGACTCGTACGGTGCGAGTTCGAGATAGACGCTGCCTGAGGGCTTGGTGCGAGGCGTGAAGCTGCTGTAAGAATCGGAGGCTTGGGTGAGCACGTCCGAGACTTCGCCGGTCAGCGGGTCCCATGACTGGGGCTTCATTCCGGTCACGCGGAAACTAGCGCCCGTCGCGATCGGCCGGTTGCTCGAATTCACGATGAAGTAGATTTCGGCCGAATCGGTATGGCGGTGGACAAATCCGACGTCCGGAGCGGTGCTGCCCAGTGCCATGTCCGGAGCGAGCCGCGCTTTCAATTCCGACCCGAGTTGTGCCTCGTCTTTCACGAAGTGGCCAGGTGCGCTGCTCCCTTCGAACAGCTCCTGCGAGATGCGTCGAACTTCGGCCGATTCGGCGTCGGTGGCGCGGAATCCCGGCGCAAGCTCCGGCAAGCGGCGCGTCGCGACCAGGATTCCACCGGACTTGGCATATTCTGCGAGCTTGCGATATGCCTCGACCGGGATGCGCTCGACGCCAGGCAGAACAACGATGCGATAGCGATTCGGCCCGAGGACGAGCGAGTGCGCGTCCATCTTGCCCGCACGCTGCAGCGCATCGTCGTCGAAGAAGTCGAGGTTGTAGCCGGATTCCAAAATACGCGCGACGATGTCGGGCCCAAGCGTCTCGCGCAGGGTCACAAATAGATCGAGGCTGTTCGGCCGGATCCTTGCGAGCGCATCGCTGGTGGGCAGATAAAGCGCCACGTCGTTCGCCGGCGACCCCTGCCGCAGCAGGAAACTGACGCGCTGTAGGTAGCGAGTGATGTCGGGCATCACGATCCACCAGGGATTCTTCTCGTCGAAAACCGCGGCCGCGTAGAAGCGCCAGCCGGGATAGGCGATACCCGGCGGCGTGTACGGCCAGCCGTGTCCGATGAGCTGCGTGATGCCCTGGAGGAAGTGGCGATCGGCTTCCGCCTTCATGTCGATCGGCGAAGCGCGGAACACCGGCGAGTGCAACCACGTCCACGTCTCCGACGACGTCACCGGCACTCCGTAGATGTGGCTGGCGGACGATGCCCACCGGGTGGCCCCAAGAACCTTCCACTGCGCACCTTCGCCCTCGGGAAGATCGGCGAGCGAGCTGCTCGACAAATTCGCGGGAGGGACGCCGTATGCCTGCATCCGCAGCAGGGTGCGGTTCCGCTTCGCCCAGTCGTGGAGACGAGTAGCGAAGCGCTCGTTGAACAGCTCGGTCAGAGTACGCGCCCAGTCATAACGGATATCGGCGGTCTTCGGACCGATATCGGCGACAAGGGCAGGAAGGTACGGGCGGAGGTCGTAGCCACGTCGGCGCTGAAATTCCTGGAGGAAGTCTGGCGTCCAGTCGGAGTTGTAGACCTCGAGGCTGTCGCAGAAGACCGCGTAGGGACGGTCGGCGTCGAAAGCCTGCATCAGGCGATCTCCGACGTTGCGCAGGTAGCGATCGACCGCCTGCGCATCGTAATGATTGAGGACAAAGCCCTCAGCGCCGACAGCGGCGCGCTTTACCTGCTGTCCCGTCCGGCTGCCTATAAAGAAGATGACCTCAGACCCGGTGCCGACGTTGGACGGGAGCTGGATCGTGCCGTCAGGGTTGGCATTAACAGCCTGGAAGTTGTCCAGACTCGGCGGCGACGCGGAAGACGAGACAAACCCGGCAACGAGCTGCTCGCCTTGCGAAAGGTATGGCACCGTTACGCGCTGGGGCGGCGACTCGAGCTTTACGTGAACAATGCGAAGCATGCCGGCGGCGTCGGCAACGGGAACCTGCGGACCGCCATAAGGCCAGCCGGAGCCGAGCGTCAGATCCATGCGCATCCCGAGTTCGCGCGTCTTGTGCGAGGTGAAGCGAAGCGCGTCGAGGAAACCGTCGGAGAGATAGGGAAGAGTCTGGATGCCAGAAGCGGCATCGTCCATGGCCAGCGGATACACGGCCTGAACTTCCACGCCGCCGATGCCGCCCTGCTTCATCGTGCGAAGCTCGCGCTCGAGTTCTTCGTGGGTGACCGCGGGACCAAACCACCACCAGCGCATCATCGGGCGGGCGTCGTCCGGAGGATTCTGGAATCCGCGCTGCAGGTCCGCTGCCGATTGCGCGAGCAAGCCGACGGATAGCGCGCAAGCCAAGCCCAGGATTTGCAGCGCCAGCCCGAATTGTCGTGTCACTCTCATATCAATCATTCTTACAATGTCACGGCAGCGTTGCGACCGGAGTTGTCGATGGTTCGACTGCGATTTCCACGCTCGCCGGCTCGAGCCCGTCCGCGCGCGCGGTGATATGGATCGTGCCGGCCGAGCGCGCAGACTGGACGATCGCCAGAGCGCGTCCGTTGCGCAACTCGCGATGATCGGCCTTGAACTCCTCCGGACTGTCGAGATCGGCATTATCGACCCCCGACAGCGAGCCCGCTCCCGTCACTGCAAAATGGATTTCGTTGCGGGCGTCGGGAACGATCACGCCGTTCGCGTCCAACGCTTCGACGGCAATGTAGCTCAGGTCCTGGCCGGTGGCTTCCAGTTTCGTGCGACTCGGCGCCAGCCGGAGACGCGTCGCTTTGCCGGCGGTTTGAAGAAGGCTGGTTGCCACGACTTTGCCGTCGCGCTTCGCGATGGCTTCGAGCTTGCCGGGCTCGTTGGGAACGTCCCAAAGAATAATGTGGTCGGCAAAGTCGGCGGCGCGCTTCTCGCCGAGAGAGCGTCCGTTGAGCTTGAGTTCCGTCGAAGGCGCGTTGCTGAACGTGTATACGCGCAGGGTCGTGAGCGACGGCGGAAAGTTCCAGTGCTGGAGCAGGACATTAAAGTTTCCGCCTGCGTCGCGCTTCGGCATGTTCTTGAAGTCGGGATTATCGACGGCGATCGCCACCATGGGCGCGTCGGAGTAGAGGCTCTGGATGAAGTACGACCACGGCTTGCGGACGTTGATCATCGAAACCAGGGTGGTGCGATAGCCCTTGCTCGGCCATCCTTCCGACTCGCCGAGATAATCAATGCCCGCCCAGATGAATTGCCCGGCGACGTAGGGGAAGTACTCGCCGGTGAGGTAGTCGCGCGTGCCCCACCACTGGTTCCCGGAGTTGTCTTTCGGATCGCGCGGCGTGTTCAGATCTACCTGGTGCAGGTGTACCTCGCTGCCGAGCAGAACCTGGTTGGGATGCTGCTGGTGATCGCGGGCGTACCAGCGTGTCTGGTAGTTCATGCTGATGACATCCATGTAGCTGGCGATTTCGGCCAATGGTGCGTCGCGTTCGCCGCGGTTGTTCCGCACCGGATGCAGCGCCGCGGTGACGGGCCGCGTAGGGTCGAGCTCGTGCACGGTGTTCTGCATCGCCTGGTAGAGCAGTGTGCCCTCGCGCATGTACATGTGGGGCGTCATCTCGTTGCCGACGCTCCAGATGAAAATGCTGGGGTGGTTGCGGTGGTTCCTAATAAAGGAGGTGAGGTCATCCTTCCAGCCGGTACCGTCGGGCAGCAGGCCGTACCACTTGTCGTAAGCCTCGTCGAAGACGAGCAGCCCAAGCCGGTCGGCGATATCGAGGATCTCCGGCGCATTTGGATTGTGGCTGAGCCGGATGGCGTTCACGCCGATGGTTTTCAGGACCTTCAGCCGCTCCTCAATGCCACTTTCCAACGCCGCGGCGCCTAGAGCGCCGAGATCATGATGCAGGCAAACACCTTTGATAACTACTCGCTTTCCATTGAGTTGAAAGGCATTGTTGACGTCAAACTTGATGGCGCGGATGCCGAAGGGGATGTCGTAATTGTCGAGTACCTGGCCGGCTTCTCGGAGCTCGTTCGTGGCGCGGTAGAGCACGGGCGTGTCGAGCGACCAGAGCTGTGGAGACGGTACCTTGACCCTTTGCGTGACCGTCTTCTCGCTCCGCGGAGGCACTTCGACCGGAGTGGTCTGCTCGGCGACCTGTTTGCCGGCCGGGTCGGCGATGCGGAGGACGAGATCGCGGCGGCTATCGTCGTCGGTATCGTTGCGGAGAGTGGTTTGAACGACTACCGATGCGCTGCCTGGAGTGACTTCAGGCGTCGTGACGTAGGTGCCCCAGTGCGCGACGTGTACAGGGCTGGTGGCAACGAGCCAGACGTGCCGGTAGATGCCGCTGCCGGTGTACCAGCGGCTGGCTTGCTTCAGATTGTCGACGCGGACGGCGATCACGTTGTCACGATCTGGGCGCGCCCATGGAGTGATGTCGCACTCGAAGCTGACGTAGCCGTTCTCGTTGTGCCCGATCTTCTGGCCGTTTATCCAGACGTCGGAGTGATCAAAGACGCCGTCGAAGTCGAGCAGCAGGCGCTTTCCGGCGAGTTCCTGGGGGAGGTGGAAGGTCTTTCGATACCAGCCGATCCCGATGGTAGCGAAGCCGCCGGCGCGGCCGGAAGGATTGTCCTGCTTCCACGGACCTTCGATCGACCAGTCATGCGGGACATCGAGTTTGCGCCAGGCGCTGTCGTCGAACCTGGCGGCTTCCGCTTGCGGCGGATCGCCCAGCGTGAACTTCCATCCGAAGTCCATCTTGAAGCGCTGGCGGGCATTTTGTGCGGACGCGGGGATGGCGATCAGCGAAACAGCAGCCGCGGCGACGGCGACGAGTGATTTGAGATATCGGCTCATCGCTTGCCGTCCGTCGGCCCCGGCCAGTTGTCGCTGCGGAAAGGAGAGGCAGGCAGGCCGGTTTCGTTCGTCAGATTCGGGTGACGTGGATTGTTGTTGAATGCGTATCGAACGGCGACCGGCTGGGAGACATCGTCGGACCATACTTCTACGCGATCCTTGCCGACGATCTTTGCGCTAGCCCAGTGCCATTGATGATCGGAACCTGCGAGCGCGAATTCGTCGAGCTTGTCGCCATCGCGAAGACGAAGGCCCTTGCCGGCGTCCGCAAAACGAACCTCGATCTTCGATCCTCTTGACTCCGCCGACACGAAGAGCGGCCCGCCCGGCGTGATCTTCTTACGATAAGCGGCGGCGAGCGCCCAGCGCTCCATGCGCTTGCCGACGTCGAGCTTGTCCTTGGGGTGAATGTCGTGCGCTTCGCCGATGTCGATGGTGACGATCAAACCTGCGTTCTTTGTGGACATCGCCGTCTGGCGCTGCGCCTCGCGCACGAAACTCCAGGCTTCGTCGGCTGGCTCGGGCTTGGGATCGCGGTAGTTCGGCAGCTGCACGATGCCGAAAGGGAAGTCGCCTTCGCCCCAGCGCTCGCGCCAGGCGCGGATCATGGTAGGGAGCAGGATGCCGTACTGCTGCGCGCGCTCTTCGTTCGACTCGCCCTGGTACCAGATCGCGCCGCGGATCTCGAAAGGAATCAGCGGAGCGATCATGCCGTTGTAAATCGAAGCGGCGATGCGGTATTCGCGCAGCGCGTCGGGCACCGCAGGCTGGCGCGGCGGACGCGTACCGTCCTGCTTGGCCTTGTCGACGGCGGCGCGCCAGTCCTTCATCTTCTCCTCGAAGTCAGCCTGGACCCGTGGACGCTCTTCTGCCCAGATCTTCTCGCGATCGACGCATGGCTTCAGGTCGGGATTCGCGGTCAGGTATTCGACCGGCGTCCAAGCCTCCGCCTGCGACCCGCCATAAGACGAGTTGATGATGCCGACCGGGACGTGGAGTTCTTTCCTGAGCTCGACAGCGAAGTAATATCCGGCAGCGGAGAAGTCTTTAACGGATTCCGGCGTCGTCGGCAGCCAGCGAGCAAGCGGCGGATCGGCGTGGTGGAACCCGACTTTGCGGCTGACATTAAAGAGACGCAGTTGCGGATCATTCGCGGCGGCCACGACGGCATCGCCGTTGGCCGTCTCGGGCAGAGTGAGCTGCATGTTCGACTGTCCAGCAACAAGCCAGACTTCGCCGACGAGCACATCTTTGATCTCGATGGTGTTCGTGCCGACAACGGTGAGGACCTGAGGCTTGTCGGAGGCATGTAGCTTGATCAGATCGATGCGCCACTTGCCATCTTGCCCGGCCGTTGTCTTCTTGGTTTGCCCCGCGAACCGAACCGTGATGCTCTCGCCCGGGTCAGCGGTTCCCCAGATGGGAACCTTCGCGTCGCGCTGCAGCACCATGCCATCGCTGATGACATCAGGCAGCACGACGAGCGCCTGCGCTGCCGTCGCGAGGAGCAGGGTAACGAGCGAGCACATGATGGCCGGTGTACGGCGCAGGATCACTTGGCCCCTCCAGACTCTCGAGCCTTCAACCGGACAGCCCGCTCGGCGTCGAGCATCTCCAAGTCAGGGGGCGGCGGACTTGCAGGCAGGTTCCACTGCGAAACTGGATCGGGATGCGCCGGATCAAACGGCGTCAAGCCGTCCAACAGAAACTTCCGCAACGGAAGCTTCGCGTTCTTCATTCCTTCGACCACGCATCGGGCAAGCTCGTATGCGCCATAGCTGGTGAAGTGCGTATCGTCGGCGAGGGGTTTGTCCTGGCCGGGAAAGCTGTTCGCCGGATAATGTACGAATGCCTTGAGCGTGCCTTCTGGTCCCATGGCCTCGAAGAGGGTCTTACTCATTGCGTTCAGGTCGATAAGCGCGACGTGCTCCTTCCTGGCGAGCTGGCGCATGGCCTCGGGATAATCTTCGAGCGTGTTGATAATCTTGCCGGAATCGTCGAAACGGCGCCGATGCATGGACGTCACCAGAACCGTTGTGGCGTTGTGTTTGCGCGCAAGGTCGATCCACTCCGACAGGATCTGTTGGTACGTCGTGAATGCATCGACGTGGGAGTTGCCGGGCTTCTGGTCGTTATGCGTGAACTGGATGAACAGGTAATCTCCGGGCTTCAGCTGCTCCAAGACCTTGGGCCACCGTCGCTCACCGATGAAGCTCTTCAACGACTCGCCCGACTCGGCATGATTTGCGATGGCGACGCCGCGCTTGAAGAAGCGCGGCAGCATCTGACCCCATGCCGCGTATGGCTCGCGGCGCTGATCGGTGACAGTCGAGTCGCCGGCAATGAACACCGTGATCGCGTGCGGGCTCGGCGTGATCTCAATCGACTCGACACACGGATGCGACCCGTTGAGTTCCAGAGATAGCCGGTGATCCCAGTCGAAGTCGTTCTGCTCGTCAGACTTCAGCTTGACGCTCTGTCCTGAACGCAGCTCCGGATAGCGCACGTTGATGGTGAAAGTGTGTTTTTCGGTGTGACCGCGCGTTGTATCCAGTCTCTCGATCAGCAGACGACGCGCTTCAGCTTTCAGCGTGGTCGAAGAATCGGATTGCTCGCTGCCGAGCCGGACAGTTACGTCGTAGTCTCCTTCGGGAACATCGGCGGCGAAGACGAACGGCCGATCGCTGCAAGCGGCACTGGCATCCTGCTGCGGTGCGTCGCCAAGGAATCCATACTTCAGGTCCGGCGTGTACAGGTTCGCAGGCACGACCGCGACAAATCCGCGAGAGGTGCTCTTCCCAAACGCAAAGCGAAGCGGCTTGTCGCCGGCGGCAAAGCTCGTCGCCGACGCAAACAATGCGAGGGCACACCAAAAGCGACGGCCACCGGGACGCAGAATGGCGAAGGAATTCATTGAAATGAACGCTGACCGCTACTCGGCCTTTGCGATTTCGACCGCGTAAACCTGCGTGGGCCCGAACATGTTTGACCGGAAGACAATCCACTTGCCGTCGGGAGTGAACGTCGCGTTCGGCTCCAGACGGTAATCGTGTTTCGAGAGATCAACCAGCTTTTCCGCCTTCAGGTGGTCGCCTTCCGGCGTGAACAGGTAGATCCACTGGCCGTTGCAGCCTTTCGCGACGCTATTCGGACCGCCGCCGTCGCCGGAGAAGTGCTTTTCGTCCGGCGCGATGTTGAAGTGCACCGACCACTCGCTGCACTCGAGGTGGTACTTCGTCGTCTTGCCGGATGCGAGGTTGAATCCGGCGAGCCAGAACTGCACGCTCTTCGGCGTCTGGAGGTCGTACCAGATCGTTTTGCCGTCCGGACTGAAGAACTCGTGTCCGCCAATCTCCATTTCCATGGTGCGCTTGTGGATCTGGCGGAGGCCGGTGCCGTCTGTGCGGATGGTCCAGATGCGATCCACCTTATGCCACGG
>Ga0157369_10001676_pt1 | contig 27019 bp, 29 predicted proteins | sample C25metaG_FD_113461 | JGI IMG/M metagenome (GOLD analysis project Ga0157369, IMG submission 113461) | Corn rhizosphere microbial communities from Kellogg Biological Station, Michigan, USA - C2-5 metaG | ecosystem: Host-associated > Plants > Roots > Rhizosphere > Soil | place: USA: Michigan... | reverse complement strand
TACGACCGCCACCTTGTGGGCGTCCTTGATTAGGGCGTCCGCCCCTGCTGTTTTGTTGAAATGCCATAGAAAATAACCCTTTCGTTATTCAGTTTGATTAGCTGATGCAGTCAGACAATTCCCTTCATGAGGGATTGGAGAACAGCGAGAGGATATTTCGGTGGCCGCGCTATATATAGTTGTTTCGTGCGCTAGTCTTTGAAAGAGGCTCGACATTCATTGAATGCAATGTATTTATAATAGCACAAGTGATATACATTTGCAAGTATTATTCAAATACTACCCTTTACAATATATTGACTTACTCTCATTTTTATGCTATTATAAAATTACTATCATTAGATAGTAATCCACCTCGACCAGGAGCTATCATGGCCAATCATGAACCCGCCGACTCAGGCTCGCGTCACCCCTCTGCAAATCCTCTGCTCAATGATTTTGTTGAGCGCCTCAATCTGGAAATCCAGATAGAAGAGCTCGAAGAAATGAGCGATGATGACATCGCCAAGCTCGCAGCCGAAGCAGAGAAAGAACCAACATCGCCTGAGATGCTTGAAATGCAAGAACGCATCTTCGAGAACCTCGGCATCACGGTGAAGCCCAGTACAGACTCGTAGTCTGCTAGCCACAATAAAGCACCTCGAGGGTACACCCCAGCGGTTTACATAACGCTGGGGTTTTCTCATAACTGAATTACATCTTGCTACGAATATCAGCGATCATATCGCGTATTTCAGCTGCTTTCTCGAATTCGAGGTTAGCACTGGCAAGATCCATTTGACCAGATAGGTCTTTGATAAGCGAGGCGTATTCATCTTTAGGAATCTTCTTTAGATCCAGTTTCTTTGGCTTGTTCTTCTCCTTATCAGGAATAATCGCACGCAGACCTTCGTCAATCTCTTTGGCAATACTGGTTGGTGTCACTCCGTGTTCCGTATTGTAGGCTTCTTGAATGCCGCGACGACGATTCGTCTCATCAATAGCTGCTTGCATCGAACGAGTCATATTGTCGGCATACATAAAGACCTTACCCTCTTGATGACGAGCAGCGCGACCAATCGTCTGGATGAGCGCACTCTCGCTACGAAGAAATCCTTCTTTATCAGCATCCATAATCGCTACCATGCTTACTTCCGGCAGGTCCAAGCCTTCACGTAGCAGGTTGATACCAATCAAAATATCATATACACCGGTGCGCAGGTCCTTCAGGATATCACCACGCTCTAATGTGTCGACTTCGCTATGAATGTAGGCCGTTTTCATACCCAGCTCTAACAAATATGCGCTCAGATCTTCGGCCATACGTTTCGTTAGTGTCGTTACGAGGACGCGCTGATTTTTAGCGACCCGTTGATTAATCTCGTGAATCAAGTCGTCAATCTGACCTTTGGTTGGACGGATAATAATTTCCGGATCAAGCAATCCTGTCGGACGAATAATCTGCTGAGCAGGCTCTGGGCTATGTGTTAGTTCATATTCACTTGGAGTGGCCGAGACATAAATGGCTTGATTGATATGCTTATCAAACTCGTCAAACATTAGTGGACGGTTATCGAGTGCCGATGGTAAACGGAAGCCATGCTCGACAAGCACTTCTTTGCGTGCTCGGTCACCGTTATACATACCGCGCACCTGTGGCAAAGTCTGGTGACTTTCATCCACTAATAACAAGAAATCGTCCGGGAAATAGTCCAGCAAGGTTGCTGGTTGCTGACCCGGTTCGCGGTTCGTCAGATATCGGCTATAGTTCTCGATACCCTTTACGAAGCCGGTTTCTTCAAGCATTTCAATATCGTATTTGGTACGCTGCGACAGGCGCTGCGCCTCCAGTAATTTGTCGTTTTTCTCAAACCAATCGAGACGCTCGGCAAATTCTCGCTTGATATTATCAATAGCCACCGCTAACTTTTGCTTTGGCGTTACATAGTGACTACTTGGGAAAATGGTAATTAAATCAGGCTCACCCAAGATTTCACCGGTCAGTGGATCGATCCGTGTAATACGATCGACTTCATCGCCGAAGAATTCAATACGATACGCGATATCGCTACCAGCCGGGAAGACATCAACAACATCACCTTTGACACGGAATGTACCACGGTGAAAATCAATATCGTTTCGCTGATACTGAATATCGGTCAGTAGACGTACAAATTTATCTTGCTGGCGACGCTCGCCTTTCGTGACAATAATCGACATGTCACCGTAATCTTCAGGTGAACCAATGCCATAAATACAGCTGACACTGGCGACGATAATCGTGTCACGACGAGTTAGTAGTGCTGAGGTAGCAGCATGACGCAGACGATCAATCTCGTCATTGATTTTGCTGTCTTTTTCAATATACGTATCACTGCTGCTGATATACGCCTCTGGCTGGTAGTAATCAAAATAGCTTACAAAGTAGTGAACTTCGTTGTTTGGGAAGAAAGATTTGAACTCACTATATAGCTGAGCCGCCAAAGTTTTATTATGCGCCATGACAAGCGTCGGCACCTGACGGTCCTGAATGATGTTTGCCATCGTGAAGGTCTTGCCTGAACCAGTCACACCCAGTAGTGTTTGTTCGCGCTCACCTTTATTCAACCCGTCAATAAGCTGGCCGATAGCACTCGGCTGGTCACCTGTTGGCTGATATTTAGTTTCGAGACGAAATTTATCACTCATCTCTATTATTATACGCTACCTTGTCTAGCCGCGGCCAGCACGCATATTACTGACCTGTGCATCAGTACCATCATGCTCAAAATCTGCGTACTTTTTATCAAGAGCTGCGATAACTTTCTTAACCAAGCGGTCGGGATCAGTATCAAAAATAACGTCTTTTGCGCCAGGTGCTTCGATGTTCTCAAGAAGAGTTTTAGTATAATCAGCCAAGCCACCGCTACCAAGTAGTACGCCACAAACCTTACGGCTTTCAAGCGCTGTCGATAGTTCATGCAAACTACCCATGCGGCCACCGACAGTAATCACAGCATCGCTACTGCGCACCAAGTGCACGTCGCGGCCAACATATTCCATGCCGGTAAAGTTGATGTAATCAAATTCCTTTGTCGGCAAGCGGTAGGTAGCGACATGTTCACGGAAAGACGCTGCTGGCGAAAAGCCGATCGACAAACCTCGTTCACCTTCGACTGACATGACACCCATTGCGGCGTAATGCGGTAATCCCACAGTCGCACCGGTAAGCAGCGTCTTGCCCTCTTGTGAAATGGCCTTGCCCAATTCAAAGGCTAGCTGATGAGAACGTTTGACCGTATCTCCACTGGCAGCTCCTGAAACACAAATCTGGTAACGCATGGTCTAATTGATCTCCTTCGCGCGGTAGTCCTCTGGCGCAGACGCCAAGAAGCCATCGATATCTTCTCGCTTTAATAGTCCAGCTTGTGCGCCCAAGTGTTGAACAACGTTCATGCTGTTGATTGGTGCCCACGTTAGTGCAGTCTCGATAGATTCACCAAGCGCGAGCGCAGCCACAATTGTAGATGCAAATGCGTCACCAGCACCTGTGCGGTCGACTGGAGCCGCAGGATCTGGATAGTTTGGAATCGAAACAAGCTTTCCGTCGTATGATGCGTATGAGCCGTTTGGACCGTCAGTAATCACGACAATCTTTGGACCAAGTGCATGAAGTGCGTCAGCAAGATCCTTAAGCGAATCGTATGATGCACCTGTAACATCGACTGCTTCTTCACGATTCATAACGACAATATAACTACGGCCATAGATTGCTGCTAATTTTTCAGCGCCCCACTTGAAGTGGAAAGTACCGGGCTGGAAGGCAAGTTTAGTTTCAGGATGAGCTTCAAGATACGCAAGCATATCCTCATGAAGTTGCCATGATGCTTCACTAATTAATGAAAGATAGATCCAATCAGGAGTTTTTTGAGGTGTAACCCATGTGTAATCATAATCTTCGTTCTTAACGAGAATAGTACGGTCTGCCCCGTAACGTAGAACGTAGTAATAGTTCGACTTCATGCCTTCGGCCGCCACAACTGTGCTCGTATCGATATTTTCTTGATGAAGATACTCAAATGAATCTTTACCCGGCTGATCGTCACCCAGAAATGCCATTAGACCAGCGTTTAGGCCAAGTCGACTAAATGATACGGCCGCATTCGGCGAAGGTCCAACAGCCTGAACAATCTCAACACTATCGTATGGTGGTTTTGAACCAAACGGCAAGCTCAAACGCTTGCTACCGTCTGGATCAGTATCAATACGTGCTTCATCTTCGCGTAGTTTAATAAATGCATCAGTAAAGATATCACCAATTGCTAAAATATACGGTTGTTCCATGGTCGCGTCTGACTCCTTTGTTTGTTTCTGATTATGTTTAGCTTCATTGTACCATAACTGAGGTAAGCCGGCATGCTCAACAAACTCCTGAACGGTTCGTTCATCGGTTCGTTCGTGGTCACTGTACCGACGCACAAGTTCATTTCGTAAACTTTCCTGCATACGCAGAGTCGTTTGGTCATCAGCCGACTTATCCTTGTTCTCGGCGACATCCTCGGCATTGAACGATACAACCTGGCCATTGAACGACAGGCCAACAAAGTCTGTTTCACTAAACAATTCTACATTCTCTGCATTCGCCTTCAACGCGTTACGCAGCTCAACCATTGTAGTGTCAGCGGGATCCAGTCCGATCTGTCGCATGACATGATGCGCACGCGAAATAATATCACTAATAAGACGTACGTCGACACTTGAATGACCGGCTGCCTTTTCTAATTGACGGAGAGCCGTCGAAAATAGCGGTTCCTTTGCCTGCAATAAATCCTGTAAAAACTTCGCCATCTTTTAGCCCACTTTCTATCTGTTACACACAGTATATCATGGTTATGGCTACACTAAAAATAACAGCTAAGTATTGACATATAAACACGATTGGAGTATAATATGTAATACGGTCAGGTTACCTAGTGACCTTCCCGCACACATATTATAATAAATATGGTATAGTAGGCGCGCCACAGTCTGGGTCTTCGGACCTACGCTAATATCCTCTCTGAGTGATCGGCTGCCAGCCCCCAGTGTTTCAAGGTGAAGAGACTTCTGTCTCCTCTGCATTCCTTGGCACTGGGGGCCTTTTCATTTTATGCTAAAAAGGCTTTTCAGAAATTGGCATCTCGTGTAGTTTCACATTCGCATGCAGAATGCCTGCCTTAGCGCCGATCTTGGTCACGACAGATGTTGAATTGGCACTCGCAAAAAGAATCGAATCCTTGAGTGATTTTCCTAAAGCCCATTGCGACAAGAAGCCTGACGCAAACGCATCACCAGCACCAGTACGGTCAATCACCTTAACATCTTCGTACATGCCAGCACGGACAATTGTTTTGCCGTCACTAGCAACGACACCATTAGGACCATCACTGACAATAACAACTGGTACGTAGTTAATGCCGTGCCGAACAAGCTCTTCAAGCGTTTCACCCTCAACCAGCTGCTGCATTTCTTCTTTGTTCATACACAGGATATCAATACTCTCAAGCAGCGCTTTCAGCTTGGCAGGATCAGCGAGCTCCGGACCAGCTGGATTCAACATCACCTTAGTATTTGATTTCTCAGCATGATCGATCACGCTTCTTAGAAGCTCCGTGCCGCCATCAGCAAGCGAACTTGGATATACCCAGTCGGCGTCAGCAATTGCGTCAAGGTCAAGATCAGTGCCCTTTTTATCAGTTGATACGCCGCGGTGATTCAAAATTGTGCGTTCACCATTGGTTGCGATGAGAATTGTCGAATAACCAGCCTGGTAGTGATCACGTCGAACGACACGATCGGTTGCGACGCCCTCTTCATCAAGGTCACGTAGAACCGTCTCTGATGCAGGGTCATGACCAAGTGGCCACATATATTCAACATGAAGACCCTGTCGTGCCAGCGTAACGGCAACATTACTGGCATTACCACCAGTTGCAAATGTCACTTCACTCACTTCCATTTTAACCCCTAGTGGCAGGTGCGTATACGCCACCTTACCTTCGGTATGAGGGTCGAATTCATTGCTGTTCAAGAAGACATCTTGTGTTGCCTTGCCAATGCAAAGAACGCGCGGTGCGGCTGACATTTAGCTTACGGCCTTTCCGGCGCTACCGAATGCATTAATCTTTTCCTCAACGACAGTCTGAACTGCGCCAAATACTTCTGGCATCAATTTGACAACTGCGTATTCGTTTGGATTATCAGCAAGAACCTTTTCGAGTGTTTTACGGAAGACGTAGCGCATATCACTATTGATATTAATTTTACTCACACCAATGCGAGCTGCTTCTTCAAAGAAATTGAGTGGCGTTCCGCTACCGCCATGCAGGCTGATCTGGCAATCAATTGAATCACGAATACGTTGCAACAATTCTAGATCTAACTCTTTTGGTACTGGGTATTTACCATGAAGGTTACCGACAGCTGCTGCGAATGTATCAACACCCGTAGCATCAATAAATGACTTAGCACCCTCTGGCGTGCTAAATGTTTTCTTAATTTCATCATAATCAATAGCTTCGGTATGAACGTTCGATGAGCCACCGAAATAATGTGGTTCTGATTCAACTAATGCGCCGGTGAATTTAGCGTACTCCACGACTTCTTTTGTCTTGGCGATAATTTCTTCAGTCGTTGCGTCGTGATTAGCCTGTGAGATATCGATATGGATAAATTCAAAGCCGGCGTCAATTGCACGCTTACAATCCTCGACCGTTGGGCTGTGATCAAGATTGATGTACATTTCAATACCGTATTCGGCACGGTAATTGTCGACCATGTCACGAATATTTTCAAGACCGAGGGCTTTTACTTCGCCGTCGCTCACTTCAACAAGAACAGGCGCATTAAGTTTTTGAGCAGCTTTTGCTACAGCAATAAGCGTCTCCTGGTTATCGATATTAAATGCACCAACAGTAAATCCTTGACTGCGGCTGCGCTGCATTAGGTGTCGCGCACGAATAGTGTTGTCACGAATTTCTTTAATAGTTAGTCCCATAGTTCCCCCTTAAAATCCTTGATGGTAGCGCGGTACGTCGTCAATAAATTGTTTTACTCGCTCGGCGATTGATTTACCGTCTAATTTAAAATGTGCGATTAATTCAGCCGGTGCACCACTTTCACCAAATCGATCTTGCATACCTAATCGCAATAATGGTGTCGGAAGTTGGTCACCTAGTAATTCGGCCACAGCACCACCAAACCCACCTATAATCTGAGCTTCTTCGGCAGTTACGACACGGCCAGTCTTGCGCACACTTGCAAGAATGGTCTCGTCATCAAGCGGCTTGATAGTTGGTACGTGTACAACCTCAGCATTAATATGATGCTTTTCAAGTAATTTAGCTGCGACCAGCAATTGATACGTCATCGCACCAGTACCCGCTAGTGTGACATCATGGCCTTCGCGAAGAACGTAGGCTTTGCCGATTTCAAATGGTGATTCCTCGGTACTAAAAATAGCGGTTTTATCACGTGCTAGGCGCATGTATGATGGTTTGCCATTTTCAGCAATTGCACGTGTCGCTTTTTCTGCCTCAATACTGTCACCAGGTGCAAGTACGACCATGTTTGGCAATACACGCATTAATGCAATGTCTTCAAGCATTTGGTGCGTAGCGCCATCAGGACCAACGCTAATACCAGCGTGAGAACCAATGACTTTGACTGGCATATCGTTTAACGTAATCGTTGTACGAATTTGCTCCCAGTTGCGTCCAGGACTAAATGCCGCGTAGCTACTAGTAAAAGGAATCTTTCCAGCACGGGCCATGCCACTTGCAACAGTGACAAGGTTTTGTTCGGCTACACCAATTTCGACAAAGCGATTCGGGAAAGCTTCTTTAAATAAATGCATCTGTGTGCTCTCAGTAAGATCAGCACACAAGGCAACGATCTCTTCATTAGCTTCGCCAGCCGCTTTTAGACCCCGTCCAAAACCAGCACGAATAGGCTCTAGTGCCACGTCATCGTTATATACATCAGGGTTCAATGGATAATGCATTATTGGTGCTCTCCTGTAATCTTTCCGTTCAGTGTACGAAGTTTATGCAGTGCTTCTTTGGCTTGTTCTTTGTTTGGCGGAACGCCGTGCCATTTATAGTCATATTCCATGAAATCTACGCCTTTACCTGGGATAGTATGCGAGATAATTACGCTCGGCTTGTTTGAGATTGCACGTGCCATACTAGCAGCATCAATCACGCTTTCGATATTATGACCGTCAATTTCTTGAACGTGCCATCCGAATGATTCCCATTTGCCACGAAGATTTTCAAGCGGCATCACGTCATCGGTTGAGCCATCGATTTGGATGTTATTACGGTCAATAAACACGATAAGTTGCGAAAGTTTATATTTGCCAGCAAACATAGCAGCTTCCCAGATATTACCTTCATCAAGCTCACCATCGCCAGTAACAACGTACACCCATCGGTGCTTGCTATCATCAATATACTGCAAGCTATATGCATATCCTGCCGCCTGCGACAGACCACTACCTAGTGGACCACTAGTATTTTCAAGACCTGGCAGTTTCGTTCGTTCAGGATGACCTTGTAAACGGCTACCAAGCTTGCGAAGCGTTTTAAGCTCGTCAACATCGAAGTACCCACGCTCTGCCATGACTGCATACTGCACTGGAACGGTGTGGCCGTTACTTAGGAAGAATACATCACGGTCAGCCCACTCTGGGTTGGCCGGATCAATATTCATAATATTAAAATAAAGTGCCGTAATAATATCGGCGAGACCAAGCGGTCCAGCACTATGTCCACTACCTGCCGCTTCGAGCATACGAATAATATCCTGACGAACATCATTGGCTTTTTTCTCAAGCTGCGTGATTGTTAATTGCCCACTCACTATTAAATCACTCCGTGCTTATTAATTTCACTTACCAGTGTAGCATAAACGCTTTTCGGATCTTCGGCGCTGGCTAGTGTGCTACCCACATTCAAGACATCTACGCCACCCTGGGCAAGACTGTATGCGTTCTCGATAGTCACGCCGCCATCCCAGCCGATTTCAACGTCTTGGCGAATTGCACGTACTAATCGGACTTTCTCTAGCTGCATAAGACTTGCGGTTCCGCCGTATTTACCAAGATCGCCGCTAAAGATCATAACGTGATCAGCAGCATTAATTGCGTCTGCCACAGTACTTGGAACAGTTGAACGCAGCAAGGCAATGCCGGCTTTGATACCCATGCTTTTCACACGGGCAAGGACTGGTATGATGTCTTCTTGTGTCTCAACATGGAAAATAATCATGTTTGGCTTGAGATTGATAAGTGTTTCAAGATGATCACTTGGTCGAGCTACCATAGCGTGAATATCAACTGACCATTCTTGCGGCCACCATACCTGTGCGGCACCGACCGTGAACGTCGGAGCAAATTCACCGTCAGTAATATCAACATGGACACGTTCGGTAAAACCATGTAATCGCTCGACTTGAGCTTTGTAGTCATCTGGGGTTTCAGCTAAAATCGCTGGTGCAATTACACTCATTCCTATACCTCGTCAATCTGTGCATTACGACGCTTGTATCGTGGTGCGTCGGCATATGGTGTTGTTAACCACGTATCAATAATATCTTTCCAGGCCTTGTCATCATCAGCCAACACACGTGACGGCAAACAAAGAACATTACTGTCGTTGTCATTACGTGTCATTTTCGCCTCATATGCATCCCAGATAACACTGGCACGAATTCCACGGAATCGATTTGCTGCCATAGCCATGCCTTGGCCACCACCACATATCAATATTGCACGTGCGTCATGCGCAGGATCGCCAAGCACCTTATGAGCGGCTGTGTGTGCGAACTCCGGAAAGTCATCATTTGGATCCAGCTCCTTGTCACCAATGTCTTCAACGTCATATTTTCGGTCTTTTAAATATGCAATGACCGCTGTTTTCATAGCGAATCCTTGATGATCCGCGCCTAGATATATCTTCATGACTTTAGTATAAGCATTTTACCCGTAAAACAAAAGAACCTCGCACTAGTTTGCGAGGTTCTTTGTGTTTTTTAATTAGCGGAGTGCGCGACCGGCGTCAGCAACTAGCTCGACAAGTCGGTTACTATAACCCCATTCATTGTCATACCATGCAACAACTTTAATCAAGTTACCACCGACAACGTTAGTAAGTGGCAAGTCAACAATCGCACTGTGACTATTGCCCTTAAAGTCGCTACTGACAAGCTCTTCTTCGGTAACATCAAGGATACCTTGGTAGAATGGCTGCTTTGCAGCTTCGCGGAAGACAGACTTGATTTCATCAATCGTCGTGTCGCGCTTCAACAATACCGAGAAGTCACTCATGCTCACAACTGGGGTTGGGACACGGACACTAAGTCCACCAAATACTCCTTCAAGCGCTGGCAATGCCTTTGCAGCTGCAATACTTGCACCAGTTGTCGTTGGTACGATGTTTTCTGCTGCAGCACGAGCTTCGCGAAGATCCTTCGCAGGCGCATCTTGCAGCTTCTGACTAGCAGTGTAACTGTGAACAGTTGTCATCAATGCTTTTTCGATGCCAAAATGACTTTCTAGCACTGCCATGACAGGTGTAATACAGTTAGTAGTACAGCTAGCATTACTGATCACGTCAGTTGATCCTTCGATATCGTCTTCGTTCACACCAAGCACGATTGTGTCGGCACCTTCACCCTTAGCCGGTGCAGATAGGACTACTTTTTTAGCTCCGCCGCCGTCAATGTGCGCACGTGCCTTCGCTGGATCGACAAAAAATCCAGTACTTTCAATCACAACATCAACATCGTAATCGCGCCATGGAATCACTGCTGGATCTTTTTCAGCAAGAACAGCGATGTGCTCGTCGTTTACGATAATTCCCGTATCGTCAAAATCAACCTTGTGTTGGTATGTGCCGTACGAAGAGTCGTGCTTTAATAAGTGTGCCAATGTTTTTGTATCTGTTAAATCGTTAATTGCGACGATTTTAATATCGCTACGATCGAATGCAATCTTAAATGCGTTACGACCAATTCGGCCAAACCCATTAATTGCAACGTTTATCTGACTCATACGTTCCCCACTCCTTTTAGAATAAGCTTTAGCATTTCACTGAACAGTATATACCGATGTTAGGATCTGTGCAAAATATTGACAAAAAAGCATAAAAGGTGTATAGTTAATAATAGCCAATACTCCGACCAAAGGAAGAGATCATGGCAGCAAAAGACAGAATGTCTACAGAAGAATACATCGAGGCACTGCAGGCGGCGCTTCAGGATACCACCGAGACACTTCTCAGTGTTGTCAAGGGAAATCCCGCGTCTAATATCCCTCATCGGATGAGCGCAGCAGAATCCCTCTTAGAGGGAACGGATTATCCGTTTGTTGCACGTTACTAACCTTATGGTGAGGTGAGAGTATAGATACTATGCTCTCACCTCACCGACCTCACCCTTACATGGGTGGTTTTTTATTTTCTACTAGTGTTTTATACTAAGAGGACGATGAAAAAACGTGATTTGCTTGAACACGCAAAACCTCACTACGAAGAGGACCAGTTGCTCGAGCTCGAACACGCTATCGACTTTGCCACCAAGGCACACACTGGCCAAAAACGTAAAAGCGGTGAACCGTATATTATTCACCCACTTCATGTTGCCGACACATTGATCGATTGGGGTATGGACATTGACACCGTTCTTGCTGGTATCTTGCATGACACCGTCGAAGACACCGAAGCAACACTTGATGAAATTGAAAACTTATTCGGACGCGATGTCGCCTTTTTAGTTGATGGTGTTACCAAGGTTTCTCAGGCCCGCGCAGGTATGCAGGACCTCACTAATTACTTGCCTCAGACTAAAGATAATCTATCGAAACTATTGATTGCCGTTGGCCAGGATGTTCGCGTCATCATTATTAAACTTGCCGATCGTCTACATAACATGTCGACGCTGCAGCACATGAAACCCGACAAGCAGAAAAAGATTGCCCGCGAAAGCCTAGAGGTATTTGCACCAATGGCCGACCGTTTAGGCATGGGCCGAGTGCGCATGCAAATCGAAGAGCTGGCATTTAGTTATCTCAATCCAGATGAATTTAAGCGCCTCAAAACATTGATGCAAAAACGTCTTGGTAAAAGTACTCGTAAACTGGGGCTTGTTCGTGGCGAAGTGGAAGCTGAACTCAAAAAACATGACATTACTTTTGAAGTAAATGGTCGCGTTAAAAGCATCTACAGTCTGCACAAAAAAATGAAGAAAGTCGATAACAATATCGACGACATTTATGACCTAATGGCCCTACGTGTCATTGTTGAAAACAAAGAGGATTGTTACCGCGTTCTAGGAATTCTGCATAGCATGTATCAACCGATGATTAGCCGCATCAAAGATTACATTGCGATCCCTAAGCCAAATGGCTATCAAAGCCTTCATACGACAGTGATCACTCCGTCGAAACAAATTGTTGAATTCCAAATTCGTACCTTTGGTATGCACGAATATGCCGAACGCGGACTCGCAGCCAGCTTCCACTATCACGAGCAAAAATCAGCCAAAGATTACGCCAAACGCAAAGGAAAGTCGGCCACACTACCTGCACAACTGCAATGGATTTCACAATTGCAAGAAGTCGCCTCACGTCTTCGTGATAACGAAGAGATCTCACAGGACCAATTAAACATTGATCTGTTTGGCAACCGTATTTTTGTGTACTCACCAAAAGGTGACCTCTATAACCTACCCGAGGGTGCCTTGCCACTTGATTTTGCCTACCTCGTCCATAGTGATATCGGCAAACATGCCTACAGTGTTCGTGTTAATGGCAGTATCCATGCTTTTGATAAACCATTACAAAATGGTGATGTTGTTGAGATCGTTACCCGTAAAACAGCCCAACCAAAGCAAGCTTGGCAGGAGTTAGTCACAACGACTCATGCCCGCAATAAATTACGAGCGCACCTGCGTCAACTTGGTGTTATCGAAAGCCTATCCGGCGCAGCCGCTATCATCCGCGAAAAAGCCACCCGCAAGAAAAAATAACCAGCTCGATCGAGCTGGTTATTTTTTATAAGAGTAAGAACTACTTTTCGTTCCAGCGCTTGATTGATTCGTGAATGATCACCTTAGCTTCTTCAGCGTCGCCCCAGCCTTTCACAACTGTACTACCTGGCTTTTTAAGGTCCTTGTAGTGTGTAAAGTGGTGTTCGATCTGTGCGATCTTTTGCTTTGGTAGATCAGCAAGAGAATTAATTGCGTTGCCTGTGTTGCGATCGTCAGCTGGTACAACAACCACCTTGTCATCAACTTCATCGTCGTCAACAAACTTCATAACACCGATAACCTTGGCTTCGAGGAAGATACCTGTTGCAAGTGGCTTATCGGTAATGATTAGTGCATCAAGCTCATCACCGTCTTCATCTAGAGTTCGTGGGATAAAGCCGTAGTTAGTTGGCTTTGAAAAGATTTCAGGATCTACACGATCAAGTTGCATTACTGCAAGATCGCGATTCCATTCAATTTTGTGTGAACTACCTTCTGGAATTTCAACAACAACGTTCACGACGCCACCGTCGACATCACCAGGGGTCAGGATTTGGTTAAAATCAGCCATATGTGTCTCCGTTATTTACTGTTCCTATTGTATCAAATTTGGTATACTTAGCAGTAATTATGTTAGTTATCGGTCATCGTGGGGCAGCTGGTAGTGCGCCAGAAAACACGCTCGAAGCCCTCCGTGCTGGTGTCGATGCTGGTGCTGACATGCTCGAATTTGATATTCATCTGACGAGCGACGGCGTCCCCGTCCTCCTCCACGACAATAACCTCGTACGTTCTCACCGCAAGAACGTCTTTGTAAACAGAACTACATTTGAACAACTACAAAACCACACAGCTGATAGTCGTAATCCAATCGTCTCGCTTGAAGACGTACTGGATGAGTTTTTTGGTGAAATATTACTGAATATAGAAATCAAACAACGCGGCATGTCCGAGCCGGTCATCGCTTTGCTGAAGAAGAAATACATTAAACGCAAAAGCGACTGGGACCTATTTGTCTTTTCGTCATTTTTGCCCGGTGAGTTAGGTAATATTCGAAAATTAAGCCCCGAGGCAAATTTATGGCTACTTCACAAACGAAATCCATTCATTTTCATCGCGTTTGCACGCAGACTCAATCTTGATGGCGTAGGATTTCATCGCTTATACATTAATGACTTCGCGTTAGCTATCGCTAAAAAGACCGACTTGTTTACTTATGCATACACTGTAAACCGCTTTGGCGCAGCCAAACAACTTAACGAGCGCGGGCTCGATGCTGTTGTGACTGACTATCCAAAACAAATCCAAGACGGATTTTCAAAGAAACACTAAACAGTCGCAGGATTATCAAGATATTCGCGAATAGAAAGTGCTGCAGTCGCACCTTCGCCAACCGCGCTAGCAATTTGCATGGTTGCGCCACTGCGTACATCGCCACTCGCAAATACACCCGACATTGTCGTCGATAGGTGATGGTCTGTCTTGATAAGACCTTGTTCATCTAGCTCGATAGCAGAATTTTTAAGGAACTGGGTATTTGGCTTTAAACCAACAAAGACAAAGACGCCGTCGGTTTCGATAGTGACCGGCTGACCTTCTTTTGTTGCTTTAACTGAAACCACCTTGCCCTCTTCTGCAACGATTTCATCGGTTGTCGTATTCAAATGTACAGTAATCTTACCGTCATCAACAAATTTCTGTAGTTCATGCTGCAATACTTCACTTGCTTTTACCGTGCTACGAACAAGCAGATCAATATGAGTTGTGAAGCGGGTCAAGAAAAGTGCTTCTTGGATAGCAGAGTTACCACCGCCAACAACAACGAGGCGTTTTTCGCGGTAAAATGCACCATCACATGTCGCGCAGTAATGAACACCACGGCCATAGTATTCGGCTTCGCCTGGTACACCGATTTTGTTATAATCACTGCCAGTCGCAATCAGCACAGTACGTGCTTTTACATCCCGGCCATCAATCGTGAGCGTCTTATGATCACCATCATCGCGAATTGCTGAGACTTCACCGAATTCGATCTCTGCACCAAAACGCTCTGCTTGTTTTTGCAATTGATCAGCAAGTGTAAGACCTGGAATGCCCTCAGGGAAACCTGGATAATTATCAACTTGATCAGTAATAGCAGCCAAGCCGCCGATAACACCTTTTTCGTACAATACTGTGCCGATGTCTTCACGTGTCGTGTAGACTGCAGCGGCCAATGCACTAGGTCCAGCACCGATCATAACAACGTCGTGAATTTTAGTTTCCATAGTAGTTCAAAAGCTCCTGTGATACTGGGATTTCTGCAGGCTGTTCAATTGCCATGACGATAAACTTAATTGGAGTGTTCGGTGGAATATTCTCACCACTGCCCGTCTCGCCGTATGCCTTGGCAGCTGGAATAGTTAGTTCGCGAATACCACCAAATTTCATGCCCTTAACACCCTCTTCCCAGCCAGGAATTAAACCTGTGCCGTTGATTGGTGCTTTCAGTTTGCCGTTTTCGATTGACTGATCAAAAACTTTTCCGTTAGGATTCCATCCAATGTAGTACGCCGCATACGCTACGCCATCTTGGACTTCAGTGCCTGTACCAACTTTTAGATCTACTGATTTCAGTTCAGTTACTTGTGCAGCGTCAAAAGCTGCCGGAGTTGAAGCGTACTGACTAAAGTCAGGGTAATATTTATTTGACAAGTCTGTCGTCTGCGCCTCAACCTGTGACTGATATTCTGCCAAAAGCTGATTTCTACGATTCTCATCTGTTGCTGCATTGCCAGGCTGCAATATCATAGCTGCAAAGCCACCCAATGTTCCTACCACCATAACGGCAGCAATAATCCAAATTCCAATTCTGTAATTTTTTGACGTGGCCATAACCAGCAAGACTCCCTATCCTCTATTCCTGTAATTACGTTTCATTATACACTGCAGCCCCACCATACTCAAATGCATTCCGCTTGTCTTTGACTTGCTGGCAAGAATGATCTATAACAACACATGGGTTCTAGTACGGCAATTCGCCCACCCTAGAACAGACCTTTTCACCCTTCAAAGAATCGAGATGTCATGTTACGTGATTCATTACGCCCTGTGCGTAATTGGGTAGACGCTAGGTCTACGAAACAACGTGTATGGTTAGTGATAATTGGAGTCGTGTACGTTTTGTCGGTAATTGGTTTCGTAAATTTGGCGCCTGTGCCATCTGAACTCAAAATTGCCACAATCATACTGATTCCACTACTCTCTGTGATCTTCTTCTACATATTCATAGCATTTCGCCCTGATAGTGAAGATGATTTAGATCAAGTCGATGAAGATCAAGGTCAAGATGAAGCAAGGCCACATATCCCACCGATGCCAGCAAATCCTCCATCGGTTGCTGCGAAAAAACCTTCCATCAGTGGCGAGCTCAACAACGATTCCACGGCTGAGCAAGATCATGTAGAAGAGCCTGAGATACTCGTTGACACTTACCAACATCGCCTGAGTCTTATACCACTGCTATTCCGTTTTTTTCTGGCAACAGTGGTATGGCTGGCATTTCTGTATATTTCGATCATTTCAAACAGCTCAGAACTATGGGTAGCATTTGTCATCGCCACCCTTGCTTTATCGTCATACTGCTACTACAAAGCGCTGGTTTGGAATGGCGAAGATTACATAGTTAACGAAAAATGGGTCGGTATGACCGCAACTCTACCTTGGCCGCTCCCTAGCAAAGAGCCCCAAATCCTTCGCACTCAGATCAACTCAATTGAGATTGTCGAAACAATGCTCGACAAGTTTTTTCACACTTGTCAGCTAAAACTCAAGACTGAAGTATCTGCTAAGCGATTCGAGCACATCCGCTGGCTAACTCACCCGGACGAACTGAGGCGTGCACTCGGAAAGTCTACACCTCGAAAAAACCATTTTCTATTTTGGCTAAAGAGGAAGAACTAACCGTACGCCAAACAATCGTTACCTTGAAGGGTAAAACCCGGCAACTCGCCGCAGTAATGCGCGAGAAGCCGGGTTCTTTTCATTTCTGTAATTATTTTTTCGTAGAAGCGAGTGGCGCAACGTCTACATTACGCTTACTGCCCGCATGCCAAACACCAAGTGCTTGACCAATAGGTAGCAGATCAGAATATCCCATAAAGTCAGCTGCACGTCGTAACACTGACGCAGGCCAACCAGATAGGCGTAGTTTGTGCCATTCGAAGATCGCCCAATGCTCACCTACAGGCACAACAACTGGTGGCTGAACGGCTTTATATGCAACAAGTTCTTGCTTCGTATTCAAACGATTTAGATGTGATGCAACAAATATCGCATCGTGTAGCGCTGTCTGTGCCAAACCGGTGAACGGAGTTGCGGCGTTATCACCAATCACATATACATCCTTACCGACTGACATGTATTGATCAACGACAATGCGTCCGTTTGGAGCTAGTTCGAAATGCCCAGCATTCGCTTTATAGAATGGATGATTAGCAACGCCAGATGTCCAAATAACCGTATCGCTCACCATTGAATTGCCACTGACTGTCAGTAGGTCTTCGATCGCAGATTCAACTTTTTTATCAGTATAAATATCTACACCCAATCGCTTCAAACGATGTGCAACTTTTTCACTCGCCTTTTCACTCATGCGAGGCAAGATGCGTGGCGCCGCCTCAACCAGCGTGACGTGGATTTTAGACTGGCGTTGACCTAGGCGCTTACTAAGATTTTTAAGATATGAACCGAGTGCTGCCGATAGCTCAACACCAGTTGGACCCGCACCGATGACGATATAACGCTTATCGACGCCATGCCCCTCAACAACATCAGTATAAATATGCTGCTTTAACTCTTCAATTTCATCTGCAGATTTAACACCAAACGTATGAACATCAAGTCCATCAATACCAAAGTACGTCGTCACCGTACCGAGCGCCAGGATACATGTTTCGTATGTATATTTTGTTCCCGTCGCACTAGTTAACGACTTAGTCGCCGGATTAATGCTTTCAATCGTATCGATTATGACCGTCACATTCTTTTTGCCAGCAAAGATTGTCTGCAAAGGTACCCATGATTCAAGATGACTGTGTCCCGTAGCCGCACCATAAAGTGCAGGATAATATTGAAAATCAGGCTTGTCAGTAATAAGCGTTACTTGCGCTGATGGGTTCTTAGCTAATTCGAGCGCAGCTTTTACTCCGCCAAATCCACCGCCGACAATTGTTGTATTCATGAGTCTTTTCCTTTTTTGTTTGCGTACAATGTTATCGTTTATACAATCGCTGCTTGTAATTCTTTACTCGCTGCTTCGGTTACTTGCTCTATAATAGCAGTTACTTCTTCACCGGCAAGAGTGCGGTCATGAGCAGTTAGTTTAATACGGAGTGTAATATTCTTTGTATCACTCGCATCTGCTTGGTAAATATCGATTGGTGACACGATCGTTTCGAGATTCACACCGCCTAAGACGCCTTGTACGCATGCCGCTAACTGTCCGTAATTGACACTGCTTGCAACCTGAAAACATACGTCGCGCTCTGACCCGGGATAACGACTAAGCGGCGTGTAATTACCTTCACTGTTTGCAACTGCCGTGTGTAACGCCTGAGTTTTAATTTCAAAACCAGCGGTGTAGTCCGATAGCTTAAAGTTACGAGCGACAGATTTCTTGTACTCACCGATCACACCTAGTACGTCACCTGTCTTCTTGTCATGCACCATAGCCGAACGACGCGTTTCGAACGGTGCCGTTAATTCGTTATCATCATTAGAATCAATTGTCTGATAACCCAGCTCAATACCTAATGTAGACGCAAGATACTCAAGCATACGTTTTGCCTGATAATAAGCGCTACCCGCTGCTGGCTTGCGGCTAGATAATGTCAAAGCAAGCATGTCAATTTCGACAGGCACATTCTCGTCGGTTAATCCAAGCTGTTTAGGGTGAGTTTTATTCATTTCAAATACTGCGAAATGCTCATACCCTTGCTTGATATTCGGATGAACGAGACCAAGTAAGCTTGGAGTCAATGACTGACGATAATACTGGAGATCAGGGCTAATGCTATTGGTAATACGGTATGAATTAGCTGGATCTTGACCGGCTTTTTCAAGAATATTGCCATGCACAAAGCTATATGTCAGGACTTCGTTTGCGCCAGCCCGAACAAGGCCTTGTCGGACACGTGCACGTAACATGTCGAAGTCCGAAGGTCGTACGGCAGTGAAGTCACGCTTTGCGAGCGTTGGCGTAATACTATCATATGAATTAATACGTCCGATCTCTTCAGTAATATCTTCCGCAATATGAATATCTGCACGCCAGTAAGGCGCAGTTACGTGAATAGTAGTGTTCGAAGTTTCTACATCAAACTCAACATTTTTTAATGTATTCGCCATATATTCCGCAGTTTCTGCAGTGCCGAGTGTTGCATTAACCTTATCGGCATCAACTTCAATCGTAGGATGTTCAGCCTTAACAGGATAATCTTCAACAATTTGCGTCGCCTGTTCAGCATGTGTCCATTTGCTAATCAAGTGAATAGCGCTCGCAAGTACTGGCGCGGCTAGTTCGGCAGGCTGACCTTTGGTAAAGCGTGTAATAGCCTCACTAAAAATGCCGTGACGCATTTGAGTCGCACGAAGACTATATAAGTTAAACGTGGCCGATTCGATTAAGATTATTTTTGTATGCTCGTCAACAACCGTGTTCGCACCGCCCATTGCACCAGCAAGGCCGATTGCTGTCTCGCCCGCTGCCACAACGATATCCTCTGGTGAAAGTTCAATTGTACGACCATCCAGTAGTTCCAACGTTTCACCCTGACGACCACTGCGTACATGTAATTGTGCATTAGGGTCAAGTGCAAGAATTTTGTCATAGTCATAAATTCCCATTGGCTGGCCAGTTAGCATCATAAGATAATTAGTCGCATCAACGACTGCATTAATTGGACGCATACCGATACGCGCAAGATATGTTTGTACGGCTAGTGGCGACTTAGCGGCACCATCAGCATTTGTTAACACGACAGCCTGAAAACGACTCGACAAGCGAGAGTCATCGATTGAAACCGTCGGTGCAATAACATCGCTTTGCTGTTTGTTATTATCGGGTGTTAGCTGCTGTAGCCATTCGGGTGTCTGGAATGCCTTGCCTTGAATTGCGGCCACTTCACGTGCGAAACCAATAATACCAAACGTATCCGGACGATGAGTTAATGATTTGTTTTCAATATCAAGCAGATAATCGTTTAGTTCATACACATCAGCAAAGTTTGTACCCGGTGCGATATCAGCATCGACTTCTAAGATACCTTCATGATCATCAAAAAGATCTAATTCCTTTGCACTTGCAAGCATGCCGTTGCTCATGTGTCCACGCAGTTTACGAGCGCCAAGAACAAATGGATCATTGCCAAATGTTTCTGGAACAACCGCTTCTGGTGGTAGCCATGCAACTAATAAACCTTCGCGAACATTAGGTGCGCCGCATACGACTTGTACGTAGCCATTTTCGTCACGCTCTACTCCCGGGCGGACCCCACCGTCATCGATAACACAGACGTGCAAATGATCAGAATCAGGCATATCAACACATGAAACTACACGTGCAATAATCACGTCTTTGTATTTAGCGCCAAGATCAATCACTTCTTCGATTTCAACTAATCGCTCGCCAATCAGCGTTGCCAATTGATCGATTGGCATATCGATATCGGTGAATTTTTTAAGCCAGTTTACTGAAATAATCATGATGCTATGTCCTTTTTAATAAGCTGCTGAATCTTTTCTCGCTGCCTTGTAAACGGAAACGGTAATAGTTCAGCAATAGACTTTACTGTAGCTACACCATCCTGTGCGACAATCACTTTAATCTCTGGCGCATAGTCATAGAAAATCTGACGGCACTTACCGCACATATTAGCGATTCCCGACTCGCCAGCATCATTTTTACGAACAGCAACGACACTTTCAAGATCATAATTATTGCTATTAATCGCAATATTTAACGCTGCAGTCTCGGCACATAAATAACCACTAAAATGATCGATATTAGTAGCCGTTACTATTTCACCGTTCGTCATGCGAAGAGCTGCAGCGACAGAATGAACCGGAGGATTATAGCGATCATCAAGTAACTTAGCTGCTGCGTCATATAGGTCTTTATATTCAGAATCAATCATCATGAATTAAACTTCCTCAAGAATTGTAATTTACCAGATTCAAAATAGCGAAGGTCTTCGATGCCATATTTAAGCATTACGAGACGCTCGATACCACCACCCCAGGCAAAACCACGATATTTAGTGCTATCGATTCCGGCTGATTCAAGTACGTTTGGATGGATCATACCGCAGCCTAGCATCTCGAGCCAATCACCTGGCTTGCCGCCTAGTGCAGCAGGCTTTTCGATAGCAAATTCAAGCCCAGGTTCAACAAACGGGAAATAGGCTGGCTGTGTTTTGATTTTTAATTCCTGTCCATAGTACGTCTCAAAGAAACTACGTAGTGTTCCAAGCATCTGACCAAGTGTTGCATCACTACTTACGAATACACCTTCACATTGATAAAACGTATGTTCGTGAGTCGCATCGACATCCTCATTACGGAACACACGACCATAGCTAACAGCGGCGATGTGTCCGCCAGCTTCAAGCTTTGCTTTGCCGTCTTTAAGAATTCTGTTTTGCATCGTGCTAGTATGCGCAGGTGGAATAAAGCCTTCTTCAGTTCGGAAGGTATCATACCCATCACGAGCTGGGTGATTTTCAGGAAAGTTCAATGCACCAAACATATGGTGATCGTCATCGATTTGACGTGATTCGATTGCATCAAATCCCATGCGCGTAAAAATATCGACAACATTTTCAAGTTCTTTTGTGAGTGGGTGCTGCGTACCATTTTCAGTTGGCAATAACGCAGGAAGCTGCGTATTAACATCCCACGGTGCAGTGACATCAAGTGGTTCGACCGTGCTGTCTTCGAGCGCAGATTCACGTTCCGCCACGGCCGCTTCAAGTGCGACTTTCAGGTCGTTAACCGACTTACCGTACGCACCACGCTCAGTAGGTTCGAGCGTTGGAATAACGGTATATAATTGTTTGATTTCATCCGCCTTTAATACGTCGCGCGGTTGGGTGGTTTGGGCAATGCGAGCTAACAGCTGTTCACGCAGTTCATCGATGTTTGTCATAACTCTTTATAGTATACGCTAAGCACTCGTGAAAAATCGAGAAAAAGTATATGTTTTTATTGCGCGATTAATACGAAAGTGACAATAGCAGCAACAATAACAAGCGCTACCCAAACCCAAGCGTGCTTTGACGTTCCTGTCGTATTCTGGACAAAGGTCGAATCATCGACACCGTCCGGTAGTGGTTGATTTTCAAGCTCGGCACGCTTACGCGCCTTCTCAGTTAATTCAGCCGCTAGGCGGCGCTGCAACTCACTACGATTGTCATCTTGTCTAATAAATAATCCCATAACCTCATTGTACCACTTGTGTTTAGTCACAGAAATATATGCTATACTACCCTCATATTTCACTTAAAGGAGGAATTACATGGCTACCAAAAAAGTTGCTTCAACTAAAAAGAAGCCAGCTGCTAAAAAACCAGCTGCTTCGAAGCAAACCACTACTAAAGTAACAACCCTTAAAGCTGTTGAGTCACGACCAGTCGCTAAGACCGCTGCCGCATCGTCTACACGAGGCCGCCGATTTGGACTAATGAACACTCCACTAACTGCTGCATTAGCTGCTGAATTTATCGGCACCTTTGCATTCGCAGCTGTGTTGATTGCAGGACAAGGTCAACCTATCCTTGCATTGTTCGCTCTAACCGGTATCGTATTGACTGTCGGTACATTCTCAGGTGGTTATGTTAACCCAGCTCTCGTATTGGGCGCGTGGATTACTAAGCGCATGAGCGGTGTTCGCGCAGTTGCATACATCGTTGCTCAAGTTCTTGGTGCAATGCTTGCACTTGTTGTTCTTAACGCATTCGTATCAGGTGTTGGCGCACAACCAACTGATGCCTACAGCGCAGCTCCATCACTATTCAAGGCCGCTGCCCTACCAGAAGGTAAAGAATGGTTCATTTTCCTAGCGGAATTTGTTGGTACATTAATCTTTGGTTTTGCTGTTGCCGGCGCACTTCGCGAAAAAGCAGACCGTACAGCAAAAGCATTTACTGTTGGTCTAGGTGTTTTCCTTGGTTTGATGGTTGCTGGTTCAATTGCCGCTTTCTACAGCGCAAATGCAATCCTTAACCCTGCTGTTGCAATCAGCCTACAGGCAATCAACTTTGAGACTGTATGGCCATTCGTTGTGTACGTACTTGGTTCAGTACTTGGTGCTGTTGCAGGTTTCGGTCTACACAGTGTTCTTGCAAACGCTCAAAAAGACGTTGCATAGTTAACGCTACAATACACAAAAAACCTCGCTCAATTACGAGCGAGGTTTTTTGTTATATCTATACGCTATCTATTCATCACGTTGTGGTTTGTCGATAAGAAGCGGTTCAACGCTTGGTGTAGCGCCTGCAATCTTGACGATATCCTTGTCGATCTTTTTCAGTTCTTTGTGCGCCGTATTAAAATGACCGACTGTTGTTCCTAGGCTATTGCCAAGCTTCTGCATAAAGCTATCGTATGCACCAATGTGGCGTCCTAGCTGCCCGACACGAACTTGAATCTCTTTGGCCTGTTCCTCGATCTGCAAGCTCCGGAGGCCCTGCAAGACCGTCTGCAGATAGGCCATAAAACTCGTCGGGCTAACAATAATGACCTTCTTGTCACGGAACGCATATTCAATTAAATCACGCGCGCTACTGCCGGTGCCGACATCGCCAATTAACAGATCGTAGTAGAGTGACTCACTCGGAATGAACATGAACGCAAAGTCCATCGTATTTTCGTCAGGACGGATGTACTTGCTCGTTTCATCAATACGCCCCTTTAAGTCATTACGGACACTTGCAAGCAGCTGCGCGCGCCGCGCTTTATCTGTTTCGCCCACCATGCGGTTGTAGTTTTCTAAGCTAAACTTACTATCAATCGGCAGAATCTGACCTTTTTCTAAAAACACTACCGCGTCAACAATTTCACCGTCGCTAAATTTATGCTGCATGGCATATTGTTTTGGCGACAAAATATTATCAAGGACTGACTGCAAATAATACTCGCCGAATACACCTCGCTGCTTTGGATTCTGTAATACATTTTGCAAGGTCTTTAGTTCATCTGCCACGTCAACCACGCGGCGATTTGTTTCGTCTAATTTTGCCAGTCGCTGTGTCACGTCGGCTACTAACTTGGCACTTTCTCCAAGCTGTTTTTGCATGGATGTCTGCATAGCAACATTACTACGATCCAAACGATCGCCAACGCTTTCGCGTAGCAACGTAATACTACGTGATAATTCCGTCACATCAGACTTCATTAGTTCAACTGCACTCGAATTTTTAAGCTCACGCAACCGCTGATTTAATATATATACGACAACCGAAAAACCAACGATCGTAACGACAATAACACCTATAAGAATAATTTGTTCCATAGGTTTAGTATAGCATTAGCTATTTAGAACAAGACGAACAATTACAATCAAAACAATCACACTGATAAGTGAGATTAAGAAGTGACGAATGCGTGTTAACCACGCAAAAATAGCAAACGCTAGCCCGTACAAGGCCATTGTCAGCGGCAATGCCACGTACCAATCCAGCGGTGCCCCAATGGCCAACAGACCCCAGAGTGCAATAATCGCAGCAGCCACAATAAGTAGCGGACGAAATACCTGTAAGCGAACAAGCCCAAATAGACCAGCAGCTGCTCCAAGAATAGTTGCCGTCGCCGCTGCGTACTGTGTTGACGATAGACATTGCTGTGCTGATTCATTAGCGCAGAGTAGTGCTTTATAGACGTAAATATCCAGCACAAGGGTTAGGCCCCAAATAACAGCGCCGGTTATTAAACCAATAATCGCTACGAATAATAATTTTTGATAGGTTATTGCTACCAGCAATGGTGATTCAGCAGTAGTGTTGCTATCGGTCATGAGTACACCTCCTGTAATTGTATACAGCTAGTGTACTACCTTTTTGTGCTTTTTGCGACTGACTGGTCTGCAATAGGTTTTCGTTTAGCCTGTAGGTACCAAAGAGCGCCGACACTGGCGACGACGACACCGCCAATAACATCAAGTGGCGTATGGACAAGCGCAAGCACGCGACCAACACAAACACCAACTGTCAATATGGCTAGTAGTATCGCAATACCCTTGCGACGTGTCTCAAACCATACGGCCAATGTCAGAAAAGCGGTGAATAAGGCGTGATCAGATGGAAAGCCAGCATTCGGAAGGTATAGCGCACCAGGCTCAACACCTAAAATTTCAAATGGACGCTCCGTCGTCGGTTGATAGACAGCAGCGAGCAACTTCGCAAGAAGATACGCGGTAATGCCCGCCATAAGCACTCGGCAATATGCCTCATACCGATGGCCTTTTGGAACAAGGAATAGCAGAGCGTAGCCTGCAATAAGTACAATTGGTATCACTGCCCCATCGGCAAATAACTGAATAATCGTCTGCGTCGTCATAAGCACAGTATACTACCGTGCGTGTGAGTTGTAACTAGCCAAGTCGTCCACTACGCATCGTAACATAGCGTTCGATACGCTTTGTTGTCCAACCACGAAGACGTAGCTCGTTTTTTAGCTTACCCAATAAGGCTATACGAAACGCACGTGTCGTTGCAAAGCCACGCTTACGAGCAATCTCTTCAAAACTAAGCTTTTTTTGCATATCGCGAAATTCTAATGTGTCTAATCCAAGTACGTCAGCACGTAGCTCGCCTTTGCGGTCATGACGCTGCAATAAACGATCAAATTGCGACTCATGACGACGCCTGCTACCTGGAATTTTACTAATACCCGGTACCGCCGCTGCTACAGCTGTGACAACCAGTAGTGTCGCTAACGTTTTTGTAGCTATACGCATCTATAAACCCCCTTGTAAGCGTTTGTTATCATCGCTTATGTTTACAGTATAGAACGTGAAAATATGTGAAAAGAAAGTGGCTTTTACAACGTGGTTTTACTGCAAAACGCCAATCGCTCGAGCAGCCACGAGAACAACAGCAATAACAGATACGAGCGCTTGAATCATCATTAATAACTTAGCCCGGTGACTAATCGGAACCGTATCAGCTGATGCAAAATTCGTCACGTTTGTCGCTGAAAGATATAGATAATCCGTAAAGCCAGGCAACCAGTTGGAGGGTGCAATCGATTTGTGCAGTTGCTGAGGAAATACAAAATCGCGGCGACGCTCACTCACTACCCGATGATCTGGACCACCACCATCAATCTCCCAATATAACAATGCGAACATGAAAATATTTGTAATATAGATAGTCATCGCATTAAACAATAGGTCGTGACCAGCAACAGTATGGTGACTGTCGAACAATAGTGCCTGCACTAAAAATATTAGTGAGAAAATATTAATTACTGCTACAAGAAAAATAAGTGACAGGGCAATCGTACGGCGAATCCGTGATACTCGATGGTACCCATCAGTTGTTGCAATAGCTAAACCAAACAAAGCGATCGCTTCAAACAGAATAATGACATATTTGTCATAGGGCAAAAATGAATCATTCGTAAAATATTGCAAAATCATGATTATCAAGACTCCGCACTGGAGTTGCCAGATAGGATCGTGCGTACGGCGGAAAACTTTTCGAATGGTGCGTGGAGTAGGGTTTTTCATTGCCTTAAATAATAGCACATTCCCTATGACAATCTGTATGGTGCTTGTGGTAAAATAAAGCCACAATGATGGAACACAGTCATGTCTAAAAAGGTTAAAATTATCCTCGTTATCTTGTTAGCGATTAGTTTTATCGGTGTTGCCGCCTGGTATATCAGCACACTTCATATCGATATTCTCAATCCAAAAGGTGTCGTCGCAACTAAACAATACAACCTTCTCGTTTTCACT
>Ga0157369_10001675_pt1 | contig 27022 bp, 24 predicted proteins | sample C25metaG_FD_113461 | JGI IMG/M metagenome (GOLD analysis project Ga0157369, IMG submission 113461) | Corn rhizosphere microbial communities from Kellogg Biological Station, Michigan, USA - C2-5 metaG | ecosystem: Host-associated > Plants > Roots > Rhizosphere > Soil | place: USA: Michigan... | reverse complement strand
TCGTTACTGCGTTCACTTCGCACCCCTGAACGTGACTTTGCTGTGCCAGAAATAGCTGGTGATCATGATCAGCGCGCTAAACATCAGCTGCGCGATGATCGGGGACAAGTGCGCGAACTCGACCAGCGCCGGAAGCGCAATCCAGTTGGCGGCGTAATTGACCCCGTAAAACGAGAGGAAGGCGGTCAGCTCGCGCGCATAGCCACCGCGCGTCTGGAACACGCCCAGCTTGTAGCTCGAATAAGCGAAGGCGAGGCTCACTGCCTGCGCGATCAGCAAGCCGACCATGTAATGAACGCGCAGCCACGGCACGGTCCAGAGAAGCACCGGGTAAATGGCGAGCCCGAAGAGAGTGTTGAGCCCGGCCGCGACGAGATAGCGGAACGGGCGTCGCCCGCTCGCATCCCTCATGCGGTCAGTCAGAGAAATCTGCACCGGCCGGCTCACTCGTCCACCAGGTCGATGCGCATGTTCTCGCGTAGCACTTCGCGCGGCAGGAACGGCGACAAATCCTCGAGCGGCGGCGAGGTGATGCGGCCGTCGGGATGCTGCTTGGCGCCGAGCTTGGGCGCGAACGGCACCGCCTCGTCGATGAAGATCTCGCACATGGTCGGCCCGTCGGCCGCAAGGGCCGAGCGGATCGCGTCCCCAAGCTCTTCGTGCCGCTCGGCACGGCTGTAGGTGAAGCCGAACGCCTCGGCGACTTTGCGGAACTCGGGAAAAGTCACGTTGCTCTTCGGCCCGCCGCCAACCTCGACTCCGTTGAAGAAGTTGCGGTGAGTCTGGAAAATCGAGACGTAGCCATTGTTGTTGAGAAGGAAGACCTTCACCGGGAAGCCGTAGCCAGCAATGGTCTGCAGCTCCTGGATGTTCATCATGATGCTGCCATCGCCGCAGATACAGATTACGCGCTTTCCAGGGCGCGCAGCGGAGATGCCGACCGAGGCCGGCAGGTCGTAGCCCATCGTTGCGCAACCGGAATTGGTCCACAGCCGCTGACCGCGCTTCAGCTCAGCGGTCTGGAAGCTCACGACGCAGGCGCTGCCGTTGCCAGTGACGATCACATCGTCCTCGGCGAGCTCGTTGAACAAAGCTTCGACCGCGACATAGGGGTGGCACGGCTCGTGGTCTCGATATTCGGGCAGGACGACCGGGAACTTCGGCCCCCGCTCCTTCGCCCAGGCGAGCCACTCGCGCTGCTTTTCCGTCGGGCCTTCGGGTGCGGCCGCGATCAGCGCCGGGATGATGTCCTTGAGGTCGGCGCAGACCGGCAGGTCCGCCTTTACCGTTGGCTTTTGGAGCTCGACCGGGTCGACGTCGATCCAGGCCTTGAAGGCCTCGCGCGCGAAGCTCTGCCAGTTGTAGCTGATCTGGCGGATGTTGAGCCGGCTGCCGAGAACCAGAAGGAAGTCGGCGCTCTGCGTCACCATGTTGCCGCCGCGGTCGCCGATCGTGCCAGGCCGCCCGCAATAGAGCGGGTGATCGTTCCAGATGACGTCGTGCGCGTTCCATCCGGTGACGACCGGGATGCCGAGCTTGTCGACCAGCTTCAGGAACTCAGCGTGCGCGCCGCTGATGCGGACGCCGCCGCCGGCGAACACCACCGGCCGTTCCGAGGAGCGCAGCCGCTCGATAATCGCGGCGGCCGCCGCGGCGACGTCGGTCTTCTTCCATGGCTCATCGAGCTCGGCCGGATCGAAACCCGGACCGAGCTGATCGGGATCGATCTTCGCGGCCTGGACGTCGAGCGGGATGTCGAGCCACACTGGCCCTGGCCGCCCGGCTTGCGCGAGATAGATCGCCTTTTCGAGATGATAGCGGATGGTCTTCGGATCGGTGACCATTGCCGCATACTTGGTGATCGGGGTGACGATCGGCTCGATGTCAAGCTCCTGGTCGCCGAGCTGGCGGAGCGGCAGGCCGGTGAAGCGAACCGTCGTTTCATTCTTCACCTGGCCAGAGATAACCAGCATCGGGATGGAATCGACGTAGGCCCCATAGACGCCGGTGATCGCGTTGGTCCCGCCAGGACCCGAGGTCACATTTACGAGCGCCATGCGTTGGGTCAGCCGGGCATAGGCCTCTGCGGCCATCGCCAGCGCCTGCTCATGGTGGCAGAAGGTCGTCGTGATCTCAGGGTGCGTGCCGATTGAATGATTGAGGTGCATGGCACCGCCGCCCGTCAGCATGAACGCATCGCTGATCCCGTGCGCGACAAGCTGGTCCGCAACCCAATGCGACAACTTAACTCCGGTCATTCGCTCCATCCGTTCCACTGCGCGGTCCGGACGATCGCCTCATCGAGGCCGACCGTCTGCGCGACTCCCAGTTCCGTCCTGACCCTTTCAGTCGAAGGGACATAGCGGCCCGGGTTCCAGCCGGGGTCCTCCCGCCCGAGGATCTCGAAGCCCGGCGCGTTCAGCAGCCGCGCTACACGTTCGGCAAGCTCCGCGATTGACACCGATTCCTCGGACCCGACATTGTAAATCGCTCCGGCCGGCGCACGCAGCAGGATCGTCCACAGCCACGCGGCGAGGTCCGCGGCATAAAGGTAGGATCGAACCGCCTTTCCGGCGCCTTCGACTATGATCGTCTTGCCGGCCATTGCATCGCGAATGAAGTTCCCGGCGGCGAAGTGGATGTCGAGCGACAACAGTGGCCCGAGAAGCGCGAAGATTCGGGCGTTGACGATGTCGAGGCCGTGCTGACGCGCATAGATGGTGCACAACATCTCCGCCGCGCGCTTCCCCTCGCCGTAGGCAGAGCGATGCGTCGTCAGATCAGGCGCGCCGGCATAGGTCTCGGGAACATGTGTCAGTTGCCACGGCTGGGCGCCATACACGGCGCCCGACGAGAAGAAGAAAAAGCGCTTTGCCTTGCAGGCGACGGCCAAATCGAGCGCTCGCCGAGTGCCTTCGACGATCGTCTCGAACATCTTGAGTGGGTCGTTGTCGTTGAGGTCGGCACTGGCATCGGTCGCCGCGTGAAGCACGTAATCGTAGCGCGCGCTGGAAGGGTCGAGCGCCAGCACGTCTCCGCGGACGAAGCGGAAGCCTTTCGCTGCGGCAAGCTCCGGCTCGCGGCGAGCGAAAGCGTCCGCGTCGCGCGTCAGAACGTCGATCACCACCCCGAGTCTGTGGCGGCGGTCGGCATCGGCCAAAGCATGCAGCATCCAGCGACCAATGAACCCGGTGCCGCCCGTCATGAAGATGCGCTTGCCCGCCAGCGTCGGCCAGTCGGCGGAGAGCGCCGCGCAGACCATGTCAAGATCGCTTGCGACCGCCAGGCGCATGCATTCAGCCATGATAACCGGAGATGCTTGGTGCCTTGGAAATGGGGCTTGCGGACGCGACTTCCGGCAGAGTCAGTCCGTGGGTCGGTCGTCCCAGCTTCGCGGCGCGATACAGGTCTTTCAATGTATCGAAGGCAAAAGTCCAAAGGATAATCAGAAAAAATAGAGGGCGGACAAAGGAGCCCAGCGGCACCGCATAGATCGATTCGACTTCCTTGCCGCTCAACCAAGAGAGTCTGGAATATCTGAAAATCTCAGCAATGTTGTAGTCGGTAGAAATGCTGATGAGATAGGCGCTTAATACACAACAAGCATTAGCAAAGTTTCGTTTCTCATCCATGAACACCAGAAATACGATCAAGGTTATCGCGTACCCGCCAGGGTTTTGGACGACAAACGACTGCATGAGGATAAACAACACTGTTCTGTTAAGGGTGACAGCGCGCGGATATAGCCATGCGCCGACGACGCATGAAATGGCTACCGTTCGAGAAACGAAGAGCTCGTCTCTTATAACGACGTTCAATATATCCACCCACCGTGATTCCGCAAAATCGCGGATGGGGAATTGTAAGGCGTCGAAGGATAAAAACGGCTTGTACGTCGTGGAAAACAATAATTCGTCCCAAGGCGTCCCCAAACGCACACTGAACCAATTTTGCAGGTTCGAAATTAGCTCGAACGGACTGCCTGCTCCGACAATGAAGTACGAGCCCAGATAAATGCCCAGGGCCGCAATACCGCAGAGCTCGAACAATCGCCATCGACGTTGAATGGCGAATGCAAAAACCGGGAATAAAAGGTAGACCTTCATGTTCACCAGGAAGCCGGACACGATCGCGACCATTCCTCGTGACTTGACCAGATTTCCATAGACGAGGACGAACCCGATGTACGCCAGCATGATGAGCTGGCCTCGCTCAAGTCCGAATAGCAGCGGCGCTCCGAGCGCGATCGCGATCGTTCGATACGGTGCGGTCGCTCGATCGCGCTTCCAAAATGCGATCGCCGATACGACGCAGCTGCCCAGGTACATTGAAAGAATGACGACGATCCCGAACGGATCGCATGCGCGAACATCCTGCATCAAGAATGCGTAGCAGCGGGGGTCGCTAAGATGGCCGGTGATGACCAACGACAACGGCAAGTAGATCGTTCGCCAGACGGAATAGGCACCGGCGTTATGCGCCCAGTAGGCGGTATTGTACCAATCCATGAACGTGTCGCTGACATCGAACACGAAGGGCGCGGGCAGGTAACCAATCCTATGAAAGGTCACTGCCAGATTGATGAATCCGGCAACCACCGCAGCGAATCCCAGCAGTTCATACCAGGCAGGAAGGCGATAATGACGCGTCCCGCTCACTGGGGTTGGTCCACTCGGACACGGTTGATGCTTCGCTCCGATGGGAGATTCCGTCCCTCCGGGAAATTTACGCGTTCCTCTTCGATCACCAAGGGCACATTGCGGCTTCGCTCGGCGAGCAGACGCACCTGGTCGCCCACAAGGCCCAGACACAGCAAGAGAATCGAGAACAGGCCAACCACAACGGTCAGGATGAGCAGCGCAGGCGAATAGCCGTGGAGGAGGAATCGCAGCAGCGTGGCCCCGGCCAGCACTACCGCAAACATGCACAGATAGATCGCGAAGATCAGCTGAAGGCGAAGCAGCCCTTTGGCCGACCCGCCGACCCCCGATAGCGCGAAGTTGAGCAAGGCCCCGTAATTGTTGCTGCTCTTGCCGCCCGCTCGCACCGGACGGTCATACGGGATCACCGCCAGGCGGTAGCCGCTTTCGATCAGCATGCCCCGGAAGAAGGGTTCCGGCTCTTTCCACGACGCCAGCGTGTCGACCACTTTGCGATCGAACAGTCCGAAGCCTGTGGCGCCAGGGATCAGCGGATAGTCGCCGAAGCGCCGGAAAAAAGCGTAGCCGAAGCGCCGGAGCGTGCCGAGCAACAGGCTCGTCCTCTCCCTTCTGCGCTGGCCAAGGACAATCTGCGCGCCCGCCCGCCACTGCCCCACGAATTGCCCAATCATGGCCGGGGGATCCTGGAAATCGCAGCACATCGCGATCACTGCCCGACCGCTGGCCTGGTAGATGGCATAAGTCGGCGAGCGCATCTGGCCATAATTGCGATTGTTGAAGATCGCGCGGACGCGCGGGTCGCGCTCGCAAAGCTCGCGCAGCAGCTCGCGCGTCCGATCCGTCGAGTGATTGTCGATGAAGATGATTTCGTGGGTTGAGACGTGCCGCTCGGCCTCGGCGGTCACCGCCTCGTACATTGCAACGATGTTCGCTTCCTCGTTGTAGCAAGGGATGGCAAACGAGAGCTCGGGTATCGCCACGCCGGCCGTCTGCCGGCCGCCTTGCCTGCTCATCGGACCGGTTGGTCGGACTCGGAGTGCTCGACCGTCATCGGCGCCCGCCGGAAAAGCCCGGTTGCGGGTGCATACCATTCAGTAAACAAGGCAAGCAGCACGATCCCGGCGAACAGCGCGATAGCCCAGATATTGTACTGCCGGTTTGCAACAATGTGAGCGGGATCAATCGTTTGAATGTAAGAGGCGCTCTCGGCTGCCAGTTCTTCTACCGCAACTTGCTCGGCGGATCGCTCGTAGACATCGTAAATCGCCTGCTGGAATCGCAGATCGCGGTAAAGTGACAGATATTTTAGATCGATTAGGCTCAGACCGGCGACATTCGGCCCCGCTGATCCGGTCGCTGGCGTAGCGCTGCGATCGATCTGCGCCCGAATTCCTGCGATGTCGCTACGAAGTGCAGCAAGTTCCTGGCTCTCCGGCCCGCGAAACTCGCTCATGGTCTGGAGCTCAACCTGTTTGGCCTGCAACTGAGCCTGAAGGTTTGCCCGCTGCGAGAGCGCGGATCCGAGCTGCTGTTCCGGTTCGGCGAGGTGGTTGACGCGGCGGAACTCAGCTAGCGCGGCTTCAGCCCTTCCGACGCGGGCCGAAGCGTTGCTGAACCTCCGGGCGACGATACGGTGCTTGCTCTCGATGAGCTGGCGGCCGAAGCTCGCAAGCTGATTGCTGATGGCGATTGCATAAGCATCAGTAATCTTCTTAGCTTCGTCCGGATCGTACAACTTGGTCTCGATCTCCATCACGCCTCCGAGCAGGAGGTGGACGTCGACGCGCCTATCAAGAAAAAGCCTCGCTCGCCGGACAGAACTGAACTTTCCGTTCGGACCGACGAGGCCGGTGCGTTTGATGACCTCGTCGGCGACGCTGTCGCTCCGCCCGATGACGAGATACAGGTCGTTGGTAGCCTTGCCTCCGATAAGCAAGCTATTCAGTGTTTGGGCGCTGCCTCCAAGTGCCCCGATCAGCGAGGTCGTGCTCGCGGCTGTGGCGCTTGTATCCTGTGGAACGATCTTCGCCTCTGCAACGAAGGGACGCGGAAAAAAAATCAGGATCCCGGCGATGATAGCCGACAGAAGGTACGCGATCCGGCGCAAGCGGTCGTTCGCCACCCACGCCAGGGTTGTGTCGACAAGCTTCACTTGGTGACCGCTGCGGCCGTCACGATTGCGGGCGTGAGCGCCGACGCAATGTCGCTCAGGCGTGCCCAGAACTCGCCGCGCGCGGCGTTGATCGGCACGAAGATCAGGTCGCCCGGAAGCGCCGGAGCGTGAAGCACGTTGCCGTGGAACAGGCCGCCGTGCTGCGCGATGAGCGTTCCGTTCGCACGCACCACGAACACGGCCGACTTGTCGGCGATCTTCTGGAATCCACCTGCCTGCCGGAGATAATCGCCGATCGTTTCGCCGCGGTCATACTGGAATGATGCGGGACTTGGAACCGCTCCGAAAACACCGACGGTAACCGGCTGCGGCGGAACATAGATTGTGTCGTTATTCTCGACGACGACATTGGCCGGGAGGATTGAGTCGGCAGGCGTGACATTGAGCACCATCCTGCCGTCCGGCTCACGCAGGCGGAGCTGATCCACGATGGATTCGACCGCCTGGAGCCTTGCGGGATTGAGCTGAGCCTTATCCGTCGCGCTCGTCAGCGGCTGGGCCTTCAAGGAAAGCTCGAGGTCGCTGATTGCCCGGCGATAGCTTTTCCGCTGGGTGTCGCGAACGCTGTCGCGCGTGAACACGGTGCCGTAGACGTAAGCCTGAGGCGTTAGGCCGCCGGCCTGCGAGAGAACGGCGCTCAATGGGGTTCCGGGCTGGACGAAATAGCGCCCGGGCCGCGCGACTTCGCCGCTGATCGTGACCAGCGCGGGAAGCGTGGCGAGCGGCTGGGCAATGCCGATCGCCGGAAGTATGCGCAAGATCTCGGCACGCGACGCGACTCTTGAGGCGACCTGCGTCGGCGCCAGTTGCTGCCAACCGCCTCCCTTGACCGGATCGAGCAGGAGCAGGCGCGAGGCGTCCGCGACGGTGTTCACCCCGCCTGCGTAGAGCAACATCTGCTCGAGGGTTTCATCCGCGCGCGCTTCGTAAATCGCTTCGACGTTGACGCTGCCGACGACCGCCACCTGCGGTCCCGCCGGCGCGATATAGATGACGTCGCCATTCTGCAGGACGATGTCGTCGCTGCGATCTCCCTTCAACAGCAGGTCGTAAAGATCGAAATCCGAAATCAGCTGGCCGTTGCGGCGCACCTGAATCGAGCGGAAGCTGCCGCCTGCCGATGGTCCGCCGGCGGTGAGAACCGCATTCACCAGCGTCGAGAGACTGCTGACCGTATAGGAACCCGGAATTCGTGCGAACCCGGTGACGTAAACAGTGATTCCATGGAGCTGGCCGACCGTCGCGGCAACCCGGAAGTTCCGGTACTGTCGCGACACGGCGCGCGCGATCAGCGGCTGAAGGTCGCCATAACGCACGCCGCCGACGTTCACCGCGCCGACCCGCGGGATGAAGATGCGGCCTTCCGGGTCGATGGTGAGCCTGAGATTGCTCGCCTCGACCGAACCGGTCAGGCCGATGACGAGCTCGTCGCCGGGGTTCAGCTGATAATCGGGCGGGATTGTGGTGTTGGGCGGAGCCGTGAAGTCGCGCGATCCCGGGACGAGCAAGCTAGATCCGAAGCGGCGCAGCGGCTTGTCGACGATTTGCGAGACGTATTTTTCGAATTCACTTGCCGGCGGCGCCGCCTGAATCAGCGGACGGACCGTCCGCTGGTCGAGCTCGTCTTCCGAATCCCTGGATTGGCGCGATTTGGCGCGGAGCTGGCGATCGGCGCCCGACTCGGTCTCGACCGAACGATCGCTTTCAATCTGGTCGGGATCGTAGCGATTGCGGATTTCGCCGGGGCTGAGCTGTCCCTGCGCGGTCGCCGCGTCGGTGGACGCCTGGTTCGCGTCACCCGTTTGCCGCTGCCTCGAACTGCTGGTGTCAGGGTTCGCCTGCTGATCCGCCGGACTGATCGGGTAGCCGTAAAGCTGGCTCGCCGCGGCAGTTGGAACGATGAGAAGCGGCAGCACGTACAGGGCTAGCCGACGCCTTTGATTCTTCACAATCTTCAACCACTCCCAGATGCCCATTTCCCGCACGCTTTGCGCGGAGCCCCCGTCCCTCATCGCGGTTCGTCGCGGACGCGTTCTGTCCACTCAACCCGATTGTCCGATACCCGGCCGCAAACGGTCACTTGCCCCCGCCGGTCGCGCGGGTTCGTTCGTTTCCGCCCCTTCGCGCCGAACCGGCCAGCAACAGGCAGTCAGGATACCTGCGAAACCCCATCCATAGGGAGGGGCCCCGCGTGAAACCTCAACGAATCCGTTATCCGTCCTTCGACGCGCTTCCTATGCGACCTTTGCGTACACGGCAGGTTCCGGTTTGGCGAGTCGCGCCTCCATCATAGCGATCCGCTTTTCATCCTCGCGCGCGATCGTCCCGTAATATTCCCGCTTGTTCTTCAGCCAGGCAAGCTCGAACTCGACCGCGTTGCGAATGCCAGCGACGATCGACCGGCTCTGGACCGCCTCGCCGGCAAAGATCACCTTGCGCGTTTCGAATCGGTCCAGGCGAACGGCCTGGATCTCGCGCAGCGCGCCGATCGCTTCGGTCGAAACGGACCCGCCGACGACCAGCTCCAGATCGGCGTCTGCGCAGGCGCGCGCGACGCGAAGGACGGCATCGGTGATCGACCGCTCGTTGATCGCGCCGCGCGGCATTCCGCGCGAGAGCGTGAAGTCGACGCGGCCGAAGACGATCCCGTCGAGCTTCCGGTGAGCAATCTCGACCATGGAGTCGAGGTTGCGAAGCGTCGTCTCCGTCTCCAGGTTGAACAGGAACTCCGTTTGGTGCCCGCCATTTGCGTGGGTGTTGGTCTTCGCATCGATGAACTTCGACAGAGCGTAGGGCGTCTCGACCATCGGAGCGATGACATAATCGACGCCGTAGATCCTGCTCGCGAAAAGGTCCGATACGGCTTCGCATCCGCCGATCTTCAACGCGACCTTCAGATCGGCTCGGCGCGCGAGTTCGAGGAGACGCAAGAATTCATCCGGCCGAGTGCCCTCGGCTTCAAATTCCGCCTTCACCGCCACTACGCCATGCTCGTCACGCCCGCGCTTCAGCAGCTCGAACATCTTTGATTCGACAGAATTCACTTACTTTCCCCCCAAAGGTGGACCTACCGAGCCGAAGTTACATTAGCCACCGAATCTGGACCGTCAAGAAATCTGGTCCGTTCTAGGTCCGTATTGGTTGACTTTTAGCTAATGATGACAACGAATTGGCTGAAGGCAGAAGCTCTTTCTGCGGATTCAGCGGTACGTCAAGATTGGCTGTTAACTATCGATTCACGCGGCTCGAAAATCTGGTTGGCGTTGCGCGGAAGCCACAAACAACGACCTGATTTCCTTGGGCGATTCGCCGGGCCAATCACTGAATACGCGCCTCGGGCAAGGATTCGTCGAACTGCTGACGGTCCCAGCCCGTCCATTTTGCTTGCGAATGGGGCGGCGTCGCGGCCCAAACCGTCTCATAAGTTGATTCAGTCCCTCGGAATCGAAGCGGATCGACGGGGACACCGTCGACGCGGACTTCGTAATGAAGGTGAGGGCCGGTCGATCGGCCTGTCGAGCCCATGTCGCCTATCAATTCACCCTGTTCGACGTGCTCCGACGGGCGAACTCGGACTCGCTCGAGATGCCCGTAGCGCGTGGTGACGCCGCCCGAATGCTCGATTTCGACCAGATTGCCGTAGCCGCGCACCCATCCTGCAATCCGCACTATTCCAGCGCCGGTCGCTAAGACCCGCGAGCCCATGTGTCCCGGAAGGTCGATACCCGCGTGTCGCCGCGAGGTGCCCTCGATAGGGTCGGTACGCCAACCGAACCCGGATGAAATCGCTAGACGATCAAGGTGAGCCGGGGCGAGACCGCCCTCTCTGTTTTTCAAGTGCACGTCCGGTTGCTCTGGCCACGCCCGCCAGTCGAGCATTTGCCGCCTGAACGCATCGCTCGATCCGTTCGGAAGTGCATCGTTCGATAATTGAGGTGCAGATGGACTTTGAGCCGCAAGCGCAGGCGCGGCGAGAGCGGCGGTCGCCCAAAAGGCCGCCGTGGCAAAAATTACAGAGCGCATCATCGACCCGTAATTCCGCGACTTGTCGTCTGCAACAAGACTCGGCTCAAGCACGGCACGCTGTGTCCCGCCGGCCACATTTGGAAGCAAAACTTTAACTTGATGAAACCCATTTCCTGCAGGAGCCTTTTACATGTGCATGTTTCATTAGCAAAATCCTTGGCGGCGCTGTCCGCGGCATGGCTGGCAGAAGGAAAGACAGGACGAATTGACCTGCAGCAACCAAATCGCGACTAAAGCATTTCGGCATTGCAACAACTGAGGTGTGTCAACGTCGGGAAGAGACTGATTTCATCTGTTTTGGGTCAGAATTGCCTTCGCGCCCTGCGATAGGCGTTGGTAATCGTGGAATAACGAACGGGGAGTAAACTTATGACGAAGTATCTGTTTGCTGGGGCGGCTCTGCTCGCGATCGCAACGGTGGCAACGCCGGCGGCGGCGCGCGACGGAAGCGCATATGTCGGAGTCGACGCGGGCGTGTTTTTCCCGATGACGTCTGATGTTGATCGCAGAGGGCCGCCGGTGACGACCGGCGAGTGGGCCGATTTCCTAGACGTGAAATACAAGAGGCCGGGCTACGACGCCGATATCGTCGCGGGATATGATTTCGGCATGTTTCGCCTCGAAGCGGAGCTCGCTCGCAAGCACGCCGGTCACAAGCGTTACGACATCGATTCGCAAGCGCCTGGCCCGTTTCCCGATGGCATCCTGCCGGGTGATTCGATCCATGCCGACGGTCGTACCAACGTCACCTCTCTGATGTTGAACGCGCTCATCGACATCGGCAACGACGATGGAGCCAGCTTTTACGCGGGCGGCGGCGTCGGTCCCGCCCTCGTCAGCATGACGATCGACTGCCTGGCCGATACATGCATGCACTTCAGGGATACGGACAAACTCGCATTTCAGGGAATTCTCGGCTTCCGCATTCCGGTCTCGCCGAATCTCGATGCGGGCGCCAAGTATCGCTACTTCTCGGCGGGCGAGCTCCATAGCGGCCTCTTCGCGCAACCCTTCGAGGCGCGTTCCTTCGTTCATTCGCACTCGCTGATGGCGTCTCTCACCTACAATTTCGGTGTCGCTGCACCGCCGCCGCCGCCGCCTCCTCCGCCGCCGCCTCCTCCTCCGCCTCCCGTGCCGGAAACTCAAACCTGCCCCGATGGGTCGGTCATCGCGGTGACGAGCACGTGCCCGGCGCCACCGCCACCGCCACCACCGCCGCCTGCCCCCGTGGAACGAGGTGAGCGCGGCCAGTAATTCCAAGCGTTCCTGACCTGGGTCAGGCGCAAATGACGGCGCCACCGCTTGCCCTTGGGGGAGCGGTGGCGTTTTCTCGTTCGGCTCCGTTGGTGCCCAAGGTCATTGCGCTTATGGGGTTCCGCCAGGGAGACCTCGTCATGACCGATCAAGCTGAACTCACCCGCCCGCCCAGCCGCAACAGCATCGAGACGGTCAATCCGGCGACCGAGCAGCGCGGAAAGAGCTACCCCGAAACCACCCTAAATGAGGCCCATGCCGCGGCGGCGGCCGCCCACGAAGCTTTTCTAAAATGGCGCCGAGTGAGCTTTGCCGAGCGCTCGGCGATCCTTCGCAAGGCGGGCGAAATTCTGAGGGCGCGCGAGAACGAACTATCTCGTCTCATGACCGAGGAGATGGGCAAGACGCTGTCCGACGGCCGCGCAGAGGTCGAGAAATGCGCTGCCAATTGCGACTGGTTCGCCGACCACGCGCATGAATATCTCGCCGACGAGCCGATCGACCTTGGCGGCGAGGAGGCGTTCGTCACCTTCAACCCGCTCGGGATCGTCCTGGCCGTGATGCCGTGGAATTTCCCTTTCTGGCAGGTGTTCCGCTTCGTCGCTCCGGCGCTGATGGCGGGCAACGGAGCGCTGCTCAAACATGCCAGCAACGTGCCCGGATGCGCGCTGGCGATCGAGGACGTGCTTCACCAGGCCGGCGTTCCCAGGGACCTGTTCCGAACGCTCCTGCTGCCGAGCCGTGAGGTCGAAGCCTTGATCAAGGACGATCACATCGCGGCGGTCACGCTGACCGGCAGCGTCGCCGCAGGGCGAAGCGTTGCGACCGCTGCGGGCTCAGTGCTCAAGAAGTGCGTGCTCGAACTCGGCGGATCCGACGCTTACGTGATTCTCGAAGACGTCGACGTGGAAGCGGCGGCCAAGGTCGCGGCGACGGCACGCATGGTGAACGGCGGGCAGAGCTGCATCGCCGGCAAGCGTTTCATCGTGGTCCGGCCGGTTCTCGAACGATTCGAGCAGGCGCTGGTCGAGGCGATGAGCGCCTTCCAGATGGCGGACCCGACCACGGAAGATTCGAAGCTCGGCCCGATGGTCAGCGTGAAGGCGCGCGACGAGATCCATGCCCAAGTCGCACAAAGCGTAGAGAACGGCGCCCGGCTGTTGCTAGGCGGCAAGGTCCCGGATCGTCCCGGCGCCTGGTATCCGGCGACAGTATTGGCCGACGTCCGCCCGGGCCAGGCGGCGCATGATGAGGAAGTATTCGGTCCGGTCGCAGCGATCATCGCGGCCGAAGACGAGACGGACGCGATCCGAATCGCCAATGCAAGCGAGTTCGGCCTCGGATCGGGGGTCATCACAGCCGATGTCGAGCGCGGCCGGCGAATTGCGGCGGAGGAGCTCGAAGCCGGGCTAAGCTTCGTCAACGAGAATGTCCGCTCCGACCCGCGCGCTCCGTTCGGAGGCGTCAAGCATTCGGGCTATGGTCGCGAGTGCGGGGTGTTCGGCATCCGCGAGTTCGTCAACATCAAGACGGTTCACGTCAAACCGCTTGGGCACGGCGGCAACAACCGGACCGAATAGCCGCTCAGCCGGAGCGTTCGCGAAACCATTTGGTGATGATGTACTTGGTCCCGCGCCGGACCTTCATGCCCTGATGGAGGGTCGCGGGGTTGGGCCGGCCGTCGGGCAGCAAGTTGTTCCAGGCGATGAGCTTGCCCGCCTCCGGCTGGACCGTCTTACCAATCGTCTTGAACCGCGTGGCTCCGCCGTCCTCGGGCTCATTGAGATAGATCATCGCCGTCCAGGTCCGCTGCCCGGTGTCGGTAGCGTGAAGATAAAAATCGTATCCGCCCGGCTCGAACGTGTCGGTGTGCGGCTTGAACTCTTGCCCCGGCGCGTAGCGTTGCCCCTGGATCGGCTCGCTCGCGTCGAGCGCTAAGCCCAGCAACGCGGCGATCTTCCTGTCGACCTCGCCGACAAGCGCGTCGCGCCAGTCGAGGTCGCAGGTCTCGCTGGTGCGGAAGTTGGCGATGCCGAGATCGTCGGCGATCTCCGAGGGACGGCGGCGCTCGTCGATCCGTTCAATCAACCCTGCACAGGCCGCAGGGTCGAGGAAGCCGCGGACGATGAACAGCTCGAGCTCGCGCGTGGGAACCCGCTGCACTCCGGGCGTCGCGGCGAGCCGCGCTGCCGGATCAGCGGCGCCTGGCCGCACTGCTTCCAGCATTGGTCCGATCATGCTGCTCGATCACGGCCTGGACGACATTGTTCATCATCGTCATGCGGACCGGGAGGGGGGTCGAGGTCTTCTTGATCATCACCGCCACGGCATAGCTTCGTCCGTCCGGACCGGTGAGGATGCCGATATCGTTGTAGCCCGCCTGGATGCCGTCCAGGACCTGTCCGGTGCCGGTCTTGTGGCTAAGCGTCCAGCCCTGCTCCAGTCCGCCCTTCAGCCGGTTCGGCCCGGTGTGGGTGTGGGCCATGATGTCGAGCAGTCGTGCGGTCGAAGCCGGCGACAACAATTCGCCGCGCTTGAGCTTGGCCAGTGCGCCTACGATCGCGCTCGGCGCCGCGCCGTCATACGGGTCCTCGATATAGCGATTGAGCGCAGAGCGACGCACGGACTTCGGAAGGGCGTCGCGCGCATCGAAGAAGGCGTTGCCGATCGAATAGCTCGGACTCCAGACCATTCCAGCGATCCTGCTCTGCAGCGCACGCTCGCCGTTGTAGAAGCGGATGGCGCCAAGATGCTTCCGGGCGATCATTGTCCGGACCGCCTTCGGCCCGCCCACGGAGCGCATTAGCTTGTCGTTGGCGGTATTGTCGCTGGTCGTGATCGCCTTGACCATCAAGTCAGCAAGCGTTGTGGTGTAACTGCCGCCGCCCAGGATAAGGTCGCGGATCGGTTGATGGAACACGGTAAGGTCGCTTCTCGTCAGCGTGACCTTGTCGTCGAGGCTCACGCGACCGTGATCGACCGCATCCAGTGCCGTGATCGAGACCCACAGCTTGCTGACGCTCTGCTGCGGGTAAAGCTCATTGTCCTTCCACCCCGTCTCCCAACCATCATCGATTGATTTCACAGCAATCCCGACGCGCCCATCGAAGGCGCGACCCAAGGCGTCGATCCGGTCGCTGATAAATTGAGGCGCCGGGATCACGGGCGCTTTCACCGCCGGAGCGGCATGGCGGACCGGCTTGGGCGCAGCAGGCTTGGTCGCGGCCGAGGCGCTGACCTGCGTCGTGGCAGCAATCACCAGCGCCAATCCCAGACCCTTGCCCACTGACGTCATGACCTCACTTCTCCCCCGATTAATTCGTAAAGCCAATCGCTTAGCTTGCGCGGTCTGAACCGCCGCTGTGCGCTATAGAAGACGCTCATCGCGAGAATGACCTGGCAAGCTGTTCGCTCAGGCGCCCTGATTGGGAGTCGGGAGGAGCGCCGCGGATTCGATCTCATCGAGCGCCCGATGTGCGGCAATGTAGCGCCTCGCCTTGCCAATCCAGTCGCCGGCGCGCGATGCGCCCGGCAGTCGCATCGTCTCGGCGAGCGCCTTATCGACGTCGCCCGCCGCAAGATATTGCCGGGCGCGCTCGTAGCGAGCCTCCGGATTGCCCGCCGGACGCTCGACTGAATGGACTTCGACCAGTTCGCCCATCTCGCGCTTGAAGTTCGTCCACCAGCTGTCCTGCGGACCGCCGCGGCGCAGGTCCGCTCCGATCGAATCATATTCAGCGCTCAGGTCGTCGAGCCGCACCGGCTGGTGCGAGGCGGTGATCACCGTCGCCACCGCATGCTGGTGATCGGGGCCGAAGCGCTGGGTGAGCAGATTCTCCAGATAGCCAAGCGCCACACCGCGATCGATTGCTCTACGCGCCGCAAACGCGATGACCAGCGCGTCGGCTCGGCCTGCCGAGCCTTCCGCCCGAGCCGTTGCGCTTTCGACGCGGGCGAGGCGGTTCTGCAAGTCCGCGATCTTCTGGTCGTCCGCCTGCGCCGCGGGCGCTTGCGAAGGCGGGTGAGCCTGCGGATTCATTACCACCGGCGTTGGAGTCAGCACGACGGGTCGCTGCTGGGCCGGCACAACCCCGAGGAACCGCGCAGCCTGCTGATAATGCGCCAAGCCCCAAATTGCGCCGGCGGCTCCAATGACGATCAGCACCAGCGCGATGAGCAGTCGCGCGCCCCAGCCCATTCCCGTGCGAGTGCCGTTCATTTCGGGGGCGGGTTGTTGCACAGCCGCGCCGCAAGGGCCAGCAGCGCCTCGTCGGTAGGCTTTTCCGCCGCTTCGACTACTTGCCATCCGCTTCCAACGGCTTCGGCGGCATTTTCGCTGATCGCGGCGATAGCGATCGCTCCGCGGTCTTGAACGATCTCCGCGAACCTTCGGCCTGCCCGCGGCGAATGAACCAGGACCACCGCGCCCCTGACGTCGCAAAGCCTCGGCGCTTCGACGGCTCTCGCTCGATAGACGGGAATCGATGTGATGCGCTGGCGAGCGTCGGCAGGCGGGAGGCGGTCCTCGCCGCAGAGGTGCAGCAGTGTGAGGCCCGGCTCGAGGGACCCGAGCAAGTCGTCGATCCCCGAATCACCGCTTTGAACAATGGCGAACCCGGCCTCGCGCGAAGCCTCCGCTGTCGCCGCTCCGACGGCATAGACCCCCAATTTCCGCAGCCCGCCAAGCAGCGAACCGCCATGCCGCACCGCATTTGCGCTAGTCAGCAACAAGCCGTCGAACCGCTCGGCATCGGCGGCCGTCCATTCGATCGGCTCGATTTCGAACAGCGGAACCGCGATCCCATCCAACCCCAGCACCTTTGCCCGCGCCACCGTCGCGCTGGCGCCGGGTTCGGGGCGCAGGACGAGCAGCCGCCTCATTCGGGCGAAAACAGCCTCCGCACCGAGTCTGGCGCTTTGGTCAGAAGCGATCGCGCGAGCTCGGCGGGCGTCTTCCAATCGCCGCAGTCGAACACCGCTCGATCCTCGACCATCTCGCTCCCATCCTCGCTGTAAAGCTGCCCGCGCATCCGCAAATCGCCGTCCTCGAGCACGCAGAAGGCAGCCACCGGAGAAGCGCAGGCCGCTCCGAGCGCGCGGGTGAACGCCCGCTCCGCCATCACGCAGTCGAAGGTGATCTGGTTGTTGATGGTCGAAAGCACGCTTTGCGTCCGCGTATCGTTCGTCCGGCACTCGACCCCGATCACCGCCTGTCCGGGCGCGGGCAGGATTATCTCGGTCGGGATCGCTGTCCCGGCGGCGATGTCGAGCCGCTTCAGCCCGGCCGCGGAGAGCAAGGTCGCGTCGACCTTCCCCGATTCCACCGCCTTCAGGCGGGTGTCGACGTTGCCGCGGAGCATCACGATCTTAAGGTCGGGCCGAAGCCGCAGCAGCTGGGCCTTCCGGCGCGGCGAGGAGGTACCCACGACCGCGCCCTTTTTCAGCTCGTCGATCGAAGCCGCGCCGACGATGCGGTCGCGGACGTCGCCGCGTGGGCGAACCGCCGCAATATGGATTTCCTTCGGGCGGATGCTTTCGACGTCTTTCATCGAATGGACGCAGAAATCCACTTCCTCTTCGAGCAGCGCGCGGTCGAGCTCCTTGGTCCAGAGGCCCTTGCCGCCGATCTCGGCAAGCGGCCGGTCCTGGACCTTGTCGCCGGTCGTCTTGATCTCGACGACCTGGACCCAGCCGTCGGGCCAGCGCTGAGCGGTCTCGATTGCCGCCGCTACCTTGCGCGCCTGCGCGAGGGCGAGCGCCGATCCGCGAGTCCCAAGGCGAAGTCCCTGCATGTGCGCACCCCTAGTGCATCGCGCCGCCTTCAGGCAAAGGCGCAGGCACAATGGCTTTGATCCTCGGCCTCGAATCCTCCTGCGACGATACAAGCGCCGCGCTGGTAACGAGCGACCGGCGAATTCTGGCGCAGGCGGTGGTCGGGCAGAACCAGGCGCACCAACCCTATGGCGGCGTGGTCCCGGAGATCGCGGCGCGTGCCCATGTCGAGATCCTGCCCGCGCTGATCGAGCAGGTGCTGGGCGAGGCAAAGGTAGCCGTGGCCGATGTCGATGCCGTTGCCGCGACGGCCGGGCCCGGATTGATTGGCGGCGTGATGGTCGCCCTGCTCGCCGGGAAAGGCCTTGCCCTGGCCACCGGCAAGCCGCTGATTGCGGTCAATCATCTGGAAGGGCACGCGCTCAGCCCGCGCCTCGTCGACCCGGACCTTGGCTTCCCATATCTGCTGCTGCTTGTCTCCGGGGGCCACTGCCAGTTGCTCGAAGTGCGCGGAGTCGGCGATTATCGCCGCCTAGCGACGACGATCGACGATGCGGCGGGAGAGGCGTTCGACAAGGCGGCCAAGCTTCTTGGCCTCCCGTATCCTGGCGGACCAGCTATCGAGGAATTGGCCAAGAACGGCGATCCCGCCGCGGTACCGCTTCCGCGCCCGCTGGTCGGATCGGGCGAACCTCATTTCTCGTTTGCGGGCCTCAAGAGCGCGGTCCAGCGCGCCGTCGCGTCCGGCAGCTACAGCCCCGAGGACATTGCAGCGAGCTTCCAGCAGGCCGTGGTCGATTGCCTCGTCGACCGCACCCACCTCGCTCTTGGAAGCACCGATGCTCCAGCGCTCGTGGTGGCAGGTGGAGTCGCGGCGAACAAGGCGATCCGCTCGGCGCTTGCCGAACTCGCCGAGAGCGAAGGCCGCGGCTTCAGCGTGCCCCCGGCGTGGCTATGTACCGACAATGCCGCGATGATCGCGTGGGCCGGCGTCGAGCGCTTCACTCAAGGCCTCACCGATGAACTCGACGCTCCGGCGCGCGCGCGCTGGCCGCTCGACGAAAGCGCCGAGAAGGTGCGCGGCGCGGGCGTCAAGGCATGAAGCTCGCGATTATAGGCGGCGGCGCATGGGGGACGGCGCTTGCGCGGGTCGCAGCCCAGGGCGGGCGCGAGACTCTATTGTGGGCGCTCGAGGAAGACGTCGTCTCGGCGGTCAACCGGCTCCACGAGAACCCAGTCTATCTCGAGGGACTGAAGCTCGACCCGGCCATTCGCGCGACCGGCAATTTCTCGGAGCTCGCCGATTGCGATGCCTGGATCGTGGCAACCCCGGCGCAACACATGCGTCCCGTGCTCGAACGGATGCCATGCGCCGAAATGCCGCTCGTTCTGTGCTCGAAGGGCATCGAGGAAAGCACGGGCGCCCTGCTTCACGAGGTAGCGCGCGCGGTTTGCCCGACCTCGCCCGTGGCCGTCCTGTCCGGCCCGACCTTCGCTCACGAGGTCGCGAAGGGTCTGCCGACCGCGGTGACTCTCGCCGCGGAGGACATGAGTCTTGCCGAAACGCTGCGCGACCGAATCGCTCAGCCCACCTTTCGGATCTATGTCTCGGACGATGTTGTGGGCGCCGAAATCGGCGGCGCGGTAAAGAACGTGCTCGCGATCGCCTGTGGTGTGGTCGAGGGCAAAGGACTCGGCCAGAATGCCCGTGCGGCGCTCATCGGCCGCGGTTTCGCCGAAATGACCCGTTTCGGCCTCGCTTATGGGGCGAAGCGCGAGACTCTCGCGGGCTTATCCGGCCTCGGCGATCTCGTGCTCACCTGCTCTTCGACCAGTTCGCGCAATTATTCGCTCGGTGTCGGGATCGGCCAGGGCCGTCCCGCATCCGAGCTATTGTCGAACCGAAAGACCGTCGCCGAGGGAGCTTTCACCGCGCCAGTGCTCGCGCGGCTGGCGAAGGAGAAAGGCGTCGACATGCCTATCGTCGATGCGGTCGATGCGCTGATCGCGGGCCGCGCCAACGTGGATCAGGTGCTGGATGCGCTCCTGTCGAGGCCCGCTCGCGCCGAGGGCGTTTAGAAATCGACCGCGATTCCTTTCTTCTCCCAATCGCCGTAGCGCGTCGGGTCAAGCCGGGTCTCTTCGCCGGCGGGCGGCTCCTGCGCCTTGGGCGGCTCCGGCGTGGGCACCGGCGGAGAGGGGCTGAGATGCGCCGGCGGATCGAGATGTTTCGGACGTTTCATGACGCCAAGATGGCGAGCGGGATTGCCGATGCCAAGCGTTGAGGGAGTCGGCGCGCGGCGGGCAGCACTGCAAATACTCGACGCCGTTCTTCGCCGCGGGCAAACGATCGAAGCCGCCGCGGGGCACGAGCAGAGATTGTCCCCGTCCGACCATTCGCTCGCGATCGCCATCGCCGGGGAAGCGCTGCGCCGCCTCCCTGACCTCGACGCATTGATCGACAGCGCTACTCGGCAGCGCCTTCCCGACGACAGCAAGGCGCGGATGGTCCTTCGCCTCGCCCTCGCGCAGAAGATCGGCCTCGGAACGCCGGATCATGCGCTCGTCGCGACCGCGCTCCCCCTGGTCGATGGTGGACCGCGGCGCCTGGTCCACGGGGTGCTAGGGACCCTGCTTCGTCGAGGCTTGCCGCCAGGCGATGCGCCGCGCCTTCCCGTGGAAGTGGAGGAGCGCTGGCGCTCCGCATGGAGCGACGAGGTGGTCGAAGCGGCCCGCCGCCAGATCGCCAAGCGCCCGCCGCTCGATTTGAGCTTCGCCGACGACGAGGAATCGCAGACCTATGCCATCGAACATGGCGGGACATCGCTTGCGCCCCGCCATGTGCGGCTGGAAAGCGCATCGGTCACGGGCCTGGCGGGCTACAATAGTGGCCGTTGGTGGGTGCAGGACCTTGGTGCATCATTGCCTGCACGCCTTATGCCGCCGGAGGCTAAGGATGTGCTCGACCTTTGCGCGGCTCCCGGAGGCAAGACCATGCAGCTCGCCGCGGCTGGGCACAGCGTTACTGCCGTTGATTCGTCGAAAAGTCGCCTGAGACGACTGCGCGAGAATCTAGACCGGACGCATCTCCAGGCAAAGCTGATCGAGGCCGATGTGCTGGAATGGCGGCCCGACCGCGACTTCGATGCGATCCTGATCGACGCCCCCTGCTCTGCCACCGGTACTTTCCGGCGCCACCCGGAAGTGCTTTACCGCGCGCGTCCAAAGATCATCGCCGACAATGCCGAACTGCAGCGCAGGCTTCTTGCTCGTGCGGCAAAATGGCTGCGACCGGACGGCTCGATTGTTTACTCGGTTTGCTCGCTAGAACCGCAGGAGGGCGAGGAGATGATCGACCGGTTCCTGGCCCACCACAGCGATCTGGAGCTCGACCTTTCGAGCGATCTCCCGAAATTCGTCCATCCGACAGAGCGCGGTTTCGCCCGCATCCTCCCCGGCTTGCTCGAAGCCGAAGGCGGGCTTGACGGCTTCTTCATCGCGCGGCTTGTCCGGCGCGGTTAATCCCGTCTAATCGGCTCCATGGATCAAACGCCTTCCGGCCCGCTCATCGCTCCTTCGATCCTCTCCGCCGATTTCGCGAAGCTCGGCGAGGAAGTCCGAGCGGTCGATCACGCCGGCGCCGACTGGATCCACATCGACGTGATGGACGGGCATTTCGTGCCCAACCTGACGATCGGACCCGGTGTCGTGAAGGCGCTCCGCCCGCACACGAAAAAGCCGTTCGACGTCCATTTGATGATTTCGCCCGTCGACCTGTTCCTCGATGCCTTCGCGGAGGCGGGGGCCGACACGATCACCGTTCATCCTGAAGCGGGCCCGCATCTTCACCGCACCGTCCAGCATGTGAAGTCGCTGGGAAAGAAGGCGGGCGTATCGCTTAATCCAGCAACTCCGCCCGACGCGCTCGACTATGTCCTCGACCAGCTCGATCTCGTCCTCGTGATGAGCGTCAATCCAGGCTTCGGCGGACAGAAGTTCATCTCGAGCCAGCTCAAGAAGATCGAGGCAATCGCCGGCACAATCGCCGCGCGCGGGCTCGACATCCAGTTGGAGGTCGATGGTGGAATCGACCCTGAAACGGCCCGATTGGCCATTGACGCTGGAGCGACGGCGCTCGTCGCCGGCACCGCCGTGTTTCGCGGCGGGCCCTCCGCCTACGCCGACAACATCAAGGCGCTTCGAGGCTCCGCGTGAGCGACGGCTCGGCCGCCGAGCGCGCCGTCGTCACAAAGCTCGCTCGCGGCTCGTTCCTGTCCCGGCTGAAAAGCGGCAAGCAACCGCTCAAGCTCGTCGCCGTGCCGCGAGACCACGTCCACGGCGACCGGCAGCGCGGCGAAGCCTTGCTTTCAGGGCAGTTTACCGTTGGCAGCCAAACCATTCCGCTGAAAGAACTCGACTTCGCGGTTGTCGGTGCAAGCGGAGCTTTGGCCAGGCAATTGCAGGGCTTCTCCTGGCTGCGCGATCTCTCGGCTGCCGCTGCCCGTGAAAAGGGCGCGCGGCTGGCGGAAGCGATCGTGGGCCGCTGGCTACTCGCTCACGGCACAAAGGTTGATGAGGCGTGGGCGTCCAGTCTCTGGGGCGAACGCATCCTCTTCTGGACCGCTTATGCGCCGTACATCCTGTCGAGCGGCGACAGCGGCTATCGCTCGGCGCTTCTCAACACCCTTGCTCGCGGCGCACGTCATCTTGACGGCAACGCCGATAAGGCAGTTGCGGGCCTCGACCGGGTCACCGCCTGGTGCGGCGTCGTCGCGGCCGGGCTGCTCGTGCAGGGCGGCGTTCCGCGGGTCGCTCGCGGCGAAGCGGGTCTCGCGCGCGCTCTTTCCACCGCGCAGTTCGACGATGGCGGGCTCGTTAGCCGTTCGCCATTCGAGCAGGCACTTCTTGTCGATCGTCTGGGAATGCTCCGGGCCTGCTATCTGGCGGCAAAGCAGACAATCCCCGACGGCATCGAGGCTGCGGGTCAGGCGTCGCTGGCGGCCCTTCATGGCGTCACAATGGGCGACGGCGCGCTGTCGAGCTGGCAAGGATGCGGACCCGGCGAGGCCGCGCGGCTCACTGCGCTAATCGAGGGCTGCGGCCTTCGCGCGCGGCCGCTTCGGCAGGCGCGCGGCTGGGGCTATCAGCGGATGTCGGCGCTGGGGACTGTGATCGTGGTCGACGCCGCGCCGCCTCCGCCACCGAAGATCATCGATCAGGGCTCTGCCTCCACGCTCGCCTTCGAGCTGTCGGACGGAGGGCAGCGGCTGGTCGTCAATTGCGGGGGGCCGGGCCCCCTGCCGACCGACCTGTCCGAAGAACTGTTGGAGGGTCTCCGGACGACGGCGGCCCACAGCACGCTCATCCTAGCAGACACCAACTCTACCAACATTCTCGCCGATGGCTCGCTCGGCAAAGGCGTCGAGGACGTCGCCATCGATCGCACCGAAGACAATGATTCGAGCCGGCTCGAAGCCAGCCACGACGGCTATGTCCGTACCTTCGGCCTGATTCACAAACGCAGCCTCCTCCTCGGCAACGACGGGAAAGAGCTGCGCGGCTCCGACCAGCTTTCGGCCAAGGGCCGGAAGAAGATTCGCGAATCGGCGGCTTATGCGGTGCGCTTCCACCTCGCGCCGGGTGTGGAAGCGACGATCACCGCCGACGGAATGGGCGCGATCCTTCGTTCGAAAGGTGCGCCGCCGTGGAATTTTCGCTGTCGTGGCGGCAACCTCGCGACGGAGGAGAGCCTGTGGATCGACGGACGCGGCGAGCCGCGGCGAACGACTCAGCTTGTCATCGTCGGGGAAGTGTCGGCATTGGGCGGCGAAATCGGCTGGCAGTTCCGACGCGCCAGCTAATCAAGAAGGATATTTATGACGGACGTGGTTCCCGTTCGCCGGGCATTGATCTCGCTTTCGGACAAGACAGGCCTCGCCGAGCTGGCTGCGGGCCTCGCGCGGCACGGGGCGGAAATTGTCTCGACGGGAGGCACCGCGGCGAAACTGCGGGAAGCCGGTGTCGACGTCCGCGACATCTCCGACCTCACCGGCTTTCCCGAAATGATGGACGGGCGAGTGAAGACGCTTCACCCGAAGGTCCACGGCGGCCTCCTCGGCGTTCGCGATAACCCCGAACATGCCGCGGCGATGGACGAGCATCAGATCGCGCCGATCGATCTTGTCATCGTCAATCTCTACCCCTTCCTCAACACCGTGATGAGCGGAGCCGATCGCGATACGATCATCGAAAATATCGACATCGGCGGCCCGTCGATGGTGCGTTCGGCAGCCAAGAACCACGCGCATGTCGCAATCGTTACCGATCCTGCCGATTACTCGAGGCTGCTCGAGCAACTCGATACCAACGGAGGCACAAGTCTCGAATTCCGCAAGAAGCTTGCGGCCAAAGCGTACGCGCTGACCGCGGCTTACGATTCGACCATCTCACAATGGTTCGCTTTCGCCGATCAGGGCGAACGCTGGCCCGAGACCTGGACGCGTGCGAGCAAGCTCAAGATGCCGCTTCGTTATGGCGAGAATCCCCACCAGCAGGCTGCGCTCTATGAGCCTATCGGCCCTCATGCGCGCGGAATTGCCCAGGCCGAGCAGGTCCAAGGCAAGGAGCTCAGCTATAACAACCTCAACGACGCCAATGCCGCGCTTGAGCTCGTTTCGGAGTTTCGCAACGGCGACCCGACCGTCGTCATCGTCAAGCATGCCAATCCCTGTGGCGTCGCCACGCGCGGCAACCTCCTCGATGCCTGGAAAGAAGCGCTCGCCTGCGACAGCGTTTCTGCATTCGGCGGAATCGTTGCGACGAACCGACCACTCGACGCGCAAACTGCGGCAGCGATCACCGAGATTTTTACCGAAGTGGTCGTGGCTCCCGATGCCGACGACGAGGCGAAGGCGATCTTCGCCAAGAAGAAGAACCTGCGGTTGCTGCTGACCGGCGAACTTCCCGATCCGTCCCGGCCAGGCCAGAATATCGCCGTGATTACGGGCGGCATCCTGGTCCAGGATCGCGACAACGGAATGGTCACGCGCGATCAGATGAAATGCGTGACCAAGCGCCAGCCGACGGAGCAGGAGCTAAGCGATTGCCTGTTCGCCTGGACCGTCGCCAAGCACGTGAAATCGAACGCAATCGTCTATGCCAAAAACGGTGCCACCGCCGGAATCGGCGCCGGCCAGATGAACCGCCGCGACAGCGCGCGGATTGCCGCCATCCGCGCGCAAGAAGCAGCCGAAGCCAACGGCTGGCCCGAGCCGCGCACGGTCGGCTCGGCCGTCGCGTCGGACGCGTTCTTCCCCTTCGCCGATGGTCTACTCGCAGCTGCCGAGGCCGGCGCAATCGCGGTGATCCAGCCGGGTGGCTCCATCCGCGACGAAGAAGTCATCGCGGCCGCCGATGAAGCAGGCCTCGCCATGCTGTTCACCGGAATGCGGCACTTCCGCCACTAGACGACGTCGTCGGCCCTTTGATTGTCGGCTAGGGCAGCGTCTTCGGCCTCACGCAGGTCGCGCACTTCCGATTTCCGCATCCGGAAAAGTTCGCGATCCTCCGGCCCGAACCCCTTGGTCCACAGCACGGCCCCAAAGGCGACGAGGATCGCCGGAACGCCGAGGAACAGCTGCCACGCTTCCGGCAGCAGCAGGCGGATCAGGCCTCCTATCGCGATTCCGGCCCCCGTCGCCCAGGCAAGGTCCCAGCGCCAGCCTGACACGCGCTCGCCCAACTGGCGGCACAGCAGCCGCGACTTGGCGATCGATGCAAAGGCCAGCGCTACGCAAAGGCCGATGGCGGGCCCCGTCGCCTGGAACGCCAGCGGCAGCCCCTCGCTCTTCATCAGCAGGATCAGCGCGGCGGCCAGTCCTGCCTCGAGCGCCAGCATGATCAGGCTCAGCATCATGTTCCGCTTGCGCGCGAGATAGATCAGCGCCGCCTCGCTGACGAAGGCCGTCGCGGCGATGACCTCGGCGGCCAGCAGGAATCCGAGCATCGCGGTGCCGCCGGTGAAGGCCGATCCGACGAGCCCCATGACCGCGCGGCCGGGAATCCCGAGTGCAAGCGCGATCCCGAGCTGCGCGGCGATGATCCAGTAGGTGACCTGGCGCACCTGCTTCGCCACAGAGGCGCGATCCCCGACGGCGATCCGTCGCACGATCACCGGGCCCAGGACCGGCTCGAAGCTCGTCTTCAGCTTGGCCGGCAAGGTCGCGACCTGTTGTGCAGCGTAATAAATGCCGACGAGGCTCGCCGGGAGCAATGCGCCAAGGACGGCAAGGTCGATTCGGCGCGATGCCCATTCGACGGCGTCTGCGGCGGCGACCGGCACATTGCGCCACGCATTGGCCCACGCGGTCGAAAGGTCCGGTGCCCAGCCCCGCGGCACGCCGTAGCATTTCAGAAGCGGGATCAGCGCCGCGACCAGCGCCGCGACCATCGACAGGACGTAAGCGATGATCAGTCCGTCGCCGCGGCTGACCATGATCGGAACGAACGACAGGGCGAATGCCGCGATGCTGATCACCCACGGCTGGACGATCGAGCGCGCCCGAACCGTCGATCCCACGTCATTGTGATAGGCGAGCGCCGCCAGCGCGATGTCGGTCCAGGAGATTGCGAGAACCGTGATCGCCAGCAGCCGATCGAGGCCGCCCACCGGCGTCGTCGGATACATCGCTTTCGGAAAGACGATCAGGATCGCCATCCCGATTGCCGATCCGATCGCCGCGACCAATAAAGCGTCGGCGACGATCCACGCCTGCGGCTTCTTTCCGTCCGCAAGCAGCTGCGCCAGCCCACGCCTCAGTCCCAGGGCGGCGATCTGCGCCGCGAACTCGACCGTCAGGACCGCATAAGCGAAGCGGCCGAGCGCGGCCGGGCCATAGATTCGGCCGCCGATGAACAGGAACGGGACCATCCCCGCCAGCCGAAGGACGAAACCGAAGACGTTGAGCCGTCCGCCCCTGGCGAGGGTCGCCATGTCCGCGTCGGGCGCCGCAGCCGCGCCGGCGCCTTCATCGTCTAATGTGCTTCTCCCCAATGCGGCCCCCAGCCCACCTCGACGTCGAGTGGCACGTCGAGCTTCATCGCAGGTTCGGCGGCATTTGCCATCACCTGCTTGATG
>Ga0157369_10001673_pt1 | contig 27033 bp, 24 predicted proteins | sample C25metaG_FD_113461 | JGI IMG/M metagenome (GOLD analysis project Ga0157369, IMG submission 113461) | Corn rhizosphere microbial communities from Kellogg Biological Station, Michigan, USA - C2-5 metaG | ecosystem: Host-associated > Plants > Roots > Rhizosphere > Soil | place: USA: Michigan... | reverse complement strand
GCTATGGCTTGTCTTAAGGAAGGACTGCGCGCCAGGTGTTAACTTAACTGATTATTTGCAACGCCTGCTTCAGGCACAAACCTGACCTGCATTCCGGTAGGTCCGCTATGAGCGAAAAGCGGACGCCCGGCGTCCGCTAATTTAAAGTAGCCAGACTACTTAATCCGCCTACCTGCCTCATCAGTCACCATTTATCCATCCTCTTTGGTGAAAGAACCTTTCCGCCCTTCAGGAAGAAGATCCAGCACAATGTCTGATTGACGGCAAAGTCGTGTCCCTAACGGTGACACTGCAATGCAAGTTCAGCATCCAGGTTAGAAATAACCTTCAAGCCAGTTGGGATAACGTTTGTCCGGAATTCCCACAAACCGGCTTCTCCCGTGGGCTCAGAGTGATATACAGACTCCTGATATTTTTAAACTTTTCCACTTTAAAAGCGTGATAGCCCTGCATGTTCGATGCAGGCAATGGCAGTGGCATGTGAGTGGCTGCCCATCCATTGTTCAATGATCGGCTCTGTTTGTATCAGGTAGGGATCAAAATACGATGCACAGGCACTCACGAGGAAAAAGATGACGTAATTCATGCGATTCATCTATAACTTCTCACTCTTCATTCAATAAATTTTGACTGCCGAGAAGATGTAGCGGGTGCACGAAACAAAGCAGTCAAATTATCTTTTAACCCTGCCGGAGACGGGCTTGTGTGAGTTGAGTATTTCCATCTGAAACAATCTGCTCCCATCCTCCTCCCAATGCCTTATAAAGGGTGATAAAGCTGTTTTGTTGCGAAAGTCTGCTCTGAATCAGAGACTGTTGCGCGCTTAATAACGTTCGCTGCGTATCAAGCACGTTCAGATAGTCTGTCGCACCGTTAGCATATTGAATCTGAACAAAGTCATATGCCGCCTGCGCCGCCTGCACATTCTGTTGCTGCGCAAGAGTTTCATCATCGACCACGCTGCGTTCTGCCAGCGCATCTGAGACCTCCCGAAACGCGGTTTGAATGGTTTTCTCATACTCTGCCACCGCAATGTCACGTTCAACTTTGGACGTTTCTAACTGCGCCATCAGCCTCCCTCCGTTGAAAATGGGAAGATTAACCTGCGGTGCAAAGCTCCAGCTGCGCCCACCGGAGTCAAAGAGTTCTCCTAAAGCATTACTCGCACGCCCGGCTGAGGTTGTCAGGCTAATACTGGGGAAGAATGCTGCACGTGCTGCACCTATGTCAGCATTAGCAGCCAGTAAACTGTGTTCCGCTGAAACGATATCAGGACGTTGTTGTAACAAATCAGATGGAAGGCCCGCAGATAAAGGCTTATTGCTGATCATGTGGTCTAAAGAGTTGGTTGAAGGCAACAGACTGGCGGGTAAAGGCGTGCCCACTACTAAAGCCAGCGAATTTTTGTCTGACATTACCTGCTTATCGGCAAGAAGCGACTGGTAGCGGGCACTCTCCAGCTCACTTTCAGCCTGATGAAGCGGCAGCAGAGAGGATTTACCGACGGTTGTCAGGCTTTGTTGCAGGTCGTATGCTGCCTGGCGACTACTTAATGTCTCCCTTGCAAGGCGCTGTAAATCCTGATCGGCTGCCAGTGATAAATAGCTCCCCGCCACTTCGGCGATCAGGCTTATCTGTGTGGTCTGCCGTGACCAGGCGGTCGACAGATAACTCTGCTGAGCTTCCTCCTTCAGGCTACGGATACGCCCGAATAGATCGAGCTCATAGGCGCTGATACCAACATTAAGACTGTAACCCCGGGTCACGCCCCCAATACCCGTGTAAGACACCGAGGCTGGCGTGCGCTGGGCCTGTTCTGCTCCCGTTAGCCCAATCTGAGGCACCAGCGCCGCTCGCTGTATCTGGTACTGTGCCTGAGCCTTCTCTATATTCAGAATCGCAATTCGCAAATCACGGTTGTTGTCCAGAGCTAACTTTACGACCTGCCTTAATTTGGGATCTGCAAATAGCGTTTGCCAGGTTATTGCCGCAACGGATGTCTCGTAAACATCTGTTCTTGTCTTCACTGGCCATGCTGCTGGCACGGGTGCGACAGGACGATGATATTGTGGCGCTAAAGTGCAACCTGTGAACAGGGTGGCAAACACCGCTGCGGCCACCGGCGTCAGAGTGCGGCGTGATAAGCGCAGAATTCGGGAAACAATAAAATAACAACCTGAGCCTTTGCTGCCTGACTCAGTATAAATGAGGAGAGTATTGTTCGGGCCGGCATTCTTTAGCGTACGTGTCATTTTGATTTCTCCTCTTGCGGGATTTTGAACCACGTGACGTATAGCGCAGGAAGAAATAACAGCGTCAGGACGGTCCCGATAATGATGCCGCCCATCATGGCATACGCCATCGGCCCCCAGAATATTTCCCGCGCAATAGGAATAAGCGCAAGCGTCGCAGCAGCGGCCGTTAACATAATAGGACGCATACGATGCTCGGTTGCCAGTACAACGGCATGCCAGGGAGTTACGCCCTCGGCCCGCAACGTATCAATATGCACCACCAGGATAACCGAGTTGCGGATCAATATGCCGACCAGCGCTAATACTCCCAGAATGGCCACGAACCCCAGCGGGGCGTTACTGAGCAGCAGTGCGGCTACCACACCGATTAACGCCAGTGGTGCGACTGAAAAGACCAGAAACAGACGATGGAAACTTTGCAACTGGATCATCAAAATTGTTGCAATGACAAACAGCATGACGGGCACCACTTTTTCGATTGGTGCCTGCGCCTTCGCGCTCTCCTCAACCGCTCCGCCGGTCTCAACAGAATACCCCTGCGGCAGGCTCTGGCGGAACGCCTCCACTTTTGGATCAAGGCGCTGCACAATGGTGGCAGGTTGAATATCACCATTCACGCCCGCTTTCAGCGTGATGGTAGCTGCGCGGTCACGCCGCCAGATAGTCGGTTGTTCCAGCTCATAGCTGAAGGTGGCGACAGAGGATAACGGTATCTGCTGACCGTCAGCGCCATCGAGCTGGAGGTCCATCAGTGCATCAACTGAGCCGCGGTCTTTTGCCTGACCACGCCACAATACGTTTATCAGATAAATATCATCGCGCACCTGGGTGATCGCCTCTCCGCCAGCCAGGCCGTTCATCGCCTGAGCGATAGCCTGTGATGAGACGCCCATCTGTCGTGCCTTGTCCTGCAGAACGTTGACCTTAACTACCCGGGCTGGCTCATTCCAGTCGAAGGCGAGATTGTTCAGCGCAGGGTCCTGCCCCAGAATAGCGGCCAGCTTGTGTGCTTCACTTCGGACCCGCTGAATATCCGGTCCGGCCACCCTGTACTGTACTGGCTTACCAACCGGTGGGCCGATGTCCAGTAATTTGACGTAGGCGTCGGTTCCGGGGAAGGTATGGGCCAGGTAGGTCCGGAATTTTATCTGTAACCGGTCCCGGGTTTTAATGTCTTTTGCCACAATGACCGTCTGTCCAAATGATAACGACGAGGGCTGTACGTCAAATGATAAGATAAACCGTGGAGCACCTGTGCCCACATAGCTTGACCAGTGATCCACATCAGGATTATTTTGCAGCTCCTCCTGCTCAAACTGCGTCATTTGCTGACTGGTTTCGTCGATAGAACTGTTCTGCGGCAGATTCCAGTCAATAATGAGCTCAGGACGGTCTGAACTGGGAAAGAACTGGTGCTGAACAAGTGACATGCCGAGAACTGAGAAGACAAATGCGGCACAGGTGACGCCAATCGTCAGCCACCGGTGGCGGAGACACCAGTGCAGCATGCGTGAAAAGGCTTTATCAGTGCGACTCTTATGTTCCGCTTTCTTTTCAATTGTTTTTGGCAGAAGTGCCACACCAAGGAGTGGCGCAATCAGCACCGCCACCACCCATGAAACAATCAGTGATACGGCAATAACAACAAACAGCGTAAAGAGGAACTCACCTGCATTGCTGGCGTTAAACCCCACCGGAATAAAACTCGCTACGGTGACAAGCGTACCCGTCAACATAGGAAATGCAGTGGAGGTATAAACGTACGTGGCTGCTTTTCTGAGGCTGTCGCCCATTTCCAGGCGCGCTACCATCATTTCCGTGGCTATCATCGCATCGTCGACTAAAAGCCCTAATGCAATGATCAGTGCGCCCAGCGAAATCCTTTGCAAGGAAATACCCGCGTAATACATCACCAGAAAGGTTATAGCGAGTACCAGCGGAATGGAAATGGCGACTACCAGTCCAGCCCTGACGCCCAGACTGATAAAACTGATCGCCAGCACAATGACGACGGCCTCAAACAATGCACGGGTAAAGCCAGAGACAGCTTCATCAACAATGGCAGGCTGATCGGAGACTTTTGATACCGACACGCCGGCAGGCAGGTCGTGCGATATATTGCTCACCATCTGGTCCAGCGCGCGCCCAAATACAAGCAGATTGCTGCCTGATTTTATGCCTACTGCCAGCGCAATTGCCGGTTTACCGTTATAACGGAACAGCGATGTCGGCGGATCAACATAACCCCGAGTAATACTGACAACATCGGTGAGAGGAAAAAACCGGTTATTAATACGCAGGTTGATTTGACGCAAGCTTTTCTCTGACGCAAATCCTCCGTCAACCCTCAGCGCGATCCGGTCCGAACCGGCTTCGATAAAGCCGGATGCGGTAACGGCGTTCTGCGCCTGCAGGGCGGTGATAACCTCACTGCGGCTTACACCCAGCTCAGCACTTTTCCGCGGATTAAACTCCAGATAGATCACTTCATCCTGTGCGCCCAGGATCTCAACTTTGCCGACGTTGTGAATGGTCAGTACTCTCTTTTGTGCCTCGTTAACATAATCTCGCAGCTGACGCTGACTAATACCGTCGCTGGTAAAGGCATAAATGTTTCCAAACACATCATCGAAACGATCGTTTAAAAAAGGCCCCTGTATGCCTGCCGGAAAATCCCCCTGAATGTCTGCCATCATATTTCTAACCCGCTGCCAGACGGCCCGAACGACCTTAGATGGCGTATCTTCCTTTAAATCCACAAAAATTATGGTCTGCCCCGCTGTTGTCTGACTGCGGGTATGATCTAACGTATCAATTTCCTGCAGCTTCTTCTCAATACGGTCTGTTATCTGGTTTGTCATTTCTTCTGCAGTCGCCCCTGGCCACTGTGCCTGTATGACCATCGTCTTTATTGTAAAGGCAGGGTCTTCTTCTCTTCCCAGTTCCTGATAAGAGAAGAAGCCGATTACTGCAGAAATAATGATGAAGTACCAGACAAGAGAGCTGTGCTCGAGCGCCCAGTCTGAAAGGTTGAATTTTTTCACAGCGATGACGTCCTCTCAATGCGGATTTTTTGCCCCGGTTGTAAGCTGTTCACACCGGCCGTAACAACCAGCTCACCCTCACTCAGCCCGCTTATTACACGAACCGAGCCTGCCTGGTTAAACGGTATTAGCTGGACCTCTCTCTGATTGATGATCAGGGATGTTGGGTTAATCACCCAGACAAAGTGCGCCTGCTGATGCTCAAGAACGGCGGTCGCAGGAATAATCACTGAAGCGCCAGAATTGCTATTAATCAGGGGGTAAACTGTCACCACGGTGCCTAAACGAAATGCTGGCGGGGCATCATTTATGGCAATTTTGACCCGCCGCAGGCGTGTAGCCGCATCCGCCGCTGGTGCAATTTCTCTCAGTGCGCCAGTCCATTTGATGGTGGGATCTATTTGCAAAGCGATTTCGAATTTATGCCCGAGTTCCATATTCTTTAACTCCGCTTCAGGCACATCAACCACTGCGTCCCGCTCTGCCAGACCGGCTACCTGAAATACGGTTTGACCTGCGGCGATGGTTTGTCCGGTTTCAACGGAAACCGCGGTGATCACGCCGTTATAATTCGATTTCAACCGGGCATAACTCAGCTGTTCATCGGTTTTACGAAGCCTGGCCTGGGCCTCCTCCACCGCTGCCTGAGCAGCTGTCAGATTTTGTTCGGCCTCCTCCAGTTGTTCAGCGCTCGTGACTCGTACTGCGGCAAGGCTGCGCTGACGTCTGGCACTAATTAGTGCGTTGTGTAGTTTAGCCTGCGCATCCTGGAGGCTCGCCATGGCGCTTTGCTTTGAAAACTCAAGAGAGAGAGGATCCAGTTCGGCAAGCACTTCCCCGGCCTTAACTTCATCGCCCACTACCACATGACGTGACACGACCCGGCCCGGCGTCTGGAAGGAAAGCGGTGACGTGATGCGGGGTTGCACTGTGCCAGCCAGACTCATACCTCCGGCCGACTCAGCGAGGGCTGCTGCGGAAAGGACGTAGCGCGGTGCTGAAGCAGCGGTTGTTTTATCATCGCAACCTGTAACAGTTGCCAGCAGCAGGGCCAGTGGACACAAAAAAAACCATTGATGTCTGTTCATCTACTTTTGCTCCGGAGAAACGCGCTGATCTTTTATCAGAAACTTTCCACCCTCAGTGACGACCCAGGCTCCAGGCGTCAGCCCTGTCGTCACAATTACGTCATGAGAGCGATAGCGTGAAACCGTAACAGCCTGTGGAGTAACGACGTTTTTTTGTTTATCGAGAACCCATACGGCGGGTTTGCCCTGCATTGATGTCAGCGCTTCGGGTGGGAGTAAAAAACCCTTCTCATATTTTCTGCTGAAATGGCCTATAACCGGTGCCCCAAGTGGCCACTGAACTGCCGCTGGTAGCGTAGCTTTTAGTCTGACGGTACCACGCGTTTCATCCAGCAATGGTGCTACTTCCCTAACCCTGGCTGTCAAAGGAGAAGAAACCGTTGAAAGGAGAGAAACATCAATGTCATCTCCTGGCTGCTCGCTGACTAACAGGACTTCCGGTACATCAAAAATGGCATCGCGTGAGCCATCATGAGCAAGGGTAAAAACAGTCTGGGCCGAGGCAACGACCTGGCCTACCTCCAGCTGACGCGAAACGATCACCCCATCGGCATCCGCTTTTAGTTCGGTGTAAGTCAGTGCATCGTTTGCGGTATTGAGTGAGGACTGCGCACTGTTCCACCCCGCCTGTGCACTGCTGAGGTCCTCGCGCGCCTGATCCCATTCGGCCTGTGAAATCGCATGGGTTGTGAGCAACTTCTGATCGCGACTGAAGGTGCTTTGTTTTAACCTGAGCGTGGCGCGTGCGCTGCTAAGCGTCGCCTGCGCAACCGCCACGTCTGCTTTTTTTTCTTCGTCGTCAAGCCGTGCAAGCACTTCGCCTTTATGCACCTGGCTGCCTACATCAACCATTCGCGCTATCACCCGTCCTTCTGTCCGAAACGCCAGATCGGCCTGGAACCTGGCTGCGACCTCACCTGATATATGCGCCACGTTTTGATATCGAACCTGTTGCACCTGAATGGCACGCACAGGCTGTGGTGGTGCAGAAGCCTGCTTTTGTCCGTCACACCCTGCCAGTCCTATACAGCCAAAACTGAATACAATTATCGAAACCCGTTGCATGGGATCCCTGACCTTGAAATTGCAGAAAATAGACGCCATATCTACCACTGACTAACCGGTCAGTCAATTGGTGTCTATTTTAAAATTAGTTGTTTCTCTGAGCTAACGACGATTTTTTGGATGGTTTCATTTCCGGGACAGGCGCTAAGGGTTTGCGCTGATACACTACTGTGACATGATCCTGACAGGATAAAATAAAGACACAGCAACGGCCAACGTAAGGAGTTTTCAACATGCCAAATAAGCTGACGCGGGCACAGCAAAAAGCACAGCGCCCCCAGGAGATTATGGAGGCCGCTTTTGAGGAGTTCGCTATTAAGGGTTATGCCGCTACCCGGCTTGATGATATAGCCAGGCGTCTGGGCATCAGTAAGGGTACAATCTATCTTTACTTTCCCACCAAGGAGGCGCTCTTTGAAGCGATGGCCCACTATCACTCTAAACCTTACCATGACGTTCTGAGCATGGCAGAATCCTTCAAAGGCACCTGTGGTGAACGCCTGCGTCAACTGCTTCTCTTTGCCTTTGAGAAGATATCAAAGGACACCAAAATCCAGCAAATGCTGCGCTTATCTTTAACGGAGGGGATACGTCTTCCGGAGATTGTTGAACGTCACTATGACGAATTCGTTGAACCTCTCGCTGCTGTAATAAATAAATTACTGCGAGAGGGAGTTGAAGCTGGTGAATTTCGCGATGGCCCTGCTTCTGGTACTCCTGAAGTCATCATGAGTGCTATTTTAAACCTGATGATTTTACATATAAATGTTACAGGACAAAGGCATTTAAATAATTCGTCCTTAATAGACGCACATCTTGATCTCATGCTTAATGGACTTAGGGCCAGGTAAAAAGCAACCCTTTATGTATAAAAAAAGACCAGAAAACACTTGCTGATGGAAGTCCATTTTTTCAGTAAAGCAGCTCAAGGCAGGGGCAGGGGGCAGGGGGCAGGGGGCAGGTAAGAATCTCTAAGGCTCATCGGTGACTGACCACCCCTATGTCTATATCCCACCTGCCGAAATTAAGAATGGTGCTGCAAAGACCTGTTAAAATAACAACCGGAATCGGCGGCCCTGTTATCAGATAGAGCTTTCTGATTTTATCGTCAATAAAATGATAATCAAGAATTCCTCAGTGATCGGGCCTTAATAAAAAATTTTTATGTCATCTGCTTTAGGGTCCGATTGATATTTATGGTCAGATATTCATTATCAACAGGCTCGTGGGTAATCAAAATCCTGAACCAGACTGGTGCAATAAGCATTTCGAGCACGGCTCTGCGCTGACCCTTATAGTCTGCTTCTCCCCGCACCACTGCACGTTCGAACATAATCTCTGCCTGCTGAAACCTTTGCTCCCACACATCACGAATTGCAGACTCAACCGTGTCGTCGCCTGACGAGATAGCGCTGATTGTGCCCAGTATAAGTTTTCTGCCCTGGGAAGAAGAAAGCATAATGGTTATTTCCTTCAGGAATTCGTACAAATCCAGTTGGAGACTGCCACTGTCCGGAATGGTGACCATGTTTTCCGCTGCACTTCTGAATACACAGGCAACCAGTTTTCCTCTGTCAGGCCACCGGCGATAGACCGTCGAGGGATTTACTCCTGCAATAAGTGCCACGTTTCGGTGCGTTAGGGCATTCACCCCTTTTTCCATAAGTATCTGTCGGGCAGCATCCAATACCGCCTCCCTGACTTTCGCACTGCGACCACCTGTTCTCTCTTTTACTGTGTCAGGTGAGACTTTTTCTTCAGGTATTGCTCTCTTCATAATAAAAGCCTAAAGTTTAAAGCAACACTTGTTGCCTTAAGAGGATGGCATGAAAATACACTGTCTGCAAACCGGAGATGTCCAGATTAAAAGTCGGCATCAACTGGCTCGTTACCAGGCTCGTCCTGCCAGAGTAGTTGATATTTTGACAGATAAAAAATGGAGCCCTCGCCTCCCGATTGGCTGCTGGCTTATTGAACACCCGGAGGGGCTTATCCTGGTAGATACCGGCGAAAACACACACGCAAATGATCCCGGGTATCAGCCCTGGTGGCACCCGTTTATGCAGAAATGCGAGAGGAGATGGGTCAAGCCTGAAGAAGAGGTTGACACAAGAATTCAGTCGCTTGGATTTAACATTCGGGATGTAAGGTGGGTGATAATGACGCATATGCACGGCGATCACGCTGGAGGAATCAGGTACTTTCCTCATAGTGAGATAATTATGAGCAAAAAAGAGGCGCACGACGCACTCGCATGGAACGGGCCAATACAGGGGTTCCTTAACATGCATTATCCAAAATGGCTTAAACCGACCCTCATTACTCATGACGATGGTCCGTTTGAAAGCTTTGACAGAAGCATGACGCTGACTAAAGACGGTGCAGTAAGAATTGTTCCGACCCCTGGACATACTCTTGGGCACCAGTCAGTGGTGGTTGATGCCGGCTCTCACTATGTATTGATTGCTGGAGATGCTTCATACCAGGAACGCTATATGCTGGAGGGCCGCATTGATGGCGTCGCAGTTGATGCCAGATTACATCACGACTCAACCCGCAGAATTCGCGAGCTCTGTAAGCGTAAATCTACCATCACTCAGTTCGCCCATGATCCCCATAGTGCCAGACGTCTTGAAGAGAAAATCTTTACCATAACGGACGATTGAGGAATTTCACATTAGGGCCTGTTTCAGGGGGACTGACAACGCAAGATAAATGTAGCCAGTAATCTATATTTCGTGAGCATCACATGGCCGGGTTAAGAATGTTTCCTGCAGTAACCCGGAAGCCAGCAAAAGCTGCCCCGTGCAAGCTTGCCTGAAATGACTCATATCCCGGCTGAATCTGCAGACAGCATGTTCAGATATCCTGACGACGGCTTAAGTTGGCCAGCTCCGGGCGCAATCGGCGCTACTTTAAGTCGTTAGGAGTCAGCCTTCGTGGTAATGATGTCATCAAGGACGGTGCCTAAGAGGCTGCTCCATGCAGAGTGCGTAACGTCAACTTCGCGCCATACATTATTCATATTTAGATTTGAATTTATTGAGATAGTTATATTTTTATATTTTCAATAGCCTCAAGCTCAGTAAATTCACTTGTAAATTTTTTTAGCAGTCGTTCAAGCTCCAGACGCTCACTCTCCTCCCACTGCAGAAATATTTTTTGATATATTTTTTCCCGCGCCGCATCGATTTTGTCGTTCATCTCTCTGCCAGCCGCTGTTATGACTGCTTCATTGATCCTTTTATCAATAGAATTTTTATGGCGACGTGCCAGCCCTGCTTCCTCAAGCTTTTTAACCTGACGACTGACCGTTGTGTAATCACGGCCAACCCTGTCCGCTAGTTCCACTACTCCGATCGGGCCAAACCGCCCTATGTGCACTAAAAGAGGAAATAGAGCGCGATCAAGATTGATTTGGGATGCTTCTATCATTAACTCATCACGTTGTGGTCGGTTCAACACACCGACAATTGTGAGAAGTGAATCATGCAAGTCTGAGAAATTATAGCTGTTATGTGTATTTTGCACGCTTTTCATTGACACTCTGAATCTCTGGATATAATGTGTGCATTATACACATAACTACTATGAGCGCAGGTAAAATATATGAAAGCGGCAATTATTAATAAGGCGGGCGAAAAGCCTGTATATGGGGAGTATGCTGACCCAAAACCGAACGAAAACCAGGTGGTCATAAAGGTCAAAGCTACCGCGATAAGTCAGTTGGCAAAATCCCGCGCGGCAGGAAAGCATTACAGCTCGGAGATAGCTGAGCCATTTATTCCTGGCATTGATGGAACAGGTTACCTTCCCACTGGCGAACTCGTTTACTTCCTTTCATTTAATGCCCCCTGGGGCAGCATGGCGGAGAAAACACTGGTTTCGCTGGATAATGTTGTGCGGTTACCAGCAACACTTGATCCTGTTCTCGCGGCAGCAATAGCTAACCCTGGGATGTCCTCATGGGCAGCGTTAACGCGACGTGCTTATTTGAAAGAAGGAGAAACTGTTTTAATAAATGGCGCAACGGGCACATCGGGCGGTCTGGCAATCCGAATTGCACGATACCTTGGTGCAGGCAAAATTATTGCAACAGGCCGAAATAAAGAGGTACTTGAGAAATTACGTAATGAGGGCGCAGACGTTGTTTTGACACTGGATTCCCTGACCTCTGAATTACCCGCGCTGATGTCTGAAGGCATTGATGTTGTGCTTGATTACCTCTGGGGGCAGAGCGCATTAGATATCATGACGGCGGCCATTGCCGGCGGCGCCAGAACAGTGAGGTTTGTTCAGATTGGTTCACTAAGTGGTCAGGAAATCTCCCTTCACAGTAAACTGCTGCGTTCTTCAGGACTAACTTTAATGGGAAGCGGGCTTGGTAGTGTTTCGGATAAAGAGTTACTCTCCTCAATAAGTGAGCTTTTCCTGGCGGCTTCGAAAAGTGATTTGTCTGTACCCTTTATGGAACGCTACTTTTTTGAAGTGGCAGATGCCTGGTCAGCAGATGACAGTCGCTGCAGGACAGTTTTTACCTTATAAAAAGAGTATTTGCCGGATGTCAGTGAGCTTTCACTGGCATCCGCATTTTACTTTTATGCAGGTTATGTGCGTATAGCATGTATGGCAAGATTCACGCCAGAATGTTTTGGTATTACAACTTTTTTAGCATGCAAATACCGCAGCTGTTATGACCAGTATTGCCCATCCTTTTAGTAAGATGGCGAAATCCGAAAGCTTCATATAGCCGAACGGCATCCTTTAGTTCGTCAAGAGTTTCGAGATAACAGGATTGATAACCCATAGCTTTGGCCTGAGCTATAATGAAAGCGATCATACGCCTACCCATTCCCATGCCTTTTACGTCACTTAGAAAATAAAGCTTCTGCATTTCACAGACGCCTTTTTCACCATTCAACGCAGCAATTCCTGCACCTCCGACAATTTTGCCATTGGCTTCAGCAATCCAGTATCCAGCGCCAGGCTGATTGTAAGCCTCGCTCAAATGCTCAAGCCCCGGATCATTGAGACTGACTCCTTCAAGATGATCTATCTTGTTCTCCCTGAAGCTGTTGCGAATGATTTCTGCTATAGCAGCATCATCCCTGCCTTCTATAGGCCGGAGTGTCATTTCAGCTTCTCGTTGACGGCGTGCGTTGCGCAGGCTGCTTGAGAATCGTTTAATATTTTCAAAAAACTCCTGGGTCTCTTTATCTGACGATGACGCAAGAGCTTCCTCGGTAAACCTGTCGGCATTTTCTTCCAGATGTATGAGACGTTGCTTTCCTGAACTACTTAATCGAAATGTAGAGGCTCTGCCATCCTGATCGTCATGCTCCTTTTGCAGATATCCATTCTCCATGAGGGTACGAAGCGTACGGCTCATACTGGCTTTTTCAACACAGAGTTTCGCAGCCAGCTCTGTTGCGCCCTGAGGCTTAATGTTCAGTTCAATCAGTATGTGGCTCTGAAGGGGTGATAGTTCTGTTCCACTACTTCTGCGACTGAGCATGCCAAGCTCTCTGACCATTTCACGCAATGCTGAACGGAAGTGACGTATTTCGTCTTTATTCATAAGTCATACCAGATGTGAAAACCTGCGACTGATTATACATAAACTAGTTAACAGTGTTAATTAGTTTGTAGGGCATTGATATTCCCATAATTAGTACATCTTTATGGATTAATATTCTTTATTATCAGATGAATACGCTGGATTTACACATGGAATGTAGCTATCAAACTTTCGGCATATGCATTCATTTCGTCCAATGAATATCAGATTAAACCTCAGAAGTCCGCTTTTGGCACAACCCGGACATCGGCATCACGTAGTGTCCGCTAAGAGCGAGAAGCGGACGTCAGTATTCAAAAAAAAATCGCCAGATTTGGTAGTTAAAGCTAGATTGAATTCAGGTGCAACTGGTATGACCACATGGATAAGGCTCAATATATGAATTCAATAAAAATACCCGTAAATGAAGGCGGATTTGTGGCTGCCACGATTTGGAAAAGAAGCGATGCCAAAGCAGTGGTTATCCTTCACCCGGCAACGGCGGTTGTGCAGGGTTTTTATAAGGGGTTCGCAGAGTACCTTTTTAACAGGGGCTTCAGTGTCCTCACTTACGATTACCGTGGTACTGGCCTTTCTAAATCAGGGAGCATCCGTAACTACAGTGTCTCAATGTCTGACTGGATAGAGCAGGACGTCGGATGCATAACTGCCTGGGCTAAAGGTTATTTCCCCGGACTTAGCCTGCTGGCGGTAGGGCACAGTGTAGGAGGACATGCTGTTCTGCTTTCGGCAGCCACCCATGCCCTGCAGGCCGCGGTCATTGTGGCCTCACATGCCGGTGTGACTAGCACAATAAAACAAACGACAGAAAAGGTGCGTGTCTGGTGCTTATTGCGTGTTCTGGCACCGGTTCTTTGCCGTATTTTCGGGTACATGCCTGCCAGGCGCCTAGGGCTGGGCGAAGATTTACCGGCTCCAGTGATGCGTCAGTGGGGGCGCTGGAGCACAATGCCAGGTTATTTCTACGACGACCCAGACTGGGATGCACGCCAGCGGGCAAGTGAGATAACGTTACCCGTGCTGGTAATGTCTTTTGATGATGATCCCTGGGCTAACCCAGAAGCTATTGCGCGGCTGCTGGAGCCAGTGCAAAAAGCAAAAATCGAACGTCGCGAGATAAGGCACGCAGACTTTGGACTTTCGGCCATTGGTCATATGGGTTTTTTCCGCGCGCGATGTGCGGAGAAATTATGGCCCGTCGTCGTTCAATGGCTGGAGAGTCAGTGTCCGGATTGAACGAAGCGTGGACATGACGTTCTGAGTACTCCCAGGATAATGTCCGCTCCTGGCAAAAAGCGCACATTCGTTGACCAATTATTTATAAAGCTTCAGGCAATAACAAAAAATTTCAAAATCCGAAATAGAGTTTAATGCTGAATCCCTGAGCATGCGCTGTCACGCTGGCACCCTGATTACCGTGACGAACACATCAATCTGACAGGTGATTATATCTGGAAAATAAATCGGCTTCCGGTAATTTTAGTCGGTTGAGACCAGCTAAAGCCGAAATATTAAAAAATAGCCTTAACGTACAATAATTTTCGATATTCAAATAGCCCCCTATATCAACAGGCAGGCATTCTTACTGCATCAGGTCATATCTTATTAGACTGCACATAATCTATAAAAGCGCGTAGTTTTGGAAGAACCGTACTGCGGCTGGGGTAATAAAGTGCTAAACCCGGGAATTTCATTGCGAAGTCACCGAGTAAAACCTCCAGTGTTCCCGCGTGAATATTGCGTGCGATGAGGGAGCGGGGAAGCCTGAAAAGCCCGACGCCCTGTTCTGTTGCGTGAACGCAGGCAGTAACGTCGTCGAGTATTAAGGGACCACGTATGCGGATGTTAACGGGTTCTCCTTCGACATTAAATGCCCACTCATCAAGCACTATGCCAGCCTGCCTATACATAACACATGGAATGTCCCGGATATCTTCCGGTATTTCCGGCCGGCCGTAACGTGCCAGAAGAGCTGATGAGCCAGCGACAACATACGGTTCCTCAGGGGTCAGCGGAATCGCCACCATATCTGCATGGACAACTGAACGGGGGCGAATTCCAGCGTCACATCCTTCAGCAATGATGTCTATCATGCGGTCGTCGCCGACAAAATCCAGTTGCAGTCCGGGGTGTGCTGCAAGAAGTCCCGCAACGAACCTCTCAGTCAACATCTGCACGCTTGCTTTTGGGACGCTGATACGCAACAGCCCGCTAACCGAATGACCCAGGCTGCGAGCAAACTCTATCCCCTGAAGCATTTGCTGAGTCGCTGGGCGCACCTGAGTCAGAAGGCGTTCTCCCGCCTCAGTCAGACCCACGTTACGGGTTGTTCTCGCAAACAATGTCACTCCGAGCCGAGCCTCGAATGCGCGTATTGCCTGACTGACGGCAGAAGGCGTTATACCCAATTTCCGGGCCGCGGCCCGGAAACCTCGCTCTTCAGCAACCGCAAGGAAGACCACTATGCCGTCAAGATCCCCACGACCGATTGTGTAGTTCATCTACACAGCATGAGCAGTTTCAGACGGATTGTCAAAAGCGTACAGCTGACTGAATATGGATATCCCATCCTTGAGGACATATTTATGTATAACGAAACCAAACAATCCCGGGCTTTTCGCATCAACAAACCTGTCGGAATTTCCGGCCTTTCCGTTCACACGACCCCTACACCCGTTCCCGCTCCCGGTGAAGTACTCGTGAATGTGCGGGCTTCAACTCTGAACTACCGAGACCTGATGATTCTGGATGGAAATTATTACAAGTCTATCCCGGAAGGCCGCATTCCGCTTTCAGATGGTGCTGGTGTGGTAGTGGCCGCCGGACAGGGGGTGACACGCTTCAAAGCAGGGGATCGGGTGGTCAATTCATTCTTTCCTGAGTGGATTGACGGTCCCTTCACCGGAGAGTACTCGCATTATTCCAGTGATGTGGACGGCTGGCTTGCTGATTATCGCGCCGTGCCCGCCGAAGGATTAATCCTGATTCCAGACGATCTGCATTTCGACGAAGCAGCTACGCTGCCGTGCGCAGGTGTCACGGCATGGTCTGCCTTAAAAGGCGTGAAAGCAGGCGACACTGTTGTGACTCTTGGGACAGGCGGTGTTTCGTTATTTGCCATCCAGATTGCGAAGGGGCTTGGGGCAAGAGTCATTGCCACTACGTCAAGCGATGAGAAAGCACAGCAACTCAGAGCTTTGGGTGCGGACGAAACGATCAACTACAAAGAAAAGCCTGAGTGGTCTCAGCGGGTACGTGAGCTGACCAGCGGAAGCGGTGCAAATCGCATCGTCGAAGTCGGTGGCGCCGGAACTTTTGATCAATCAATCAAGGCCGTCGCTGTAGGTGGACAGGTATCGATAGTAGGCGTGGTGGCTGGCTTGCAGGGCACGGTTGAATTTATGTCTATGTTCATGAGTCATGCGTGCTATCAGTGCATCGCGCTGGGCAGCCGCCATGACCTCGAAGACCTGGTGCAATTCATCACAAAGCACAAGATTCGCCCGGTCATTGACAGCCGTTTCGCATTCGACGATGCAAAGCTTGCATATGAACGGCTGATTACACGCAACGTGTTCGGAAAGGTAGTTGTCAATCACTGACAGTCAGGAAGACTGCCTCTCAAACCCGCCCATCGGAAATCCGCCATGACCTCTTACGTAATTTTCATTTGAGAGACAACGCAGGATAATCGTGAATTGGAAATATATACCGAAATAGGTCCCAGCCACTTTATGTGGTGTAGCCACCCGCATAATCTTTGACATAAGGTATCTGGGAGTATTTGAGGATAAAACGCCGGAAAGCGTTGTCCTGTTATTATCCTGCACCCAGAAGACGCAAAGTCTGGTTCTATAGCCAGACTCTTCAGCCGCTTATAAAGACGTAACGTACAGGGAATATGTTGTGGAAATAGTGGCGTGAGAGATGACAATGTTTACTGGTAAATAAGGACACAACCAAGCTGGTTTCAACATTTAAAGTGCCGATGGGAAGTTGAAAGGATACTTTTTCCATCACCACGGCCCTGCAGCTTGCGGACAGTAATGTCAGCATGATACGAAAAAATTTTGACGTTATCACAGAGCGAACCGCTAAATCTGCTTAGCGCTCAAAGCGGAATCCGCCCGCTCAACATATCGACTTTGGGCCAGAAACAGACGTCACTTACGTCAGCCGTTCGGGAAGGGCAGAGGAAATAGCAGCCCAATAATTGTCAGCCATTTCCGGATTTACGTCCACGCGACGCAGTTTTTACTGGCACGCTGTCCCCGTATTCATTCCACCAGGCTGTAAGAGCCTCCATGGCAGGGCCCAGGCCCTTTGCCTTGGTGGTGATTTCGTATTCAACACGTGGCGGAACCTCCGCATACACGGTCCGCCAAACTAACCCATCAGCTTCAAGCTCGCGCAGCTGTGTTGTAAGCATGTGCTGAGTAATACCGGGTATAGCTTTGCGCAGCTCACCAAAGCGGTAAACACGCTGATTAAGCAGCCACATTATTTCCAGCTTCCACTTTCCTGAGAGGAGGCTGAAAGCGCGCCGCATTTCCTCATGCATATTGACGGACTGCTCATTAGTCTGGTTTTTCATACTTACCCTAGTTAATTCATCCTACTTGTTCATTTTTATTCTAGGCGACATTATGGCGCTTAGTCGATACCTGAAGGAAAAGCTATGGATGCAATATACCTTTACTGGATAAGCACGGTGCTGCTTTGCCTGCTTTATTTTTCATCTGCCACGTTATACATCATCCGAAAAGAGTGGGTAAGCCAGACGCTCATCAGTCTAAATTACCCTGCGCCTTACCTGGTACCTTTTATGGTTGTAGTGAAAATCCTCGGGCCCCTGGCGCTCCTGTCACGTTACAGCGTGCCGCTGAGCGATCTGGCCTATGCGGGCATTTTCTTTCACCTGATATTGTCCGCATTGGCTCATCTTGGCGTACGCAAGCCTGGGGGCGCTTTGCCAGCCATCATCGGCCTGGCGTTACTGGCCACGTCTTTCACCACACAAAATACCGCTCGCGAACGGCCATCGCCCTATGCCATGGCTGCAGCTGAGCAACACATTCTTAATACGAACGGGAGCTAATTATGGGACGTTTAGAAGGAAAAATCGCCATTGTCACCGGAGCAGGTCGTGGCATCGGACGTGCTACCGCAAAGCTTTTCGCGGCCGAAGGCGCCAGGGTCGCGGTTGTTTCGAGGACGCAGGCGAACATAGATATAGTTGTTGCCGATATCAAGGCGGCTGGCGGCACCGCACTCGGTATATCCTGCGACGTCAGTGACGCTGACCAGATCAGGTCGGCCGTGGATAGGGTAGTAGCCGACTTCGGCGGGATTGACATTCTGGTAAACAATGCCTTCGATCCGTCAGTCGTGATGTCTTCAGTAATCGATCTTTCGGTAGAGCAGCTGCAGCGCAACTTTGATATGGGACCAATCGCCTACCTGCGGATGATGCAGGCATGCTATCCCCATCTTAAGGCCAGCGGAGAGGGGCGCGTCATTAATTTCGGGTCCGCCGCCGGAATCACCGGCCTGTTGCCTTATGCCCCTTATGGCATGGCCAAGGAGGCGGTGCGTGCGCTGACAAGAATGGCGGCACGTGAATGGGGCCCGGACAAGATCACAGTGAACAATATGCTACCGGTCGCTAATACCTGGGGTGTCAGCGCGGATGACTTACCTCCCCCTACTGCACCACTCGGGCGCTACGGCTCGCCGGAGGAGGATATTGCCCCGGTCGTTCTCTTTCTGGCCAGCAGGGATTCGCAGTTCATCACAGGCTACAGTCTGACGCCAGATGGCGGACTAATCATCGACAGCGCGCGTTAAGCCGGCGTTGCTTAGATACGTGAAGGATGGGGTTCGTGGACGCTGGTCGAGCCGGATCTGCTGCTACCCCAAAGCGGCGCGTGCCGGTGATCATGGTCGTGGCTTTGCGGTAGTGGCAAGCGAAGCCAGGTCGCTGGAGGGCGAAGCACACAGTTAAATTTAAGATCATGTCCGCTTTTGGCACAGAGCGGACATTAATGGCAGTGGGAAGTATAAAAGTACTAAGGATTGACACATTTTAATGCATTGGCGTCAGCTCGAACTTAGTCAGATTAATGTACCTTCATGATGGTAATAAAAATGAGCTCAGTCATAGTTATATCTGGTTTTTCAGCGCCGTCACTCAGGAGGCTACGCAATAGCCATGCATCTGTATATGCAACTACAGCATCAGCCTGCTCTGCATTCAGACCGAAGCGATCCTGCAAAATTAAACTGTGTGTCCGGAGCCACTGCATAGCACTCTCTCTCAATCGCGGTCGGCTGACAGCTGCTACAAACAGTTCATACTCTCTTAAAAGTCGCGTGTGCTGTTGCAATGTCCAGAAAAGAAACTCTGTTAACTGGACTTCGGGCGCGCCAGATGTACTTTCGATGAACCATTTCAAAGTTTGTGCTTTAAAACTATCAATAGCATTTCTTACAACAGCATCATGCAGATCATCAAGCATTCTGAAATGCCACGTAACAGTACCGGGCGAAATATCCAGTTCAGCGGCTACTGCTCTTTGTGTACAAGCGTGAAGCCCTTCATTTCTGATTATTTCTGATGCAGCTTCCAGAATCTGTTCTCTGGTGTGCTCGCCTCTCGCACGCGAAACACGTTCACGTTTATCTTTACCTAAGATCACAATGCAAGCTCTCCACCCACACAATCAATAAAATGGTGACCGCAACGGGCCTTGTACCTGAATTGAAATGACTTTACGTGCTTTAATCAACCTACAAAGTCTTGCTACTTGTTGCTGAAAGTTCATTTCCAAAATTAGTTAATTCTTTAAGACTGCAAATCCTATCCAGACCAACATCGTAAAAGGTGTTGCGGATTGATGACTACTGACCTGATTTATTAAGGATTATTGAGGCAATTCGGCACTGCGTGAAGTTTTTTTCCCCTCGCAGATGTGACACAGAATTCAGATGCATCATAAGCATCGATTTTTTAGAAACAGCCGTTACCAGGTTATCAGCTTTAACCTTTTCTGTAACGGATAGATGTCCGTAAACACGCTCATTCTTCACTGAATGGACCTTCACAGCAGCAGCAGAGAGTGAAAGCACTGTAAAAAAAGTGGAAAGACTGAATGTAAGCATTTGCATACTACATTTAATCTTATCAATAGCTGACTAAATTTTTTATTTTAGTAGGCAAGCCGAGCGGTAAAACCACCTTCAGATTATGCTAGAATTCAACTTTAATGATAAGCGAAGAGTAAGTTGACTCTCGTGCAGTGCACGATTAATAGAGCATTATACTTATTTTAAAAAGAATATTAGTCTCACCCCAAGGTAAACCGCCAAAAATCAACCAAAAACGCATCCACTTTATATAAGCATTCTTTTTGTTAAAAAAAATACAAATAGAAAACAAATATCAAACTTTAAATAAATAAAACATAAATAAATAATTTTTTCAGAGGTAAAATAAAAAAATATTTTTTTCAGTATAATGTTTATCACTTTTTTATCCGATACATGGGATGTTAAAAAAATACCCTTTTAAAGATTCCTTGTGAGGATGAACGGATGACGATTACAAAGCGGTTAGCACTGGCCTTTTCTACACTCTCGGTTACATTAATAGTACTATCTATAACGGCTGTAATCGTGTTAACTGGATTTCAGACCAGGTTTCAGTACGTACAGGAAAACACCATCCCTTCGGTCGCGATACTTGATGACATGATTATAGACAGTAACTCTCTTTTAATCACACTCTACAGGCATCAGAGCTCTAAAAGCATTGAGCAGCAGGCAGAATTAGAAAAAGAGATTGAGAAAAAAATTAATGATATAAAAATCAGCAACCAAAAATATCTGGACAACTATCTTTCAGGTAGTCAGGATGAAAAGTTAAGCAGGCATGCCTTTGTAATCTTAAAAGAAATACAGGCAAGATTGCATGATTTCGTAGAAGGTTCAAGGGCTCAGGATGATAATATTACACTACCTTCGCTTCAGAATTCAGAGGGCATCGGTGAGTCTATTCGCAGCCTAATTGAAGGGTACAAAGAACAGCGCAAGATAAATATTGATGTCAGTAACCAGTTTAAGGTGGATAACCTCAATATTTATCAGAAAACACTTTGGAGTCTTATTTGTTTTTCTTCATCAGCTGTCTTGATATTAGGTTCCTATGCATTAATAACTATATTAAGCATCCGCCGTCAGCTTAAAAATATTAGCACGCTTTTTAATCATGCTAATGAACGACTCGATCTGACTCTGCATGCAGACGATAAGAGTAAAGACGAAATCGGAGACATGGCCAAAGCATATAATCAGCTGGTTCAAAAAATCGGGGTATCGCTTACAACAGTTAGATCTTCAGCTCAATCTGTCAGTACAGCTTCAGCGCAGATTTCAGCTGGCAACGAAGATTTATCGTCGCGGACAGAAGAGCAGGCCGCTTCACTGGAGCAAACTGCAGCCAGCATGTCAGAACTCAGCGAGACGGTAAGACAAACAGCAGAAAATACCCAGCTTGCCAGCAAATTTTCTAAAAATGCATGCGATATTTCTGAGGATAGTTCACTCAGAGTTAAAGACATGCTGGGTACCATGGCAAACATAAAAAGTAGTTCTGCCAAAATTACTGACATTATTTCTCTCATTGAGGGTATTGCGTTCCAGACAAATATTTTAGCATTAAACGCAGCAGTAGAAGCAGCACGGGCGGGAGAACAGGGTCGTGGGTTTGCAGTTGTTGCAGGTGAGGTGCGTAATTTGGCACAGCGTTCTTCTGCTTCAGCAAAAGAAATCAAAGATCTGATCGAGTCGTCGATGGAGTACGTTGAAACTGGTGTTAATCAAGCCGATGGTGTCGGAAAAAATATAAGTCGGATGAACGATGCGGTGCATCAAGTAACCAGTCTTGTTGATGAGATCGCAGTAGCTGCGCAGGAACAGTCTCAGGGGATAAGCCAAATACATCAGGCAGTAAACCAGATGGATGATGTAACTCAGCAGAACTCAGCCCTTGTCCAGGAGTCATCAGCAGCCTCACGGTCTCTGATGGAACAGGCAGCTTCACTAAATCATCTTGTAAGCGCATTTACTGTCACGGAATCAAATGTCGCAGTGAAAACAGGAAAAACTGTGTTATCTACGCATTCAACCAACCTTGATAAGGTGATGCCCGCTGAAGAGGGGGGCAACTGGAAGAGTTTCTAAGCGCGAATCAATAATAAAAATCAGGGACTACTTATAAGTAGTCTCTGTAAATAAAAACACACCACAGATTGACTCGACCTGACGCAATATAAAAATCACTTATTCTCATTTTTGAACTTGAGATTTGTTGATGTCGGACTTTTAAACGCAATTAAAGATGCCCTCAAGATATATAACAGTTTTTAAGATAAAAATTTCGGTATCAGATTAATTTCAAAGCCTGTGATTTATATTTAAAAGCAACTTGCCATACTATATGTGAGACAACACAATACATGCTAAATACAAGCTTTTTGAGGAAGTTAAAGAACGGTCTGATTTTATGGTTAAACAGCTCAGTGAAGGTGATTACAGGTCTCAGGATGTTTATGTGAATAATCTATTACATCTCATTAACACTTACTCTGAGTTTACTAAATTCATGACCGATTCTGAATTTATTGCATGGACACAAATTAATCACCCAATAGCATTGATTGAAGTCGCTATGACAGGAAGAATTATAATGGCCGTACAAAATTTCTTCTTGATTCCTAAGAAAGGATGCATTTAATATTTTACCAGAATAGCGATTATCGTTTTTTTCAACTGACAAAGCACTGGTAGTGACAGTCAGTAAATCATAGAGTTCATTTTCACCCGGTTTTACTTCCCGGTAAGGCACATGGATGACATTTATTGAGTCGGTCAAAGGATCTTCAGGAAGACGAACATCCGTCGGAAATAGTACGAGTTAAAATCATCCTGACTACCCGCTGCTCGACCTGTCACCACTAAGCCTGTCGGGCACAGTTCCGTAAATACGTCCAAGTCTGGCTGAAATCCCTGACCGTACTTTATGCAACGCCATGAAGATGTTTTGAGTATCGGCTTAATGATCTCCTGATGCTGCTACAATATTTCCGAAAGAAAGCATGACAGGTCGGGCAGATTCCCATCCATTGATATTATAAATTAATTTTTATAAATATTTTAGAGGAACGATATGACGAAAACAGACTGGCTAATGAAATTCAGGCGTTGCCAAACGCTTGCAACACTTGAAACTGTTTACGAATATCTTAGTTATAAAATAGAAGAAGATGAAGTTTATACCATGACACAGGCTTATGATCATCGAAAGGCTGAGTTCGCAGCTGGAAAAATCTTTGACCGCGTGCCTGCACATATATGGAAGTTTGTTGAATAAATGTACTCTTTTTTAGCGTGTTAACGTTTCACTTGGTAATAAGATTATCAGTCTATACCAAAATTTTTCATCCACTGGGTAGTGAAAATAAAAGGAACATCAAAGGAACAATGTTAAATCAATAAGGAGTATCAACTGGAGCTCAACCTTGCTGATTTCGTAAGATACTGTGGTTTCCAAACAAAGCGCACCGACAGGCAGCTGAAGGACAGATTTGATGCCTCGCGTACGCGAATTTCCCGGACGTACATGAGCTTCGTAAAGAGCGTACCCGATATTTTTTTATCTGTGCCGATAATAATTACTCCGCTTGAAAACGAAGCGGTGCATCACTCAGATATTTTCCTGCTGAGCAGGAGAACGTTCTAATAAACCTGTTTTTACCCTCATCAGAACCGATTTATTTCAACAGAGAAAAGTATGAAAAACATAAGAATTGGAATTAGACTTGGTGTCGCTTTTGGCTTCATGTCGCTGCTGGTCGTCTTTATGGTGCTGATTGGCATCGATAAAATCAACTCACTCGGCAATGCGAACGATGAGATATCAGGCAGCACTTACAGCAAAGCTGCTGCTTCCCAGTCACTTCGCTTCTACACGTCAGACATAGGCCGTCTTGCAAGAAATGCTATTCTCCTTAAGGACGAGTCGCAGAGAAACAAAGCCATCCAGGATTACCGCAGCGAAAGGGATGCGGTTGACACTCTGATGGCACTCCTCACGAAACAGGTCAGCTCACCGCAGGGGATAGAAATATTTTCCCTTGTCAAAGTCAGGGCTGACCTTTTTCTGCCTTTTATTGATGAGGTGGTTGCGCTCGCGCAGCAGGGGAAGAGTGATGAAGCTACGCAACTGCTCTTTGGGCCGCGTTATAAGTCTCAGAGTGACTTCATGGCTTCAATCAAGGAGCTGCAGAACCATCAGGAAACGCGCATGAGTAGTTCTGCTGCACAGGCGCGCAATGACCGGTCAGAAGCCCTTACAATACTTATTGCCGCCGGTGTTGTTGCTGTTCTGCTGGCGGCCATTTCTGCCCTGATTATCTCCCGGAGTATCACACGTCCTCTTCTGGAAGCGGTAGAAGCCGCAGGGCGTGTGTCACGCGGTGACCTCAGCGGTACCATTCACACCGGCCACAAAGATGAAACAGGCATTCTGTTGTCAGCCATCCGTGACATGCAGGACTCGCTGATAAACACCGTCAGCCAGGTGAGAAACAACGCGGAAAGCGTCGCCTCAGCAAGTTCCCAGATTGCGCAGGGGAATGCTGATCTTTCACAGAGGACCGAAGAGCAGGCCAGCGCGCTGGAGCAGACTGCGGCAACCATGACACAGCTTGGCATGACCGTGAAAAACAATGCGGACAACGCCCGCCAGGCGGGTCAGCTGGCGGTCAGCGTGCGTGATGTGGCCAGTAAGGGCAGCAGTGCGACGGGTGCCATTACCGGCACCATGAAATCCATCAGCGAAAGTTCTGGTCGTATTGCCGAAATCACGGCCGTAATTGATGGGATAGCCTTCCAGACTAACATTCTTGCGCTGAATGCGGCCGTCGAAGCTGCCCGCGCGGGTGAACACGGTCGCGGATTTGCCGTCGTGGCAAGTGAGGTCAGGTCACTGGCACAGCGCAGTGCCACAGCTGCCGGCGAAATACGCCAGCTTATTGAGGCAAACGCGCACAGCGTTGAACAGGGTAACCAACTCGTCGTTCACGCTTCTGATACCATGTCGGATATCCAGTCTGCGGTCGGGAAACTCACGGATACGGTAGAGGAAATCACGTCAGCCAGCGCGGAGCAGGCCCGTGGCATTGAACAGGTGGGAATTGCGGTAACAGAAATGGACAGCGCCACGCAGCAGAATGCCTCTCTGGTCGAGGAGTCAGCCTCTGCAGCTGCAAGTCTCAGGGAGCAGGCTGAACGGCTACTCCAGGCTGTTTCCGTGTTCAGTCTTAGCAGCCAGGCAGCTCCTGTTTCTGTTAAAGAAACTGCAACGGCTGCCAGACCGGCATTTCATACTGATTCAGCCAAAAGCCGCCAGACAAGTGGCGATAAAGGCTAGACGCATTTCTGACTGAGATACCGCGCATTTGTCATGCGCGGTTATCAAAAATGGCTGCTAAGAGCGAAAAGCGGACCTCGTTTATGCTTATGCCTCAGAATAGGAAGCTCTGCTACAGAGCGTGCTTTATTGATATGCTAACGGAACACGCAAATCAGGAGGAAATTCATGGACAAGAACACACTGGTTACTCTCTTAAAATTCAAGCGCTGGATTGACGCCGAAACATTAAAAACAGTTAAAGGCATAAGCGAATCTGCTTATGCGGAAAAACGTCATCTGATGCTAAGACTGATGAACCATATTCATGTGGTAGACCTGATTTTCAGAGCAAATATTTCGGGACGGCAGCATGGTTACACTGCCCTGAATACTCCTGAAACACCCTCTGTAGATGAGCTTGAGGTCAAAATGGATGATTGTACAAACTGGTATATTCAGCACGTCAGCTCAATGGCTCCGGCAGATTTAGGAGAAACGATTAAGTTCAGTTTTGTCGATGGTGGAGAGGGAGAAATGACAGCCATAGACATGCTAAATCATATGCTTTTTCATGGAACCTACCACCGTGGGGCAGTAGGCTGGTTAATTTCAGAGTGTGGAGGTGTTCCTCCGAAAGATGTGCTGACGGTTTTTCTAAGGGATCATAATCACTGACAGCTATGTTCTTCTGCTAATCATCTGTCTGGCGGCATCGATGGCCGCTTTGTCGATAAGCCGACCTTAACGACCCAGGATGGCGATAATCTGGATTAAAATTGCAGAGATAATGCTTAGAGCTTTCTCAATAGTCTGGCGGGATTGCCAGCATACACGCCTTTTACCAGCATGGGCTTGATCACCACGCTACCTGCACCAATCACCGTACCACTGCAAATTTCCGTTGTTAAAATGGTTGCTCCACTCCCCACAGTTACCGCGTTACCTAATACGATATGTATCCAGCTTTCTGCAGAAGCATCAGGGCCGCCACTCCTGAAAAGGTCGTTAGCAAAGGTTACGCCATGGCCTATAAAGCAGTCCTTGCCTAAGGTAACGTTTTCACAGATGAAAGTGTGAGACTGCACTCTGGTTCCGTCGCCTATAACGCATCCCTTTTGTATCTCTACAAATGGCCCGACAAAAACATCATCGCCGAGCTCACATTCATAAATGTTTACCGGCATGACTACTTTCACATTTTTACCTTGTTCTACGTCACGAATGCCACTTTCGATAATCTTCATATTGGCTGTGTCCTTACTTGACATGATTCGGCTCAGAATAGCTTAAAAGGCCTGAACAAGTTTTTATCTCCATCAGGTGGCCAAAAACCTGTCTCCCCTCATTAGCGCACTATGATGATTGCAACATCCACTTCTGGCACAAAGCAGACTGACCCGGATGCAAAGTCCGCTTTGAGCGAAAAGCGGAACATTAAAAATAATGACATTGCTCAGACCCCATGTCCGCAGCTTACTAAAGTGAAAATAAAATGAACAAAAGCAGTCTTAAAGCGTTTTCCCTGTTACGT